>Ga0310826_100329_pt1 | contig 57167 bp, 70 predicted proteins | sample WT_ome_FD_201306 | JGI IMG/M metagenome (GOLD analysis project Ga0310826, IMG submission 201306) | Sorghum-adapted microbial communities enriched on wild type (WT) sorghum from Joint BioEnergy Institute, Emeryville, California, United... ... | reverse complement strand
AAAGTGGCTCACAGGAGCTTCCTCCATCCTGGTGTGTTGTGTGCAAACATCACTTTACCAAGGGAGAAGCTCTTTTTCTATATCCGCTTTTTCCAATTCCTACACCCACGGAGATTTTACACTAACCACGACCATTGGCGAAATACGCAATCGGGTGAAGGAATGCCCACGGAGCGGCGACAATCTTCGCCGGGCACGTGACGCAGAAGGGAGCCATCACCTGGCCTCGACCCGCAATACGCCGCTGAGCCAGACGATCCAGAAGCACATTGGGAACCGGTTGTCCGGGGAACTGCTCATGGCAACATCCGAAAGAGGGACCGGCCGGTCAACGATGAGGAAAACGGCGAACGGCGCATGTGGAAGACGGTTTCTCGCGTTCAATGAACGGCATAAGCTGTAGCGACGCAGCGGACAGCGGTGATTGTTCGCAAGGCGCGGAGGGGTGCGGCGATGTTTGGGCGGAGACGCGGCATGCGACAGTGGGGGAGAGGGCCGTTCCGGCGGCGCCGATGGAGGGGCGGGTTTCACCCGGCGGCGCGGCTCAGCGTCTCGTCGTTTCGCCCCCGGCGCCGGCGGCGCGGAATCGGACGGCTTCTCCTGATTGCGTTTTTTTGCGTCATATTCCTGCCGTTTCTGCTTCCGCTGATCAAGTTGGCGGTCGTCCTGCTTTTTGCCCTCGGCACTCTCGCGGCCTTTCTTCTGCTGCTGGCGATGATCCGGTTCTTATGGCTGTGGTGGCGCTGACAAAAAGATGGTAAACTTTTATGAAGCGTAATGTTACGTCTGGCGGCGGAAGGGAGTCGAGGCGGGGTCGTGGTCAGGCCGAAAATCAAATTCGTCTGCACGGAATGCGGCACGGAATCGCCCAAATGGATGGGCCGTTGTCCCGGCTGCCAGGCTTGGAACACGATGGTCGAGGAAATCGCGGCGCCAACGGGAGGGTCGGGCGGTTTCGGGCGCGATCGCGAGCGCTCCAGGGAGCCCCCGCGTTCCATCGCGCAGCTGGAAGGAAACCGGGAGCCGCGCTTTTCCACGGGACTCGGGGAGCTGGACCGCGTGCTCGGCGGCGGGCTGGTTCCGGGGTCGCTCCTTCTGGTTGGCGGAGACCCGGGCATCGGCAAGTCGACGCTGTTGCTCCAGATGTCGCACGCCCTGGCGCTCCGGGAGCTAACCGTGCTGTATGTATCCGGCGAGGAATCGGCGGGGCAGGTGAAGCTTCGCGCGGACCGGCTGGGGACGCTGGCGCCGCGGCTTTTTGTGCAGTGCGAAACGAACCTCGACCTGGTGGAGGAAGCGGTGGAATCGGTCCGGCCGGATTTTTTGGTCATCGACTCCATCCAGACGGTATACGGACCGGACATTCCGTCCGCGCCCGGAAGCGTTTCCCAGGTCCGCGAATGCACCGGCCGGCTGCTGCGCCTCGCGAAAGGGCGCAACATGGCCACGGTGCTGGTCGGCCACGTCACCAAGGAAGGCTCCATCGCCGGCCCGCGGCTCCTGGAGCATATGGTCGACACCGTGCTTTATTTCGAGGGCGACCGTCATCATACATACCGCGTCTTGCGCGCCATCAAAAACCGCTTCGGCCCCACCAACGAAATCGGCGTTTTCGAAATGGCGGACGGCGGACTGCGCGAGGTGGCCAACCCGTCGGAGTTGTTCCTGTCGGAACGGCCGCTGGGCGTGGCGGGTTCCTGCGTGGCCGCCAGCCTGGAAGGTTCCCGTCCCCTGCTGGTGGAGCTCCAGGCGCTGGTGGCGCCGACCCATTTTCCGTCGCCGCGCCGGATGACCGCCGGATGGGACCACAACCGGCTGGCCCTGGTCATCGCCGTGCTGGAGAAGCGGATGGGATTTTTCTTTCAGAATCACGATGCCTATCTCAATGTGGCGGGCGGCGCCCGCCTGGTGGAACCGGCGGCGGACCTGGCCGCGGCGGTTTGCCTGGCCTCCAGTTTCAAGGACGTCCCCGCGCGGCCTTACGACGTGGTGTTCGGCGAAGTCGGACTGACCGGGGAAGTGCGCGCCGTGGCGAGGGCCGAACAGCGGGTGAAGGAAGCCCGCAAGCTGGGGTTCAAGCGCGTGATCCTGCCCGCCGGCAGCATGAAAGGATGGCGGCCGCCGCCGGGCATCGAGCTGATCGGCGTCCACACCGTGGCCGATGCGTTGCGCGCCGCACTGGATCAGGGGTGACTTCACGCGATGCGGGAAAGGGAAGGAGATCTGATGTACCAGCTGCTGCCGATGGTTGCCCCGGGAACGCCGTTCCGGGAAGCGCTCGAAAACATTCTGCGCGCCAAGACGGGGGCGCTCATTGTGGTCGGTGCCGGGCCGGAGGTGATGGCGCTGGTGGACGGGGGCTTCGCCATCGGCTGCGATTTCAGCCCGAACATTTTGTACGAGCTGGCCAAGATGGACGGGGCGATCATCCTGAGCGACGACGCGAAAAAGATTTTGTACGCCAACACCCAGCTGATCCCCGACTCCACCATCCCGTCCTCGGAAACGGGCATCCGCCACCGGACCGCCGAGCGGGTCGCCAAACAGACGGGCAAACTCGTCGTCTCCATTTCGCAGCGCCGCAACGTCATTACGCTGTATCAGGGCAACCTGCGGTACACGCTGCGGGATGTGGGCGTCATCCTGACGAAGGCCAACCAGGCGATCCAGACGCTGGAGCGCTACCAGGCGGCTTTTCAGCAGTCGCTCACCAACCTGTCCGCCCTCGAATTCGAGGAGCAGGTGACGATGCACGACGTGACCCACGTGCTGCAGCGACTGGAGATGGTGCTGCGCATCAAGGGGGAAATCCGCCGCTACGTGATGGAGCTCGGGCACGAGGGCCGGCTGGTCGGCATGCAGCTGGAGGAGCTGGCCGGGAATGCGGAGGAAGAAATGCGCCTCCTGCTCAAGGATTACGCCCGCGACAACAGCGAGGAGAAAATCCGGGAGATCCAGCTGGCGCTGAAAAAGCTGCCTTCTGAAGAACTGCTTGACGCGGGGCACATGCTGCGCCTGCTGGGCTACGGCTCGATGGGCGCCGCGGCGGAGGAAGGATTCCTGCCCCGGGGCTACCGGCTGCTCAGCAAAATCCCGCGCCTTCCCACGCTGATCATCCACAATCTGGTGGAACGGTTCGGAACCCTGCCGCAAATCATGGCGGCCACCATCGAGGAACTGGACGACGTGGACGGCATCGGCGAAATCCGGGCCCGCTCCATACGGGAAGGCTTGCGGCGCATCCGCGAACAAGTATTGATTGACAGACATCTTTGAACGGTCTTAGAATGGAAGGACGGCAAAGCGCCGGAGGATGGGACGAATAATTCGGGGTGAGTCCGATGGTGGCCAGATCGATTCCCAACCTGTTTACGCTCGGCAATCTGTTTCTGGGTATCCTTGCGATACTTTGGACTTTTCAGGGCCGCGCATCCGAAGCGGTTCTGCTTGTGTTTTTGGCCATGCTGCTGGACGGCCTGGACGGCCGCGTGGCCCGGGCGCTCAACGCGCAAAGCGAGTTCGGCAAGGAGCTCGATTCGCTGTCCGACGTCGTGTCCTTCGGCGTCGCGCCTGCGTTCATCATGTATTATTCCGCTTTCGCGTGGGTGGAACCGGCCGCGCTGACCTGGACGGTGACGGCGATGTTCCCCATTTGCGGCGCGCTGCGCCTGGCCCGTTACAATGTGCGGGACGGCATCCCGGGGTATTTCGTCGGTCTGCCCATTCCGGCGGCGGGCGGCGTGCTGGCCGCGCTGGCGATTTTCGCGGAAGATCTGCATGTGTCGCTGCTCATGCTCAGCATGGTGGCGCTTTCGCTCATGATGATCAGCACGACCAAGTATCCCAACTTCAAAAAATTCGGCCTGCCGAAGCCGGCCGTCTGGGCGGTGCCGCTGGTGGTCGCCGGCGCGGTTGTGCTGGCGTGGCTGTTCCCGAGCGGAATCCCGCAAGTGGCTCTGGCGATGCTTCTCGTCTACGCCCTGTGGGGCTTCAAGCGGAGCGTCAAGCGCTTCTTCCGGCGGGTCCGCCGGCGGAGCTTCCGCGCGAAAGAGGCGGAGCGGGAACATCACAGCGCCTGATTTTGCACCGAGAAAAAGAAACAGGGAGAACTTGCGAAACCGATTCGCGGGTTCTCCCTGTTTGTTTTTGTTTCCTTGCGTGCGACAGGCGGTCCCCAAGCGGCTCAGGTCAAATTGAAGAGGCCGAGGGTGGCGCATTTTTTGATCTCTTCGTCCACGATTTCCTCGAAACCGATATCCAGCAGGCTGCAGAGGGCGGCGAAGTAAAAAATGGTTTTGCCCAGTTCGGAGCGGACGAAATCCCGGCAATGTTCGCACAGCTGCCCTGTCATGTGGGACCTGGACAGGCGCAGCGCTTCGTGCAGCCGTTCCGCCTGCGAAAAAGGCTGTTGCCGGGCGTTCAGCTCGATGCAACCGCATTCGGTGACGGCCTTGGCCACGGCCCGGTTGACGGACGCGGACGACTGGCTGAGTTTCGTCATGACGTCCAGCAGGCTGCGATCGCGGAGCAACAGATCGGATACCTGTTGCTGGAAGTGTTCAAGTTTCGATGCGCTCATCCCTTGCCAACCTCCGCGTGCGGTGTGTGTTGATCCACCTTTTCTCGATTCTCAATTAAAAGGGAAAAAGAGACGGAATTCCAATCAAAGTTTGTGATGGGCGATTTTGGAACATACTGTTAACGGGATTTCGCGATAACAGGGAGTGATCGCATGTTGATAAAACGCGTCTTGCAAGTGGCGGGAATTTTGGCCGGTTGGATGGCGGCCCGGGAATGGGGAGCCGGCTGGGCGGACGCCCGGGGCGTCTGGATGGGGACCGCTCCGGGGGCGCCGTCCGGCTACGGCAGCCTGCTTACGGCGGCATTGGGCGCCATGATCGGCCTGCTCGTGGCCACGGCCATCGCCGGACCTGCGGCGGCGCGGTTGACGCAGGGCATCAACCGGCTGACGTCGCTGCCCGCTTCGGACCTGCTCGCCGGTGCGGCGGGCGCCATGCTGGGACTGGGCGCGGGGGCCCTGGCGTACCCTTATTTGTCGGGCATCCCCCGGTTCGGTGAACTGCTGGCGGCGATTTTGGCCCTCACGCTGGTCTATGCGGGCGTCCGCATCGCCTGGCGCAAGAAGGACGAGCTGGCCGAACTGTTCGCCCGCCGGTCGTCCGCGGCGGAACGGGAAGAAGAGGAGCCGCGCCGCGGGGAGCACAAGATTCTGGACACCAGCGTCATCATCGACGGCCGGATTGCGGACATTTGCAAAACCGGGTTCATCGAAGGCACGCTGGTCATCCCGGAATTCGTGCTGGAAGAGTTGCAGCACATCGCCGACTCCTCCGACCTGCTCAAGCGCAACCGCGGCCGGCGGGGCCTCGACATTTTGAACAAGATCCAGAAGGAACTCGATGTGAAGGTGCTGATCTACGAGGACCCGAACGAGGAAAGGGACAGCGGGGACGTGGACGGCCGCCTGGTCAAGCTGGCCAAGGCGCTGGGCGGCAAGGTGGTGACCAACGACTTCAACCTGAACAAGGTGTGCGAGCTGCAGGGCGTGTCGGTGCTCAACATCAACGACCTGGCCAACGCGGTCAAGCCGGTGGTGCTTCCCGGCGAGGAGATCGTCGTGCATGTGATCAAGGACGGCAAGGAACACGGCCAGGGGGTCGCCTATCTGGACGACGGCACGATGATTGTGGTGGAAAACGGACGGGATTTCATCGGTTCGACGATGGAAGTGCTGGTCACCAGCGTGCTGCAGACGTCCGCCGGACGGATGATTTTCGCCAAGCCGAAGGTGTTTGAAAAAGCGCTGTGATCGGTGAGACCGGCGTTACGGGAGCCGGTTTTCGGAAAACGGTTGGAAAAAAGCCGACGGCGCGTTATGATGATAGTGACGTTGAAAAATCGGGCGGGATGCCGGACGGGTCCCGCCTTTGCCTTGTTTGGCCGGGGAAACCGGCCGGGCGTTCGGGAAAGGGGAAATCCGCGCATGATATGGGGAGCGGTGATCGTCGCCGCCGGAAGCGGAAGGCGCATGGGCGCGGGCGAAAACAAGGTGTTCCTGCCCCTGGGGGGAAAACCGGTTCTGGCGCACACGCTGGCGGCGTTTGAAGCGTGTGCCGCGGTGGAATCCGTGGTGGTGGTCGCCGCGCCGGGCGAGCGCGAGCGGGCGGCGGCGGTTTGCGCGGAGGCGGGCTGCCGGAAGGTGACCGCCATCGTGGCAGGCGGGGCGGAGCGGCAGGACAGCGTCCGCGCCGGGTTGGCCGCCCTGGACACGGACGGCGTGCTCGTCCACGACGCGGCCCGGCCGCTGATTACGCCGGAGAAAATCGACGCCTGCCGCCGCGCCGCCGAAACGGGCGGAGCCGCCGCGCTGGCCGTGCCGGTGAACGACACGATCAAGGTCACGGACGAAGAAGGCTGGATCGTGGCCACACCCGAGCGCCGGTCGCTGTGGGCGGTGCAGACGCCCCAGGCGTTCCGGCGGGATGAGCTGTCGGAGGCGCACCGGCTGGCGCTGGAGGACGGTTTCCGGGCGACGGACGACGCGATGCTGCTGGAACGCCTCGGCCGGCGGGTGGCGGTGGTGGAAGGCGACTACGCCAATGTGAAAATTACCACGCCGGAGGATCTGGAACTGGCCGAACGGCTTCTCGCGCGGCGCGGGTTTGCGCGCGGAACCGGGCAGGTTGCCGGTTTGCCGGGAGTCGGAGAGGAGGCCGGGAAAGGGATGGACAAGCCGTTTACGCGGAAACCGGATGCGATCCGGATCGGACAGGGATTCGACGTCCACAGGCTGGCGGAAGGGCACCCGTGCATTATCGGCGGCGTGCGCATCCCATACGGGAGAGGGCTGCTCGGCCACTCGGACGCCGACGTGCTGCTGCATGCCATCGCCGACGCGATTTTGGGAGCGCTGGCCCTGGGCGACATCGGACAGCATTTTCCGGACACCGATCCGGCTTACGCCGGCGCCGACAGCATGAGGCTGCTCGCCAGGGTGTGGGAGCTGGCCCGGGAGCGCGGATACCGCCTGGGCAACGCCGACGCGACGATCATCGCCCAGGAGCCGAAAATGGCGCCCCACATTCCCGCCATGCGCGCCAACATCGCCAGGGTGCTGGAATGCGAAGCGGAACGGGTGAGCATCAAGGCGACCACCTCCGAGCGCCTCGGCTTTACCGGACGCGGAGAAGGGATCGCCGCCCAAGCGGTTGTATGCCTTGTCGGCGATGTGCTATGATGCAGGAATAGAGCGCCAGCAAAGGGCGCACGCACGGGAGGATGGACCATGAGCGGCAAGGTTCGCGTGCGTTACGCGCCGAGTCCGACGGGACATCTGCATATCGGAAACGCGCGCACGGCGATTTTCAATTATCTGTTCGCCCGGCATCACGGGGGAGAATTCATCATTCGCATCGAGGACACGGATGTCAAGCGCAACGTGGCCGGCGGCGAGGAAAACCAGCTCGCCTACCTGAAATGGCTCGGCGTGGACTGGGACGAAAGCGTGGACCGTCCCGGCGCCTGCGGACCGTACCGGCAGACGGAAAGGTTGGACATCTACCGCAAATATTGGCAGGATCTGCTCGACCGGGGCTTGGCCTACCGTTGCTACTGCACGGAAGAGGAGTTGGAGCGGGAGCGGGAAGAGCAGGCCGCCCAGGGCCTCAATCCCCGCTATTCCGGCAGGTGCCGCCATCTCACCGCGGAGGAGCAGGAGCGCCTCGCGGCCGAAGGCCGGGAAGCCAGCGTGCGCTTCCGCGTGCCGGAGGGGCGGACCTATTCGTTCGACGATATGGTGAGGGGCCCCATCAGCTTCCGCTCGGAGGATTTCGGCGATTTTGTCATCGTGAAGAAAGACGGCATTCCGACATACAACTTCGCCGTGGTCGTGGACGACCATCTCATGGATATCACCCACGTGCTGCGCGGCGAGGACCACATCACCAACACGCCCCGGCAGCTCATGATCTACGAGGCGTTCGGCTGGACGCCGCCGGCGTTCGGGCACATGACCCTGATCGTCAACGAACAGCGCAAAAAGCTGTCGAAACGTGACGAATCCATCATCCAGTTCATCGAACAATACGATAAGCTGGGCTATCTGCCCGAAGCCCTGTTCAATTTCATCACCATGCTCGGCTGGTCTCCGGAAGGGGAACGGGAGATTTACTCGCGGGAGGAACTGATCGAGATTTTCGACGCGGGCCGGCTGTCCAAAAGCCCGGCCGTGTTCGACTCGGCCAAGCTCCTTTGGATGAACCAGCATTACCTGAAAGCGGCGCCGGCGGAGCGCGTTCTGGCGATGTGCGTGCCGCACCTGCAGGCGGCAGGCCGGCTGCCGGGGCAGCCGTCGGAGGCCGACCTGGAGTGGGCCGGGACGCTGGTGGAGCTGCTGCGCGACCACCTGCGTTACGCGGCCGAAATCGTTCCGCTTTCCGACATGTTTTTTGGCGAGACCCCGGAACCCGACGAGGAGGGCCGCGCCGTACTGGCCGAAGCGACGGTTCCGGCGGTGCTGGACGCTTTCCGGCGGCAGGCGGAGGCGACCGCGCCGGAAGAATTCCTGCGCGACCGCATCCAGGGCATGATCAAGACGGTGCAGGCGGAGACCGGCGCCAAGGGCAAGGCGCTGTTCATGCCGATCCGCGTGGCGCTCACCGGGCAGACGCACGGCCCCGATCTGGCCGGCTGCATCCAGGTGCTCGGCCGCGGCGAAACGCTGCGGCGGCTGGGCAAGGCGCTGGAGAAGCTCGGAACGGCCGGCGCATAAAGCACTTCTGTCGTTGTTCAGTCCGCCGCGCCCGAAGCGAGGGGTTGCGGGCCGGACGCACGCACCGGACGCGGGCCGGACGCACGGACCGGACACATGGCGCCGACGCACGGTGCGGACGCGAGGCATGGAAACGCCGGGCGCCTGCGGTTCTTGTCATGGCGTCCCGGATCGGATATACTGGCTGTAACGGCGAAGAACAGGAGAGTACGTTTCGCGCAGGAATGTCCAGAGAGGAAAGCCGCGGCTGCAAGCGATCCCTTTCCGGCGAAGCGGAAATGCGCCTGGGAGCCGCGCCGTCGAACGGCGACCCGCCGGGTCGTTCGGGTGGACGGTGCCGGGTGGCCCCGTTAAAGGCCGCATGAGGGGGACCTCCGACCGCTCCTGGACCACACCATGACCGAGGCGGCGGGACGGTCCAAGCAGAGTGGAACCGCGTGATCGATACGTCTCTGCAGCGCGAAGCTGCGGAGATTTTTTATTTGGGTACACTTGCGGAAAAGGCGACAAAGGGGGGAATGGAATTGGGGTTCTGGAGCACGCTTCGCTCGGACGTCGATGCGGTTTTTGAAAACGATCCGGCCGCGCGCAGCAGGCTGGAAGTCATCCTCACGTACAGCGGCCTTCACGCCATCTGGGCGCACCGCGTCGCCCACGCGCTGTACAAGCGGAAATTCTACACTCTGGCGCGCATCATTTCGCAGGCCAGCCGGTTTTTCACGGGCATCGAGATCCACCCCGGCGCCAAGATCGGCAAGAAGTTTTTCATTGACCACGGGATGGGCGTCGTCATCGGCGAGACGGCCGAGATCGGCGACGAAGTGATCATCTACCAGGGTGTAACGCTGGGAGGCACCGGGAAGGAAAAAGGCAAGCGCCACCCCACCATCGGGAACCGGGTGGTCATCGGCGCGGGGGCGAAGGTGCTCGGATCGTTCAAGGTGGGCGACAACACCAACATCGGGTCCAACGCCGTCGTGCTGCGCGAGGTGCCGCCCAACAGCACGGTGGTCGGCAATCCCGGCCGCGTCGTGAAACGGGACGGGCAGCGGGTCGACCGCCTGGACCACACCAACCTGCCCGACCCCATCGTGGATATGTTCCGGCAAATGCATGGGGAAATCCAGGATTTGCGGGCGGAAATCGAAAACCTCAAGGCGCGGCTTGCGGAAGCGGAACGCAGGGCGGAAGCCCGGCAGACGCAGGCCGGCGGGACGGAAATCCGGGAGGAGCAAAGGAGTACGGTACCGTGAGTTTGCAAATCTACAACAGCCTGACCCGGCGGCAGGAGCCGTTCGAACCCCTTGAACCGGGAAAAGTAAACATGTACGTTTGCGGCCCGACTGTGTATGACTACATCCACATCGGCAACGCGCGACCGCTCATTTTTTTTGATGTGGTGCGCCGGTACCTGGAAGCGATCGGCTACAGGGTCAACTTTGTGGTCAACTATACCGACGTCGACGACAAACTGATCCGCAAGTCGAACGAGCTCGGCGTCACGGTGCCCGAGGTGGCGGAACGGTTCATCCGCGCCTTCAACGAAGACCGCGAAGCGCTGCGCGTTCGGCCGGCGACGGTCAATCCGCGGGTGACGGAGACGATTCCGGAAATCATCTCCTTCATCGAGGGGCTGGTGGCCAAGGGGTACGCGTACGAAAGCGGCGGGGACGTATACTACCGGACGAACCGTTTCGGGGAGTATGGCAAGCTGTCCCACAAGAATCTGGACGAATTGCAGTACGGGATCCGCGTGGAAGTGGACGAACGCAAGGAAAATCCGCAGGATTTCGTGCTGTGGAAAGGCGCCAAGCCGGGCGAAATCAACTGGCCCAGCCCGTGGGGGAACGGGCGTCCCGGCTGGCACATCGAATGTTCCGCCATGGCGCTGAAGTACGCGGGCGAAACGCTGGACATCCACGGCGGCGGGCAGGACCTGCAGTTTCCCCACCACGAATGCGAAATCGCCCAGTCCGAGGCGTATACCGGAAAACCGCTGGCCCGGTACTGGATGCACAACGGGTTCGTCAACATCAACCACGAAAAAATGTCCAAGTCGCTGGGCAACGTGGTCAACGTCCGGGATTTGCTCAAAACCGCGAGCCCGAACGCCATCCGCTATCTGATGCTGGCTTCCCATTACCGCAGCCCGCTCAATTTCACCGACGAGACGGTCCGCCAGGCGGAAAACAGCGTGGAGCGGCTCGCCAACTGCCGGGACGACCTGAAACACCGCCTGGGCACGGTGGGCGTGCCGGGGTCGCCGGAGGATCCCTTCGAGGATCCGGAGCTGCTGGAGCGGCTGAAGCGGCTGGAGGAAGAATTCCACGCGAAGATGCGGGACGATTTCAACACCCCGGACGCGATTACCGCATGGTTCGGGATCGTGTCGGAGGCGAACGTGTACCTGCGGCGCGACGTGGTGACGGAGGCCGGCGTCCGGTATTTCCTGGATCTTTTTGCGCGGCTGGACGACGTGCTGGGACTGCTGCCCGAGGAAGCGCAGGAGCTGGCCGACGCCGAGGTGGAGGCGCTCATCGCGGAGCGGACGGAAGCGCGCAAGGCGAGGAACTACGCCCGTGCCGACGAGATCCGCGACATGCTCGCCGCGCGCGGCATCATATTGGAAGACACGCCGCAGGGCGTGCGCTGGCGCCGCAAGTAAAGGAGGAGATTCGCTGTCATGAGCCGGCGCGACAGGGGTAGGAACGCCGACCGGGCGGGCGGCGCCCAGGCGGCGGGACGGCGCGGGAAAAACCGGTCTTTGCGGGCGGAGACGCAAGGGCCGCCGGGGCGCAAGCCCCCGGCAGGCGGACGGCCGGCAAAGGCGGGATGCGCGGCGGAGGAAGGCCTGCCGTCGAAGGGCGCCCGGATGGCGCCGGAAGGGCCGTTGTCCCCGGATGAACGGGTGGAGGCGCTGTCCGAAGAAGAGCTTTTGGCCGGGAAGCACCCGGTGCTGGAGGCGCTGCGCTCCGGAAGGCCGCTGAACAAGATCTGGGTGGCCAGCCAGGCGCAGCACCAGCTGGTGCAGCCCGTTCTGGAAGCGGCCAGGGAGCGCGGCGTCGTGGTGCAGATGACGGACCGGCGCGCGCTGGACCGCCTCGCTCCAGGCGTGCCCCACCAGGGTATCGTCGCCCAGGCGGCGGCCGCGCCGTACGTGGAGCTGGAGAATTTGCTGGACCGCGCCGCCCAGGGCGATCACCCGCCGCTTTTGGTGCTGCTGGACGAGGTGGAGGATCCGCACAACCTCGGATCGGTGCTGCGCACGGCGGAGTGCGCGGGGGCCAGCGGCGTGATCGTGCCGAAGCGGCGGAGCGCGGGACTTACGGCGGCGGTGGCCAAGGCGTCGGCAGGCGCGGTGGAATACGTCCCGGTGGCGCGCGTGACCAATCTGGCGCAAACCATCGGGCTCTTGCAATCCCGCGGTTACTGGGTGGCGGGGGCCGACGCCTCCGCGCCGCAGGACGTGTTCGGCGTCAACCTGACCGGTCCCCTCGCCATCGTCATCGGCAGCGAGGGCAAGGGACTTTCCCGCCTTGTCCGGGAAAAGTGCGATTTTCTCGTGTCCTTGCCGATGTTCGGACGCATCGGCTCGCTGAACGCCTCCGTCGCGGCGGGCGTCATCCTGTACGAAGCGATCCGGCAGCGGCGCGCAAAGGGCAGCGGGGACGGTGCAAAGGGCGAGGCGGAAGGCGTTGCGATGCGGAACGCCGGGGACGGAGACCGGAGCGGTGCCATGGATGGCGGCCGGAACGGTGCCAGGGGCGGCACGCCGGACGGCCGGGCCCCGGAGGACGGCCATGCTCCGTCGTGACGACGTGCTGATTGTGGACGGCTACAACATGATCGGCGCCTGGCCCGAGTTGGAACCGTTGATGGCGGACCGGCTGGACGAGGCGAGGGACCGGCTGGTGGACATGATGGCCGATTACGGCGCGTTTGCCGGCGTCAGCGTGACGGTGGTGTTCGACGCGTTTCGCGTGCCGGGGATGGGAGCGGCGTATCGGGTTTCCGGCGTGGAGGTCGTATTCACCCGGGAGAAGGAAACGGCGGACGAGTGCATCGAGCGGCTCGTCGGCGAACGGAAGGGTGAAGGACGCAACGTGTTCGTGGCCACCTCCGACTACACCGAACAGCGGGTCGCCTTCGGCCGGGGCGCGCTGCGCGTGTCGGCGAGGGAGCTGCGGCTTTTGGTGCTGGAAAGCCGGCGGCAGATCGAGCAGACGATGCGCGAGCAGCGGCCGGTCCAGCGCAATCCGCTGGGCGGCACACTCAGCGAAGAAACGCGGCGCCTGTTCGAATCATGGCGGCGCGGCAACGGTTTCCCCGGTGATTGACTTCTCTCCGGTTCGTAAGATTCCATGACGAAAAACCGGCGAACAGCCCGGTTTTATTGACGTTTCCGGCTTCTATCAAGTATATTGGTAATAGTTTGATATACATAAAGTTCTCCGGGGGTTGCAGCATTATCAGAGGCCGGAGGGGAATTGCGTGAGCGTCGACGTGAAAAAGCCGGAAACGCACGAATACGACGCCAAATCAGACGAGGATATTGTCGAAGCGGTCCGCTTGGGTGACGCCGGGGCGCTGGAGTACCTGATCAACAAGTACAGGAATTTTGTCAGGGCCAAGGCGAGATCCTACTTTCTGATCGGCGCTGAACGGGAAGATATCGTCCAGGAAGGCATGATCGGTCTGTACAAGTCGATCCGTGACTTCCGGGGGGACAAGCTGGCGTCTTTCAAGGCCTTTGCCGAGCTGTGCATCACCCGTCAGATCATCACGGCCATCAAGACCGCCACCAGGCAAAAACACATTCCCCTCAATTCCTACGTTTCGCTGGACAAACCCATTTACGACGAGGATTCCGACCGCACGCTGCAGGACATCATCTGCGGCACCTCGGTGTGCGATCCGGAAGAGATGTTCATCAACCAGGAGGAATTTTTCGGCCTGGAAGACAAGATGTCGGAGCTGCTCAGCGACCTGGAGCGCAAGGTGCTGATGCTGTATCTGGACGGCCGGTCCTACCAGGAAATCGCCGTCGATCTGGACCGTCACGTGAAGTCCATCGACAACGCCCTGCAGCGCGTCAAGCGCAAGCTGGAGCGGTACCTGGAAGTGCGCAACGTCAGCGGCTGACGTTCTTTTTTTTTGGATGCGGGCAAGGGCATGCGGAATCATGGTACGGCACCATGACGCGGTACGGCCGGCCGCGGGGGTGACCACGGCGGCGCCCGCGCCGCCAGGGATTTGACATCCCTCGGACCCTGTGATAAATTATTTCAGTAATCTTTGAAAGCGGCGGATTTCCGCCTGATCGCGAAGGGCGCGGAACGCCGGGCTTCGTTGCCGGATTCGCATCGGTCGAAATCGGTCGAACGGGCAAAGCAGGATTCCGGGAGGTGGACGGAATGCGGGTCTTCATCACGCTCGCCTGCACGAACTGCAAGCAAAGAAATTACACGACGACCAAGAACAAGCGGACGCACACCGACCGCCTGGAACTGAAAAAGTATTGCAGATACTGCAACGGGCACACGCTGCACCGCGAGACGCGTTAAGCGCCGGGACGCGTTAAGCGCCGGGACGCGGCAAGCGCGAGGAGACTGGAGGTTATCCCCGTGGCATTTCTGAACAGGTTGAAACAAGGCTTCGGCAATTTTTTTTCGTTTTTCGGCGAAAGCTGGAGTGAGCTGAAAAAAGTCCGGTGGCCGACCCGGAAAGAACTGGTGAGCTACACCATCGTCGTGATCATCACCGTGCTGATCATCACCATCTATTTCTGGGGGCTGGACATCGGGATTTCTTCGCTCGTCGAGCTTTTCATCTGATGACCGAAGACCGAAGGGTGGCCTTCCATGGACAAACCCGAAAAAAGATGGTACGTCGTGCACACGTATTCCGGGTACGAAAACAAGGTGAAAACCAACCTTGAGAAACGCGTCGCTTCCATGGGAATGCAGGACAAGATTTTCCGCATCCTCGTGCCCATGGAAGAGGAGATCGTCCACAAGGACGGGAAAAAGAAGTCGGTTATGCGCAAGGTGTATCCGGGTTACGTGCTGGTGGAGATGATCCAGACCGACGACTCCTGGTACGTGGTCCGCAACACGCCGGGCGTCACCGGATTTGTCGGGTCTACCGGCGCGGGATCGAAACCGGTGCCGCTGCATCCGGAAGAAGTGGAACAGATTTTGCGCCACATGGGGATGGAGGAACCGAAGCCCGTCGTCGAGTTCCAGGTCAAGGACAACATCCGCATCCGAACCGGTCCGTTTGCCGACTTCGTCGGGACGGTCGAGGAGATCATGCCCGAAAGAAGCAAGCTGAAGGTGCTTGTCAACATGTTCGGACGGGAGACCCCGCTTGAGCTTGATTTTACGCAGGTGGAAAAGATCTAGGCATTCGTAGTAACCGCAGCTGAAAAATCCGGGAGACCAGGAGGGGGAGGTGACCGTCATGGCCAAGAAAGTGATCAAAGTGGTGAAACTGCAGGTGCCCGCCGGCAAGGCCAACCCGGCGCCGCCGATCGGTCCCGCGCTCGGGCAGGCCGGCGTGAACATCATGCAGTTCTGCAAGGAATTCAACGCGCGCACGGCCGACCAGGCCGGGCTGATCATTCCGGTCGTACTCACCGTGTACGAGGACCGCTCGTTCACGTTCGAGACGAAGACGCCGCCGGCCGCCGTCCTGCTTCGTGTCGCCGCCGGGATCGAAAAAGGTTCCGGTGAACCGAACAAGAAGAAGGTGGCGACCGTGAAGCGGGCGAAAGTCCGCGAAATCGCCCAGCAAAAGATGCAGGACCTCAACGCGAACTCCGTGGAAGCGGCGATGCGCATGATCGAGGGCACGGCGCGAAGCATGGGCATCGCGGTGGAAGACTGAAGCCGGCGATTCGCCCGGCGGACCGGCGCGGTCCAAGCGGGCAGCCCGGGGAAGTGTTTCCGCCGCGCAAGGCTTGAAGGCGGTTTTGGAACCGCGCGCCTCCGAACCGGCGCAAGGGTTCGGCGAGTGGGAGGAAATGTTTCCGTCACGACCACAGGAGGGAGGAAGGGCACATGCCCAAACACGGGAAGAAGTACGTGGAAGCCGCGAAGAAAATCGATCGCGACAAATCCTACGATCCGCTGGAAGCCGTCCGGCTGGTGAAGGAGACGGCCACCGCGAAATTTGACGAAACGGTGGAAGTCGCCGTCCGCCTCGGCGTCGACCCGCGGAAACAGGACCAGAACGTGCGCGGCGTCGTCGTCCTGCCCCACGGCACGGGCAAGACGAAGCGCGTGCTCGTTTTCGCCAAGGGCGAAAAAGCGAAGGAAGCCGAAGCCGCGGGTGCGGATTACGTCGGCGACCAGGATCTGATCCAGAAAATCCAGCAAGGCTGGCTCGACTTTGACGTCTGCGTGGCGACGCCGGACATGATGGGCGAAGTCGGCAAACTCGGCCGCATCCTCGGCGGCAAGGGGCTCATGCCGAACCCGAAATCCGGCACGGTCACCTTCGAAGTGGCCAGAGCCATCCAGGAAATCAAAGCCGGGAAAATCGAGTTCCGGCTCGACAAGGCCGGACAAGTCCACGCGCCGATCGGCCGGGTGTCGTTCGACGCCGAAAAGCTCGCCGACAACCTGCGCGCGCTGATCGAGGCGCTCCTCCGCGCGAAGCCGGCCGCGGCGAAGGGCGTGTACCTGAAGAACATCGCCGTTTCGTCGACCATGGGACCGGGGATTCGCGTGGACACCGCCGCCTTCCGTTGACCGGCGGCTGGCGGTGTGGTAAGCTGGAAAAGCCTGAATTGAATATCGCACGGAATGCCGCAGACAGCAGGTGCCCGCGAGGCTTAATTTCCTGCCGAGGCGTGTGAATAAAGGCGGACCCGGCCGGCCCGTACGGGCTTTGTGCCGTCCCCGCCCGCCATGCCTCCGCGCGTCCGCGGGGGCTTTTCGTTTGCCCGCTGTCCGCGCGGTCCGGGCGCCCGAATCCTTGCAACGGGAGGTGCTTTGCATGCCCAGCGAGAAAGTTCTCGCCGAAAAACGCCGCCAGGTCGAAGAAATCACCGCCAAGCTGAAGGAAAGCGCGGCGACGGTGCTGGTGGACTACCGCGGGCTGAACGTCGCCCAGGTGACGGAATTGCGCAGGAAGCTGCGCGAAGCCGGCGTCGAGTTCAAAGTGCTGAAAAACACCCTGGTGAGCCGCGCCGCGAACGAAGCGGAATTGACGGAGCTGAACGCCCTGCTCACGGGACCGACGGCGGTGGCGTTCAGCAAGGAAGACGTCGTCGCTCCGGCGAAGGTGCTCAGCGAATTCGCGAAGGAGAACGATGCGCTGAAAATCAAAGGCGGCGTCGTGGAAGGCCGCTTCGCCGACGTGAATCAGATCGATGCGCTGGCCAAACTGCCTTCCCGCGAGGCGCTGCTCTCGATGCTGCTCAGCGTGTTGCAGGCGCCGGTGCGCAACTTCGCACTGGCGGTCAAGGCGGTCGCCGAAAAACAACAAAACGCGGAATCCGCATGATTTCCAAATTCAATTACTCGGGAGGGTTTACTTGTCATGAGCAAGGAGCAAATTATTGAAGCGCTCAAAAACATGACCGTTCTGGAACTGAACGAACTGGTCAAAGCCATTGAAGAAGAATTCGGCGTGACGGCCGCCGCCCCGGTCGCCGTGGTCGCCGGCGGAGCCGCCGCCGCTCCGGCGGAAGCCGAGCAAACCGAATTCGACGTCATCCTCGTGGATCCCGGCGCGGGCAAGATCAACGTCATCAAGGCCGTCCGCGAAATCACGGGCCTCGGCCTGAAGGAAGCGAAGGACCTGGTCGACGGCGCGCCGAAGCCGGTCAAGGAAAAGGTCAGCAAGGAAGAAGCCGAATCCATCAAGGCGAAGCTGGAAGAAGCCGGCGCCAAAGTGGAACTCAAGTAAAGCCGTTGTCAAAAGAAAGCACATCGCAGAAACCGACCCCTTGGAGATTCCATCTTCGAGGGGTCTTGCGCTTCACCGGGGAAGGTGCGGGGTACGATGAGCGAGCACTATTTTACGCGGCAGCCGCAATCCGCCGAAGACCGGCGGCGGTTCCAAACCGATCTGAGGGGATTTTCGTTCCATTTTGTGACGGATGCCGGCGTGTTTTCGCGGGACGGTGTGGACGAGGGCAGCCGGACGCTGATCGGGATGATGGAGCTTGCGCCCGACGCGCGGGTGCTGGACGTCGGCTGCGGCTACGGGCCCATCGGTCTGGCGGCGGCCCGCCTCGCCCCGCGCGGGCACGTGACGATGACCGACATCAACGAGCGGGCGGCGGAACTGGCGCGGGAAAATGCAAGACTGAACACCATTGCCAACGTGACCGTGAAAACGGGCGATCTGTTCGAGCCGGTGGCGGGGGAAACCTTTGACGCCATTTTGGCCAATCCGCCGATCCGGGCGGGCAAGGCGGTGGTGTACCGGCTGTTTGAAGAAGCGAAGTCGCATCTGCTTCCCGGCGGGGCTCTCTGGGTGGTCGTCCACAACAAACAGGGCGCACCGAGCGCCCGGGCGAAACTGGAAGAGCTGTTCGGGGAAGACGCGGTGGAGGAGATCGGGAAAAACAAGGGCTACCGCGTGTTCCGGGCGGTTCGCCGGCCGGAACAAAAAAAGATTTGACTGGGTTTTCCCCATATGGTACCATTAGAAAATGTCAGTATTAAGATGGGGCAGTGTCTTTATCCGCGCCATCCGCGCCTCGTGGGGTGTTTTTGCCGCAATTATGTATAAGGGTGTTCTTTTGGGCCAATGACTGGGAGAAGATGCCGGTTCCGGATTGGCCGTTTGTTTGTTTTATGCGGAACAAACTGGAGAGGTGAGGTCTAAGTTGGCAGGACAGTTGGTTCAGTACGGTCGCCGCTCGCGGCGCAGCTATGCCCGCATCAAAGAGGTGCTGGAAGTTCCCAACCTGATCGAGATCCAGAAGCAATCCTACCAGAAGTTTCTGGACGAGGGGCTGCGCGAAATCTTCCGGGACATCTCGCCGATCCAGGACTTTACCGGCAATCTGGTCCTGGAGTTCATCGACTACAGTCTTGGCGAGCCCAAATATTCCGTCGAAGAGTCCAAAGAACGCGACGTCACCTACGCCGCTCCCCTGCGCGTCAAAGTCCGCCTTCTCAACAAGGAAACCGGCGAAGTGAAGGAACAGGAAGTGTTCATGGGCGATTTCCCGCTCATGACCGAGACGGGAACCTTCATCATCAACGGCGCGGAACGCGTCATCGTCAGCCAGCTGGTACGTTCCCCGAGTGTTTATTATAGCACGAAAATCGACAAAAACGGCAAAAAAACGTTCAGCGCGACGGTCATCCCGAACCGGGGCGCCTGGCTCGAGTTCGAAACCGACGCGAAGGACATCATTTACGTGCGCATCGACCGTACGCGGAAAATTCCGGTGACGGTTCTTTTGCGCGCCCTAGGCTTTGGCACCAACGCGGAAATCCTCGATCTGCTCGGCGACGACGAATATATCCGCAACACGCTGGAGCGGGACAACACCGATTCCCCGGAAAAGGCCCTCATCGAAATCTACGAGCGGCTTCGTCCGGGCGAGCCGCCGACGCTGGAGAACGCGCGGAACCTGCTGGTCGCCCGCTTCTTCGATCCGAAGCGGTACGATCTGGCGGCCGTCGGCCGGTACAAGATCAACAAGAAGCTGCACATCAAAAACCGCCTGTTCAACATGAGGCTGGCGGAAACGCTGGTCGATCCGGAGACCGGCGAAATTCTGGCCGAAGCCGGACAGGTGGTGGACCGTCGGCTGCTTGACCAGATTGTGGATAAACTGGACAAGAACGTCGGGTTCCAGACCCACCGCGTATCCGGCGGCGTATTCGAGTCCGACGAGATCCGGCTGCAATCCATCAGCGTCTATTCGCCGTCGGAGGACGGCCGCGTGGTCAAGATCATCTCCAACGGCAACATCGACAAGTCGGTGAAGCACATCACGCCCGCCGACATCATTGCGTCCATCAGCTATTTCATCAATTTGATGCATAGCATCGGCGACATCGACGACATCGACCATCTGGGCAACCGCCGCCTCCGTTCCGTGGGCGAACTGTTGCAGAACCAGTTCCGCATTGGCCTTTCCCGGATGGAACGGGTCGTGCGCGAGCGGATGTCGATCCAGGACCAGAACGCCATCACGCCGCAGGCCCTGATCAACATCCGTCCCGTCACCGCGGCCATCAAGGAATTCTTTGGGTCGTCCCAGCTGTCCCAGTTCATGGACCAGACGAACCCGCTGGCGGAGCTGACCCACAAGCGGCGTCTGTCCGCCCTCGGTCCCGGCGGTCTCACGCGGGAACGCGCCGGCATGGAAGTGCGCGACGTCCACCATTCGCACTACGGCCGGATGTGCCCCATCGAGACGCCGGAAGGTCCGAACATCGGGCTGATCAACTCGCTGGCGACGTATGCCCGGGTGAACGAGTACGGCTTCATCGAGACGCCCTACCGCAAGGTGGACCACGAAACCGGGCGGGTGACGGATGAAGTCGTGTACCTCACCGCCGACGAAGAAGACAACTACATCATCGCCCAGGCGAACGCGAAGCTGACGGAGGACAACCGTTTCGCCGACGACATGGTCGTCGTCCGGTACAACAAGCAGCCGGACAACATCCTGACCATGCCAAGCGACCGCGTCGACTTCATGGACGTGTCCCCGAAGCAGGTGGTGTCCGTGGCCACCGCGCTCATTCCGTTCCTGGAAAACGACGACTCCAACCGCGCGCTCATGGGGTCCAACATGCAGCGCCAGGCGGTGCCGCTGCTCGTGCCGGAAGCCCCCCTGGTGGGCACCGGCATGGAGTACAAGACGGCGCTGGATTCCGGGGTTTGCATCGTGGCCCGGCACGACGGCGTCGTCGAGCGGGTGACCGCGAACGAGATCCACGTCCGCCGCATCCTGAACGTCGACGGCAAGGAAGTCCAGGGCGATCTTGACAAATACAAGCTGCTGAAGTTCGTGCGCTCCAACCAGGGCACCTGCATCAACCAGCGTCCCATCGTCCGCAAGGGCGACGTGGTCAAAGCCGGCGACATCATCGCCGACGGCCCGTCCACCGACCAGGGCGAGCTGGCCCTCGGCCGCAACGTCCTCGTGGCGTTCATGCCTTGGGAAGGATACAACTACGAGGACGCCATCCTGCTCTCCGAGCGGTTGGTGCGGGAAGACGTGTACACCTCCATCCACATCGAGGAGTACGAATCCGAAGCGCGCGACACCAAGCTCGGTCCGGAAGAGATTACGCGCGACATCCCCAACGTCGGGGAAGACGCGCTGCGCAACCTGGACGAACGCGGCATCATCCGCGTCGGCGCGGAGATCAGCGCGGGCGACATCCTCGTCGGCAAGGTGACGCCAAAGGGGGTCACCGAGCTGACCGCGGAAGAGCGCCTGCTGCACGCCATCTTCGGCGAGAAGGCCCGGGAAGTGCGCGACACGTCGCTTCGGGTGCCGCACGGCACCGACGGAATCGTGGTGGACGTCAAGGTGTTCACCCGCGAGAACGGCGACGAACTGCCGCCCGGCGTCAACCAGCTCGTCCGGGTATATATTGCCCAAAAACGCAAAATTTCCGAAGGCGACAAGATGGCCGGCCGCCACGGCAACAAGGGCGTCATCGCCCGCATCCTGCCGGTGGAAGACATGCCGTTCCTGCCGGACGGCACGCCGGTGGACGTGGTGCTCAATCCGCTGGGCGTCCCGTCGCGGATGAACATCGGGCAGGTGCTGGAAGTGCACCTGGGCATGGCCTGCAAGCTGCTCGGCATCCACGCCTCCACGCCGGTTTTTGACGGAGCCACCGAATACGACGTGTTCGATACCATGGAAGAAGCCGGCATGAAGCGCGACGGCAAGACGATCCTGTACGACGGCCGCACCGGCGAGCCGTTCGAGCGGGAAGTGACCGTCGGCGTCATGTACATGATCAAGCTGGCCCACATGGTGGACGACAAGATCCACGCCCGCTCCACCGGCCCGTACTCCCTCGTCACGCAGCAGCCGCTGGGCGGCAAGGCGCAGTTCGGCGGCCAGCGCTTCGGCGAGATGGAAGTGTGGGCGCTGGAGGCCTATGGCGCGGCCTATACGCTGCAGGAAATCCTGACGGTGAAATCGGACGACGTGGTCGGCCGGGTCAAGACGTACGAAGCCATCGTCAAAGGCGAGAACGTGCCGGAACCGGGCGTGCCGGAGTCGTTCAAGGTGCTCATCAAGGAACTGCAGTCGCTGGGCATGGACGTCAAGATTCTGAGCGAGAACGAAGAAGAAATCGAGATGAAGGAAATCGACGACGAGGAAGACAACGCGGGCGACAAGCTGCACCTCAATCTGGAAAACGCGGAAGTCGGCGCGGAATGACGCGCGCCGGCCGGCGCGAACCTGCTGGTTTCCAGCAACACGTTAAGGAGGGCTTGCTCCTTGTTGGACGTCAACCACTTTGAGTTCATGAAGATCGGCCTCGCGTCCCCCGACAAGATCCGCTCCTGGTCGCGGGGCGAGGTGAAGAAGCCGGAAACCATCAACTACCGGACCCTCAAGCCGGAGAAGGACGGTTTGTTCTGCGAACGGATCTTCGGCCCGACGAAGGACTGGGAGTGCCATTGCGGCAAGTACAAGCGCGTCCGCCACAAGGGGATGGTCTGCGACCGCTGCGGCGTCGAAGTCACCCGCGCGAAGGTGCGCCGGGAGCGGATGGGCCACATCGAGCTGGCCGCGCCCGTTTCCCACATCTGGTACTTCAAGGGCATTCCGAGCCGGATGGGGCTGACGCTCGACATGTCGCCCCGTTCGCTGGAAGAGATCATCTACTTTGCATCCTATGTGGTGACCGACCCGGGAGACACGCCTCTGGAGAAAAAACAGCTGCTCTCGGAGAAGGAATACCGCAGCTATCGGGAGAAGTTCGGCTACGCGTTCCAGGCCGGCATGGGGGCGGAAGCGATCAAGAAGCTGCTCATGGACATCGACCTGGACCGCGAGATCGAGATGCTCAAGGAGGAGCTGCGCACCGCCCAGGGCCAGCGCCGCAACCGCGCCATCAAGCGGCTTGAGGTGCTGGAGGCGTTCCGCAACTCCGGCAACCGGCCGGAGTGGATGATCCTGGACGTGCTGCCGGTCATTCCGCCCGAGCTGCGCCCGATGGTGCAACTGGACGGCGGCCGTTTCGCGACCAGCGACCTCAACGACCTGTACCGCCGCGTCATCAACCGGAACAACCGGCTGAAACGGCTTCTGGATCTCGGCGCGCCGGACATCATCGTGCAAAACGAAAAGCGGATGCTGCAGGAAGCCGTCGACGCCCTGATCGACAACGGGCGCCGCGGCCGGCCGGTCACCGGCCCCGGCAACCGGCCGCTGAAGTCCCTCAGCCATATGCTGAAGGGCAAGCAGGGCCGCTTCCGGCAAAACCTGCTGGGCAAGCGCGTCGACTACTCCGGCCGCTCCGTCATCGTCGTCGGCCCGAGCCTCAAGATGTACCAGTGCGGCCTGCCGAAGGAAATGGCCCTGGAGCTGTTCAAGCCCTTCGTCATGAAGGAGCTGGTCGTCAAGGGGCTGGCCCACAACATCAAGAGCGCGAAGCGGAAAGTCGAACGCGTGAGCCCCGAAGTGTGGGACGTTCTGGAAGAGGTCATCCGCGAGCATCCGGTGCTCCTGAACCGCGCGCCGACGCTGCACCGGCTGGGCATCCAGGCCTTTGAACCGGTGCTCGTCGAAGGCCGCGCCATCAAGCTGCACCCGCTGGTTTGCACCGCGTACAACGCCGACTTCGACGGCGACCAGATGGCCGTGCACGTGCCGTTGTCCGCCGAGGCGCAGGCCGAAGCGCGCCTGCTCATGCTGGCGTCCGGCAACATTCTGAACCCGAAGGACGGCAAGCCCGTCGTCACGCCGTCCCAGGACATGGTTCTGGGCTGTTACTACCTGACCATGGACGATCCCGAAGCGCCGGGCTCGGGCATGCGCTTCGCCCACCCGCACGAGGCCATTTCCGCCTACGAGCGCGGAGAGCTGGGCATTTCGCTGCACGCCCGCATCCTCGTTCCGGCCAGGACGCTGGGCAAGAAGACGTTCACGCCGGATCAGGAAAACGCGCTGCTCATCACGACCATCGGGAAGCTGATTTTCAATGAAATCTTCCCGGACACGTTCCCGTACATCAACGAGCCGACCCGGGAAAACCTGCTGAACGGGACGCCCGACAAGTACTTCGTCTTCGAGAAGGGCGCCAACCTGCAGGAGAAGGTGCGCGAGCTGCCGCATGTCAGCGCCATCGGCAAGGAGTTTCTCGGGACGATCATCGCGGAATGCTTCCGGCGCTACCAGACGACGCAAACTTCGGTCATTCTGGACCGGATCAAGGAACTCGGCTTCACCTATTCGACACGCGCGGGCATCACCATCGCCGTCGCGGACGTCGTGGTGCCGGAAGAGAAGCAGCGGATTCTGGAAGAATCCGAAAACAAGGTCAAGGTCATTTCCGGCCAGTACCGCCGCGGCCTGATCACGGACGAAGAGCGGTACGACCGGATCATCGAAATCTGGTCCAGGGCCAAGGACGAACTCACCGACGTCCTGATGAAGTCCATGGACCGGTACAACTCGATCATGCTCATGGTCGATTCCAAGGCGCGGGGCAACAAGTCGCAGATCACCCAGCTGGGCGGCATGCGGGGCCTCATGGCCACGCCGGCCGGGCGGATTTTCGAGCTTCCCATCAAATCGAACTTCCGCGAAGGGCTGACGGTGCTCGAGTACTTCATCTCCACCCACGGCGCCCGGAAAGGTCTGGCCGACACCGCGCTGCGGACCGCCGACTCGGGGTACCTCACCCGCCGCCTGGTCGACGTGGCGCAGGACGTCATCGTCCGCGAGGAAGACTGCGGTACCGACAAGGGACTTGTGGTCTCGCGGATTGAAGACGGAAACCAGATCATCGAGGATCTGTACGACCGGATCGAAGGCCGTTTCGCGTTCGAAACGGTGCGCCATCCGGAGACGGGCGAGATCATCGTCGGCCGCAACGAGCTGATCGACGCCGAGAAAGCCGACGCCATCGTGAAGGCGGGCATCGGGAAGGTGACCATCCGGTCCGTGCTCAGCTGCCGCGCGCGCCACGGCGTCTGCCGGATGTGCTACGGCCGCAACCTGGCCACCGGCAAAGAAGTGGAAATCGGCGAAGCGGTGGGCATCATCGCCGCCCAGTCCATCGGCGAACCCGGCACGCAGCTCACGATGCGCACGTTCCATACCGGCGGCGTCGCCGGCGAGGACATCACGCAGGGTCTGCCGCGGGTCCAGGAGCTGTTTGAAGCGCGGAACCCGAAGGGCCAGGCGGTCATTTCCGAGATCGACGGGATCATCAAGCACATCCGCGACGAGAAGGACCGCCGCGAAATCGAAGTGGAAGGCGACACGGAGACGAAGGTGTATCCTGTCACTTACGGTTCGCGCATCCGCGTCGTGGAAGGACAGCGCGTGGAAGCGGGCGACGAGCTGACGGACGGCTCCATCGACCCGAAGGAAATGCTCCGGATCAAGGGCATCCGCGGCGTGCAAAACTACATTTTGCAGGAAGTCCAGCGGGTGTACCGGAACCAGGGCGTGGAGATCAACGACAAGCACATCGAAGTGATGATCAAGCAGATGCTGCGGAAAATCCGCATCGTCGACCCGGGCGACACGAACCTGCTGCCCGGCACCTACGTGGACATCCACGACTACGAGGACGCCAACCGCGAAGCCATCCTGCAGGGCAAGGAACCCGCAGTGGCGCGTCCGGTGCTGCTGGGGATCACCAAGGCTTCGCTGGAAACCGACTCGTTCCTGTCGGCGGCCTCCTTCCAGGAGACGACCCGCGTGTTGACCGACGCCGCCATCAAGGGCAAGGTCGACCGGCTGCTCGGCCTGAAGGAGAACGTGATCATCGGCAAGCTCATTCCGGCCGGCACGGGCATGGCTCGCTACCGGAACGTCAAGGTGGCGTCGCGGCTTGAACAGGCCGAGGATGCGGCGGAGGAACTGGAAGTCGTATCGGCGGAATGACGGGCGGAAGCGTCGCGCGGAACGACCGGCGGAACGCGGGCTTTCGCGCCGCCGGTTTTTCCTTGACACGCCTGGGGCGAAGTGGTACTATCTTTGAGTGTGCCTAACCTGCTGCACAACCGCCGAAAGGCAACGGGAGGTCCAAGCCGGCATGGAATCTGGCGTGCGATTTCCGGAAGGCAGGGTAAAGGTCGGCACCAAACAGACGATCAAGACGGTGGAGCAAGGCAAAGCCGTCGAGGTGTTTGTGGCGAGGGACGCGGATTCCCGCCTCATCACCCGCATCGTGTCGCTGTGCAAACTGCACGGCGTGAAGGTCAACTATGTGGACACGATGCGCCAGCTTGGCAAGGCATGCGGCATCGCCGTAGACGCGGCGATGGCTGTGGTGGCGAAAGAGTGACCGATGCCGGCCCCGCGCGCCGCGTTTTCCCTGGAGAATGCGGACGGCGGGCGGCATTTTGTCGCCAAAAAAATGAATCGCCTGGATCTGTGGACTTCAGGGACCGGGCCGATGCCAAATCGGCGGCGATTCGGAACCGGACGGCGTCCCATGCCGGGCGCTTCGATCCGGATGAACGGAAGGGGGTGGCAGCATGCCGACAATCAACCAGCTGGTTCGCAAGGGCCGCAAAAGCAAGGTGGACAAATCGAAATCTCCCGCCCTGCAATTCGGATTCAACGCCCTGAAGCGGATTTCGACCAACCAAAGCTCGCCCCAGAAACGCGGCGTATGCACGCGCGTGGGGACGATGACGCCGAAGAAGCCGAACTCGGCGCTGCGCAAATACGCGCGGGTACGTCTCTCCAACCGCATCGAGGTGACCGCGTATATTCCGGGGATCGGCCACAACCTGCAGGAGCACAGCACCGTGCTCGTGCGCGGCGGCCGGGTCAAGGATCTGCCGGGCGTTCGTTATCATATCATCCGCGGAGCGCTGGATACGGCCGGCGTCAACAACCGGATGCAGGGTCGTTCCAAATACGGCGCGAAGAGACCGAAAGCGAAGAAATAATCGCCCGTCCCCGCCGCGTCCTGTTTGGCGTGCGCTTAACCGGACATGGCGGGCAAGCGGCACCATGAATGCGGAAAGGAGGAAATGCGATGCCCCGCAAAGGACCTGTGCCGAGACGGGACGTGCTTCCGGATCCGATCTACAACAGCAAGCTGGTCACGCGGCTGATCAACCGCATCATGTACGACGGCAAGAAAGGCGTCGCACAGCGGATTCTGTACGAGGCCTTCGATATCGTTCGCGAGCGGACGGGCAAGGACCCGATGGAAGTGTTCGAAGCCGCGTTGAAAAACGTCATGCCCGTGCTGGAAGTGAAGGCGCGGCGCGTCGGCGGCGCCAACTATCAGGTGCCGGTGGAAGTGAAGCCGGAACGGCGCACGTCGCTCGGCTTGCGCTGGCTGGTGAACTATGCCCGTACCCGCAGCGAGAGAACGATGCAGGAACGTCTTGCCGCGGAAATCATCGATGCATCCAACAACACCGGAGCTGCGGTGAAAAAGCGCGAAGATACCCACAAGATGGCGGAAGCGAACAGAGCTTTCGCGCATTACCGCTGGTAATCCGGCGGCGACGCAAGCGATCTGGAGATGAAAGGAGACAAATGAATGCCTAGGGCGGTTCCTCTGGAACGCACGCGCAATATCGGGATCATGGCGCATATTGATGCGGGCAAGACGACCACCACCGAACGGATCCTGTTCTACACGGGCCGCGTGCACAAGATCGGCGAAGTGCACGAGGGCGCCGCGACGATGGACTGGATGGAACAGGAGCAGGAGCGCGGCATCACCATCACGTCCGCTGCGACCACCTGTTTCTGGCGGGATCACCGCATCAATATCATCGACACCCCCGGACACGTGGACTTCACGGTGGAAGTCGAGCGTTCCCTGCGCGTATTGGATGGCGCGATTGGCGTATTCAGCGCCAAGGAAGGCGTGGAGCCGCAGTCCGAGACGGTCTGGCGCCAGGCCGACCGCTACGGTGTACCGCGAATTGCCTACGTCAACAAGATGGATATCATCGGCGCGGACTTCCTCGCCGTTGTGAAAGAGATGCGCCAGCGCCTGGGCGCCAACGCGGTGGCCATCCAGCTGCCGATCGGCGCCGAGAACGATTTCGTCGGCATGGTCGACCTGGTCGAGCGCAAGGCCATCATCTACAAGGATGAACTGGGCAAGGAGCGGGAAGTTACGGAAGTCCCCGCTCATCTGACCGACCAGGTGGAAGAACTGCGCAACGAGCTGATCGAGAAGGTCGCCGAGATCGACGAAGAGCTCATGATCAAATACCTGGAAGGGGAAGAAATCACCGTCGAGGAGCTGAAGGCGGGGATTCGCAGAGGCGTCTGCGCGGTGAAGCTCTTCCCGGTCATCTGCGGTTCCTCCTACCGCAACAAAGGCGTGCAATCGCTGCTTGACGCGGTGGTGGACTATCTGCCGGCGCCGGACGACGTGCCGGACATCCGCGGCACGCTGCCGGACGGCACGGAGACGAACCGCAAATCCGGCGACGACCAACCGTTCGCGGCGTTGGCCTTCAAGATCATGAGCGACCCGTATGTCGGCAAGCTGACCTTCTTCCGGGTGTATTCCGGCGTGCTTACCTCCGGTTCGTATGTGCTGAACTCCACGAAGGGCAAGCGCGAACGGATCGGGCGGATCCTGCGGATGCACGCCAACCACCGGGAAGAAGTCGACGAGGTGTACGCGGGCGACATCGCCGCCGCCGTGGGCCTGAAGGACACGATTACCGGCGATACGCTCTGCGACGAGAAAAATCCGATCATCCTCGAATCGATGAACTTCCCGGAACCGGTCATCAACATCGCCATCGAGCCGAAGACGAAGGCCGACCAGGAAAAGATGAGCACCGCGCTGGCCAAGCTGGCCGAAGAAGACCCGACGTTCCGCTACTACACCGACGAGGAGACCGGACAGACGATCATCGAAGGGATGGGCGAGCTCCATCTGGAGATCATCGTCGACCGGATGAAGCGCGAATTCAAGGTCGAGACGAACGTCGGCAAACCGCAGGTCGCTTACCGCGAAACGTTCCGCGCGTCGGCACGGGTCGAAGGCAAGTACGTCCGGCAGACGGGCGGCCGCGGCCAGTACGGGCACTGCTGGATCGAGTTCGAGCCGCTTCCGCAGGGCAGCGGGTTCGTGTTCGAGAACAAGATCGTCGGCGGCGTGGTGCCGAAGGAATACATTCCGGCGGTGCAGGCCGGCATCGAGGAAGCGATGCGCAACGGCGTGCTCGCGGGCTATCCGATCACCGACATCAAGGCGACCATCGTGGACGGTTCGTACCACGAAGTCGACTCTTCCGAAATGGCGTTCAAGATCGCCGGATCGATGGCGCTCAAGGCGGCGAAAGACGTGTGTAACCCGGTGCTGCTTGAGCCGATCATGAAGGTGGAAGTCACCGTTCCGGAAGAGTACATGGGCGACGTGATGGGCATGCTGAACTCCCGCCGCGGACGCATCGAGGGGATGGACGAACGCTCGGGCGCCCGCGTGATCCGGGCGAAGGTGCCGCTGGCCGAAATGTTCGGCTACTCCACCGTCCTCCGTTCCGGCACGCAAGGTCGCGGCGTATTCTCGATGGAGTTCTCCCACTACGAAGAAGTGCCGCGCTCGATTGCGGACGAGATCATCGCGAAATACAAAGGCGCCTGATCCGGAAGGCGGCTTTCCGGCCGCCGCTTCCGCGGCGCAACCCGTTTCAGGAACCGGCAGAACCGCGGACCGTCACCGCGGACCGCGGTTCGCCACCCTATATAATTTTCCTGATTCAAAAAGGAGGAAAAGAACTCAATGGCAAAGGCTAAATTCGAACGTAACAAACCGCACGTCAACGTCGGCACCATCGGCCACGTCGACCATGGCAAGACCACGCTGACGGCCGCGATCACGTCCGTGCTGTCCAAGCGCATTGGCGGCGGCACCCAGGCGCTGGCCTACGACCAAATCGACAAGGCGCCGGAGGAGCGCGAACGCGGCATCACCATCGCGACTTCGCACGTCGAATACGAAACGGAAAACCGCCACTATGCGCACGTGGACTGTCCGGGACACGCCGACTACGTCAAGAACATGATCACCGGCGCGGCCCAAATGGACGGCGCGATCCTCGTCGTGTCCGCCGCCGACGGCCCGATGCCGCAAACCCGGGAGCACATCCTGCTCGCCCGTCAGGTCGGCGTTCCGTACATCGTCGTTTTCCTGAACAAGGTCGACATGGTGGAAGACGAAGAACTGCTGGAACTGGTGGAAATGGAAGTCCGCGACCTGCTGAACGAATACCAGTTCCCCGGCGACGACACGCCCATCATCCGCGGTTCCGCGCTGAAGGCGCTGGAAGATCCGAACAGCGAATGGGGCAACAAGATCATGGAACTCATGGCGGCTGTCGACAGCTACGTCCCGACGCCCGAGCGTGAAATTGACAAGCCGTTCCTGATGTCCGTCGAAGACGTGTTCACCATCACCGGCCGCGGTACCGTCGCCACCGGCCGTGTGGAACGCGGCACCGTGAAGGTCGGCGACGAAGTGGAAATCGTCGGCCTGTCCGAAGAAACGAAGAAGACCGTCGTCACCGGCGTGGAAATGTTCCGCAAGATGCTGGACCAAGCCCAAGCCGGCGACAACATCGGCGCGCTGCTGCGCGGCGTCGACCGGAAGGAAATCGAGCGCGGCCAGGTTCTTGCGAAACCCGGCACGGTGAACCCGCACACCGAATTCACGGCCCAGGTGTACGTCCTGACCAGGGAAGAAGGCGGCCGGCATAAACCGTTCTTCTCCGGCTATCGTCCGCAGTTCTACTTCCGGACCACGGACGTGACCGGCGTCATCACCCTGCCGGAAGGCACGGAAATGGTCATGCCGGGCGACAACGTCACGGTGACCGTCCAACTGATCTCGCCGATCGCCATCGAAGAAGGCACCCGCTTCGCGATCCGCGAAGGCGGCCGTACGGTCGGCGCCGGAGCCGTCGCTTCCATTATTAAATAAGCGGCTGCAAGCACTGGCTTGGCGGAAAGGCATCCCGTGTGGGATGCCTTTCTTCATTTACCATATTATGCTATATTCGAATTTGCAGCCTCCGCGGACGAAGACAATAATGATCCGTACTTATATTTAAATGAATGAATATGGATCGCGGGGATGGCATCGCCGGTTGCGCACTTTTGTCAAGTGAAAAATTTTGATTGCATTCCCAAGGGCCTTTTGCTACAATAGTGAACGTTGGTCTATAGACGCGATGATGCGGGAGGTTGCCGACGACACACCCGGCCCCTTTGCCATAGAAGGGCACGCCGGATGGCGCTCGGGTAATTCCCGCGGAGTATGTCCGATTTCAAATTGGGCGATCGAAGGAGGGACTTCTATGGCAAAGGCAAAACAAAAAATCCGCATCCGCCTGAAAGCATATGATCATCGGGTGCTGGACCAATCGGCGGAAAAGATCGTGGAAACCGCCAAGCGGACGGGAGCCGGCGTGTCCGGGCCGATTCCGCTGCCCACCGAGAAGCAGATCATCACGATCCTGCGCGCGGTGCACAAGTACAAGGATTCGCGCGAGCAATTCGAAATGCGCACCCACAAACGGCTGATCGACATCGTCAGCCCGACGCCGCAAACCGTGGACGCGCTGATGCGCCTCGACCTGCCGTCCGGCGTCGATATCGAAATCAAATTGTAAGTCGAAGAGACCGCCTGAGGGATGGAAAGGAAAAGAGGTGTCATCATGAAAGGGATTCTGGGACGCAAAATCGGCATGACCCAGATCTTCACCGCCGAAGGCGCCGTGGTTCCGGTGACGGTGGTGGAGGCGACGCCGAATGTCGTGCTCCAGAAAAAGGAGAAAGAGCGCGACGGCTACGAAGCGATCCAGCTGGGTTATCTCGATAAGAAAGAAAAAGCGGCCAACAAGCCGGAAATCGGCCACGCGAAGAAAGCGGGCGTGACGCCCAAACGCTTCGTCCGCGAGATCCGCGGCATCAACCCGGCGGAATATGAAGTCGGCCAGGAAGTGAAGGTGGACATCTTCGCGGAAGGCGAATATGTCGACGTGACGGGAATCTCCAAGGGGAAAGGAACCGCCGGCGCGATCAAACGCTGGGGCCACTCCCGCGGACCGATGGCGCACGGCTCCAAATACCACCGCGGCAACGGTTCCCTCGCCGTGATGCGCGACGCGAACCGCGTGCCGAAGGGCAAGAAGATGCACGGCCGGCTGGGGCACGAAACGGTGACCGTCCAGAACCTGCAGGTCATCAAGGTCGATCCGGAGCACAACGTGCTGCTCATCAAGGGCTCCGTGCCGGGACCGCGCTTCGGCTTCCTCAAGATCCGTTCCGCGGTGAAGCGGTAATTTTGAGGGCGTATCGGGAAGGAGGACTTTGTCATGCCCAAAGTGGCTGTATATAACACGAGCGGCAGCCAGGTCGGCGAGATCGAGCTGTCGGATGCGGTGTTCGGCATCGAACCGAACATCCACGTGCTGCACAGCGCCGTCGTGATGCAGCAGGCGTCGCTGCGCCGCGGCACGCACAAGACGAAGAATCGCGCCGAAGTGAGCGGCGGCGGCCGCAAGCCATGGCGCCAGAAAGGCACCGGCCGCGCCCGTCAGGGCAGCATCCGGGCGCCGCAATGGAAGGGCGGCGGTGTCGTGTTCGGTCCGCAGCCGCGCAGCTACGCGTTCAAACTGCCGCGCAAGGTGCGCCGGCTGGCCATCAAGTCCGCCCTGTCCGGCAAGGTGCGCGACAGCGAAATCATCGTGCTGGACGAGCTGAGCATGGCCGCTCCGAAGACGAAGGAATTCGCGCAAATCCTGAAAAACCTGAACGTCGATCGCAAAGCCCTCGTGGTGTCCGCGGAGTACGACGACAACGTGGCGCTTTCGGCCCGCAACATTCCGGGCGTCAAGTTCATTTCCGCGGCGGGCATCAACGTGCTGGATCTGGTGAACCACGACAAACTGGTCATCACGAAGGAAGCGGTCGCGAAGGTGGAGGAGGTGTTCGCGTAATGAAGGACCCCCGCGACATCATCAAGCGGCCGGTCATTACCGAACGCTCCAGCGAATTCGCCGACCGGCTCAAGTACGTGTTTGAAGTCGACATCCGCGCCAACAAGACGGAAATCAAGCAAGCCGTGGAACAGATCTTCAAGGTGAAGGTCGCCAAGGTCAACACGATGCGCGTGCCGGCCAAGCCGAAGCGCTACGGCCGCTACAGCGGATACACTTCGGAATGGAAAAAGGCGATCGTGCAGCTCGCGGAGGGCAGCAAGCCCCTCGAGTTCTTCGAAGGATCGGTCTGAAGTTCTGAAGGTCCAAGCCACGCAAACGGGGAGGGAATCTGAGTGCCCGTCAAAAGTTTCAATCCGACATCTCCGGGGCGCCGCCAAATGACGGTGTCCACGTTCGAGGAAATCACCACCGACAAGCCGGAGAAATCGCTGCTGGAGCCGCTCCGCAAACGCGCCGGCCGCAACAACCAGGGCCGGATGACGGTGCGCCACCGCGGCGGCGGCCACAAGCGCCGTTACCGGATCATCGATTTCAAGCGGGACAAGGACGGCGTGCCGGGCCGCGTCGCCAGCATCGAATACGACCCGAACCGGACGTCCCGCATCGCGCTCATCCATTACCGCGACGGTGAGAAGCGTTACATCCTCGCGCCGAGGGGACTCAAAGTCGGCGACGAAATCATGTCCGGGCCGAACGCCGACATCAAGGTCGGCAACGCGCTGCCGCTGGAGAACATTCCGGTCGGCACCGTGATCCACAACATCGAGCTGAAACCCGGCAAGGGCGGGCAGCTGGTGCGCGCCGCCGGCACGCAGGCGCAGCTGCTCGGCAAGGAAGACAAGTACGCCATCATCCGCCTGGCCTCCGGCGAAATCCGCCGCGTGCTGAAGCAATGCCGCGCGACCGTCGGCGCCGTGGGCAACGAGGATCACGAACTGGTCAACCTGGGCAAAGCGGGACGCTCCCGCTGGCTGGGCCGCCGCCCGACGGTTCGCGGCTCGGTCATGAACCCGGTGGACCACCCGCACGGCGGCGGCGAGGGCAAGGCGCCGATCGGCCGCCCGTCGCCGGTGACGCCCTGGGGCAAACCGACGCTCGGTTACAAGACCCGGAAGAAAAACAACCCGAGCGACAAATACATCATCCATCGCCGCAAGTGATAAGCACGGCGCGGCGTAAACGGTTCACGCCCGACGACGGGTTGAAGGGAGGAAGCAACGCATGGGTCGCAGTCTTAAAAAAGGCCCTTTTGCGGATAAGCATTTGCTGAAAAAAGTGGACGAACTGAACGCGGCCAACAAGAAGGCCGTCATCAAGACGTGGTCCCGCCGCTCGACCATCTTTCCGTCGTTTGTCGGCCACACCTTCGCCGTGTACGACGGACGCAAGCACGTGCCGGTGTACGTGACGGAAGACATGGTCGGCCACAAGCTGGGCGAATTCGTGCCGACGCGCACGTTCAAGGGCCATACGGACGACGACCGGAAGACCGGCAAGCGCTGACGTCGGGCCGCCGTACGCGTCGCAAGGGAGGAGGTATTCATCATGTCGCAGCAAGCGAGAGCCATTGCGCGATATGTCCGCATCGCTCCCCGCAAAGTGCGCCTCGTCGCCGACCTGATCCGCGGCAAGGACGTGGCGGAAGCGATCGCGATTTTGCGCCATACGCCCCGCGCGGCGTCCCCGGTGCTGGAGAAGCTGCTCAACTCCGCCGTGGCGAACGCCGAGCACAACTACCAAATGGACGTAAACAGACTGTACATTTCCGAAATCTACGCCAATGAAGGCCCGCGGCTGAAACGGTTCCAGCCCCGGTCTCACGGCCGCGCGTTCAGCATCCTGAAGCGCACCAGCCACATCACGCTGGTCGTATCCGAGCGATAAGGAGGGACATGTGTGGGTCAAAAGGTCAATCCGGTGGGTCTTCGCATCGGCATCATCCGTGACTGGGAATCGAAATGGTACGCGGAAAAGGATTTCGGCGCCCTTCTCATGGAAGATGTCCGCATCCGCGATTTTCTGAAGAAAAAGCTTAAGGACGCCGCCGTTTCGCGCATCGAGATCGAGCGCGCCGCCAACCGCGTCAACGTCACGATCCACACCGCCAAGCCGGGCATGGTCATCGGCAAGGGCGGCGCGGAAGTGGAGGCGCTGCGCCTTGAACTGGTCAAACTGACGAACGGGAAGAAAGTGCACATCAACATCGCCGAAATCAAACATCCGGAACTGGACGCCGTCCTGGTGGCGGAGAACATCGCCCAGCAGCTGGAGCGCCGGGTCTCGTTCCGCCGCGCCATGAAGCAGGCGATCCAGCGGACGCTGCGCGCCGGCGCCAAAGGCATCCGCACCACGGTGAGCGGACGGCTGGGCGGCGCGGAAATCGCCCGCACGGAAGGATACAATGAAGGCACGGTGCCGCTTCACACGCTGCGCGCCGACATTGACTACGGCACGGCCGAAGCGCACACCACCTACGGCCGCATCGGCGTGAAGGTGTGGATTTACCGCGGAGAAGTTCTCCCGCAGAAGAAGAGGTCCGGCGGGGAAGGGGGCAACTGACCATGTTGATGCCCAAGCGCGTCAAACACCGCAAGGTTCAAAAAGGAAGAATGAAAGGCCGCGCCAAGGGCGGCACGACGGTGAACTTCGGCGAATACGGCCTGCAGGCCCTGGAGCCGGCCTGGATCACCAATCGCCAGATCGAGGCGGCCCGGATTGCCATGACCCGTTACATTCGCCGGGGCGGCAAGGTGTGGATCAACATTTTCCCGCACAAGCCGGTGACGCAAAAGCCCCTCGAGGTGCGGATGGGTTCCGGTAAAGGTAACGTGGAAAAATGGGTTGCCGTCGTCAAGCCGGGCAAGATCATGTTCGAGCTGGCCGGCGTACCCGAAGAATTGGCGAGGGAAGCCATGCGCCTGGCGTCGCACAAGCTACCGATCAAGACGAAGTTCGTCAAGCGCGAAGATTTGGGTGGTGAAGCCAATGAAAGCCAGTGAATTGCGCAACCTGACTTCCGCTGAGATTGAACAGAAGATCGCGGCTTTCAAGGAAGAGCTGTTCAATCTGAGGTTTCAGCAAGCCACCGGCCAATTGGACAAACCGCACCGCCTGAAGGAATTGCGGAAAGAAATCGCCCGCGCCAAGACGGTTTTGCGCGAGCGCGAGCTCGGCATCGGTTGAGGGCCGGATGAAGGCGTGAAACCGGATGCGGGAAGGAGGATTCGACGTGAGCGAACGAAACGCCCGTAAAGTGCAGATTGGCAAGGTCGTCAGCGACAAGATGCAAAAAACGATCGTGGTGGCGGTTGAAACGTACAAGCGGCACAAGCTGTACAACAAGCGGATCAAATACACGAAGAAATACAAGGCCCACGACGAAAACAACGAAGCGAAAATCGGCGACATCGTGAAAATCATGGAGACCCGCCCGCTGTCGAAGGACAAGAGATGGCGGCTGGTGGAGATCCTGGAACGAAACGTGAACGTCTGAAAAGGAGGCCCCATCGATGATCCAGCCATTTACGCGTCTGGCCGTCGCGGACAACACCGGCGCGAAAGAGCTGATGTGCATTCGCGTGCTCGGCGGCACCGGCCGCAGGGTGGGGCATGTCGGCGACCTGATCGTGGCTTCCGTCAAACAGGCAACACCCGGAGGCGTTGTCAAAAAAGGCGACGTGGTCAAATGTGTCATCGTGCGCACGAAGCGCCCGATCCGCCGTCCGGACGGTTCCTATATCTCGTTTGACGAGAACGCCGCGGTGATCGTGAGAGAGGACAAAAGCCCGCGCGGCACCCGGATTTTCGGTCCGGTCGCGCGCGAACTGCGCGAACGCGACTTCATGAAGATCATTTCCCTGGCGCCGGAAGTGCTGTGATCCGGACAGGCGGAGACGAGGAGGTGCACCCATGCCCCGCATGCACGTGAAGAAAAACGACACCGTGATCGTCATCAGCGGCAAAGACAAAGGCAAGAAAGGCCGCGTCCTGGCCGCCTATCCCCGCGAGAACCGCGTCCTCGTGGAAGGCGTCAACATGATCAAGCGCCATACGCGCCCGAACCCGAAAAACCCGCAGGGCGGCATCGTCGAGCGGGAAGCGCCGATCCACGCGTCCAACGTGATGCTCGCGGATCCGAAGACCGGCCTGCCGACGCGTATCGGATACAAGGTGCTGGAAAACGGCAGAAAGGTGCGCATCGCCAAGCGGTCCGGCGCGCAGATCGACTGACCGTGAAGACGCAAGGGAAAGGAGGTCCCCGTAACGGATGGCAGCCCGAATGAAAGAGCTGTATCAGAAAGAAGTCGTACCCGCCATGATGCAAAAGTTCGGTTACCGGTCGGTCATGCAGGTGCCGCGCCTGGAGAAGGTCGTCCTCAACATGGGCGTGGGCGAAGCGGCGCAAAACGCCAAGGTGCTCGACGCCGCGGTGGATGATCTGACCCGCATTGCCGGCCAGAAACCGGTCGTCACCCGCGCCAAGAAATCCATCGCCGGCTTTCGCATCCGGCAGAACATGCCCATCGGCGTAAAGGTGACGCTGCGCGGCGAACGCATGTACCATTTTCTCGATAAACTGTTCAACATCGCCCTGCCCCGCGTGCGTGACTTCCGCGGCGTATCCCTGAAATCCTTCGACGGCCGCGGCAACTACACGCTCGGCATCCGGGAGCAGCTGATTTTTCCGGAAATCGACTACGACAAGATCGACAAGATTCGCGGCCTGGACGTGGTGATCGTCACGACCGCCAAAACGGACGAAGAATCGCGCGACCTGCTTGCCCGGCTGGGCATGCCGTTCGCCCGGTGAGAGCGGGGAGGTGCAAGCATCCGTGGCCAAGAAATCGTTGATCGCCAAGCAGAAGCGGAAGCCGAAATTCAAGGTGCGCTACTACACGCGCTGCGAACGCTGCGGACGGCCGCACGCCGTGCTGCGCAAGTTCAAGGTGTGCCGGATTTGCTTCCGCGAATTGGCTTACAAGGGCCAGATTCCTGGCGTCAGAAAAGCGAGCTGGTAAGGTAATCCGGCTCGGGAAGGAGGGTTTCCCCCATGGCTATGTCAGACCCCATTGCGGATATGCTGACGCGCATTCGCAACGCGAACCTGGTTCGTCACGAGACGGTCGAGGTGCCCGCGTCGAAGATGAAGCGGCAAATCGCCGAAATTCTGAAGCGCGAAGGCTTTATCCGCGATGCCGAATATATCGAGGACAACAAGCAGGGGATCATCCGGATCTTCCTGAAATACGGTCCGAACAACGAGCGCGTCATCACGGGGCTGAAGCGCATCAGCAAGCCTGGACTGCGCGTTTATACGAAGGCCAATGAAATTCCCCGCGTGCTGGGCGGCCTTGGCATCGCGATCATTTCCACATCCAAGGGCATCGTCACCGACAAGGAGGCGCGCCAGCTCAAGACGGGCGGCGAAGTGATTTGTTACGTTTGGTGAATTCACCGAACCGACAGGAGGTGCACCCATGTCCCGTATCGGACGCAAACCGATTCCGCTGCCGAGCGGCGTGAACGTGACGATCGAAGGCAACACGATCACGGTCAAAGGCCCGAAAGGCACGCTGAGCCGCACCCTTCACAAGGATATGACCGTGAAAATGGAAGAGGGCGCCGTTGTCGTCGAGCGGCCTTCGGACGAGAAGCTGCATCGGGCCCTGCACGGCACGACCCGCAGCGTGGTGGCCAACATGGTCAGCGGCGTGACCGAAGGATACAGCAAAAACCTCGAACTGGTCGGCGTCGGATACCGCGCCAGCAAGTCCGGCAACAAGCTGGTGCTCAACGTCGGTTACTCCCATCAGGTGGAGATCGAGCCGGACCCGGGCATCGAGTTTGAAGTGCCGGCGCAGAACAAGATCATCGTCAAGGGGATCGACAAGGAACTGGTCGGCCTGACCGCCGCCAAGATCCGCGCGGTCCGCGCGCCGGAGCCTTACAAGGGCAAGGGCATTCGCTACGAGAACGAACGGATCATTCTCAAAGAGGGCAAATCCGGCAAGAAGAAATGACGGACAGACCGCCCGCCGGGCGGTATGAGGAAGGAAGGTTGGCTTAAGGATGATCAACAAGATCAGCCGAAACGAAGCCCGGAAAAGAAGACATCTGCGCGTGCGCAAGAAAATCAGCGGCACCCCGGAGCGTCCCCGCCTGTCCGTGTTCCGCTCCGCGAAGCACATTTACGCGCAGCTCGTCGACGATACGCAGGGCGTGACCCTGGTTTCCGCCTCGACGCTGGACAAGGAACTGGCCGGCCAGATCAAGAACGGCGGCAACGTCGAAGCGGCGCGCAAGGTGGGCGAGCTGGTGGCCAAGCGCGCGATTGCCAAAGGGATAAACAAAGTGGTGTTCGACCGCGGCGGCTATCTGTATCACGGCCGGGTTCAGGCGCTGGCGGACGCCGCCCGCGAAGCCGGGTTGGATTTCTGATCGAGAAGCGACCCTAAGGAGGGGATATGAACTTGCGTGTACGGGTAGATCCGAATACGCTGGACTTGCAGGAAAAACTGGTACAGGTCAACCGCGTCGCCAAGGTGGTCCAGGGCGGACGGCGGTTCAGCTTCAGCGCCCTCGTCGTGGTCGGCGACGGCAAGGGATGGGTCGGCGCCGGACTTGGCAAGGCGGCGGAAGTGCCGGACGCGATCCGCAAAGGCGTCGAGGACGCGAAGAAAAACCTGATTTACGTGCCCATGGTTGGCACGACCATTCCGCATCCCGTCATTGGACATTTCGGCGCCGGCAAAGTGCTGCTGAAGCCCGCGTCCAAGGGTACCGGCGTCATCGCGGGCGGACCGGTCCGCGCGGTGCTGGAACTGGCGGGCATCGGCGACATTTTGACGAAATCGCTGGGCTCCTCCAACGCCATCAACATGGTCCGGGCGACGCTGGAGGGACTTTCCCGCCTGAAGCGCGCCGAAGACGTGGCGAAATTGCGCGGCAAGACCGTGGAAGAACTGCTGGGCTGAGGAGGAGACGAGATGGCGAAACTGCAGATTACGCTGAAGCGCAGCCTGATCGGCCGTCCGGAAGATCAGCGCCGCACGGTGCATTCGCTGGGTCTGCGCAAGCTTCATCAGACCGTTGTCAAGGAAGACCATCCGTCCGTCCGCGGCATGATTCACCAAGTGCAACACCTGGTGGAAGTACGGGAATTGCCGGAATGATCCGGCGCGGGCCGGTCCTGGCGGCATACGCATCCAACCGCAACCGAGGAGGTGCGACAAGCGATGAAATTGCATGAACTGAAACCGGCTCCCGGCTCGAAGTTCGCCCGCAAACGGGTCGGCCGCGGCATCGGCAGCGGTCTGGGCAAGACGTCGGGCAAGGGTCACAAGGGGCAGAAAGCCCGTTCCGGCGGAGGCGTCCGCATCGGCTTCGAAGGCGGCCAGAATCCGCTGTACCGCCGGCTGCCGAAGCGCGGTTTCAACAACGAACGGTTCCGGACCGAATATGCGATCGTGAACCTGTCGAAGCTGAACGAGTTTGAGGCCGGAACGGAAGTGACTCCGGAGCTGCTCGTTTCGAAGGGCATCGTGAAAAACCTGAAGGACGGCCTGAAGGTGCTGGGCGACGGGGAGCTGACCGTGGCCCTGACGGTGAAGGCGCACAAGTTCTCGCAATCGGCTCTTGCCAAGATTGAAGCGGCTGGCGGCAAGCCCGAGGTGATCCAATGATCCGGACCATCCAGAATATCTGGAAAGTCGAAGACCTTCGCAACCGGATCCTGTTCACGCTGTTTATCCTGCTCATCTTCCGCATCGGATCGTTCATCCCGGTGCCGAACATCAACCGGGAGGCGCTGAAGGCGGCGGACATGCAGGGCAGCGACCTGTTCGGGCTGCTGAACACGTTCACCGGGGGCGCGCTGTACCAGTTCTCCATCTTTGCCCTCGGGATCATGCCGTATATCACGGCGTCGATCATCGTGCAGCTGCTTTCGATGGACGTGATTCCGAAATTCGCGGAGTGGGCCAGGGAAGGCGAGATGGGCCGCCGAAAGCTGACCCAGTTCACGCGGTACGGCACCATCGTTCTCGGGTTCATCCAGGCCTACGCCACGTCGATCGGGTTCAACCGGCTGTACGGGATCCAAATGGTGGTCAATCCCAGCTTCGGGACGTACACGCTCATCGCCATCATCCTGACGGCGGGTACGGCTTTCCTGATGTGGCTTGGCGAGCAGATCAACGACAAGGGGATCGGCAACGGGATCTCCATTCTCATCTTCGCCGGTATCGTCGCGGGGATTCCGCAGGGCATCCGCGACATCTACGCCAGCCAGTTCTTTGGCACCGCGGACAGCGAGCTGTTCCTGAACATCGTGAAGCTGCTCATCATCGGCATCATCGCCGTGCTCATCATCGCGGGCTGTATCTTCGTCCAGCAGGGCACGCGCAAGCTGCCGGTGCAATACGCGAAGCGGATCGTCGGCCAGCGGATGTACGGCGGCCAGATGACGCACATTCCGCTCCGGGTGAACGGCGCGGGCGTCATCCCGGTCATCTTTGCCGTCTCCCTGCTGATGTTCCCGATCACCATCGCCGGGTTCTGGTCCCAGCACGCGTGGGCGCAGTGGATCATGGACCATCTGTACTACGACCGGCCGCTCGGCATGGTGCTCTACGTGCTGCTGATCATCGGGTTTACCTTCTTCTACACCTTCGTGCAGTACAACCCGCAGCAGATGGCGGAGAACATGAAGAAAAACGGCGGCTACATCCCGGGCATCCGGCCGGGCAAGCCGACGGCCACCTACCTGACCCGGGTGATCACCCGGCTGACGCTGGCCGGCTCGATTTTCCTGGCCGTGGTGTCGGTCATGCCGGTGTTTTTCGGCGCCGTCGCCGGTCTGCCCAGATCGGTGCAATTGGGCGGTACCTCGCTGCTCATTGTGGTGGGCGTTGCGCTGGAGACGATGAAGCAGATCGAAAGCCAGCTGATCAAGCGCCATTACCGCGGGTTCATCGGCGGCACGAAGTGACGACGGCGCGGGCGCGCGCCCGGGACGGCGGCGCCGGCGGGCGTCCATCCGCATCGGCGCCGATTGGAGCGAAGCGACAGCCAGAGCCAGGCAAGGGGGACAAGAATGAATATCGTGTTTATGGGCCCTCCGGGCGCCGGCAAGGGGACGCAGGCCGAACGCATCGTCAGCAGGTTCGGCATTCCGCACATCTCCACCGGCGACGCGTTCCGCCAAGCCATGCAGGAGGGCACGCCGCTCGGGCTCAAGGCGAAGGAGTACGTGAGCCAGGGGCTGCTCGTGCCGGACGAGATCACGAACGGCATCGTGCGCGAGCGCCTGGCGCAGCCGGATTGCGCCAGGGGGTTCCTGCTGGACGGATTTCCGCGCACCCTGGCGCAGGCCGAAACGCTGGACGAAATTCTCGCCGGGATCGGCCGCAGCATCGATCACGTCGTATATTTGAAAGTGGACCGTGACCTGCTCTTCATCCGGCTGACCGGGCGGCGGATCTGCAAGGCTTGCGGCGAAATTTACCACACGAAGTTCCGGCCGCCGCAAAAGGAAGGCGTCTGCGACAAGTGCGGCGGCGAGCTTATGCAGCGTGCCGACGACTCCGAGGAGAAGGTGGGCACGCGGCTGGACGAATATTTCACCAAGACGGAGCCCGTGCTAAAATATTACGACGCCAAAGGCCTTTTGCGCGAAGTGGACGGCGAGCGGGACATCGACGAGGTGACCGCGAAAATCGGCGCCGTCCTGAAAGGGTAATTTCGCCATGATCATTTGCAAGTCCGAAGCGGAACTTGCCCTGATGCGGGAAGCGGGGCGGATTGTGGCGGAGACGCACCGCCTGCTCCGCCAGGCCATCCGGCCCGGGGTCACCACCGCCGAGCTGGACCGGATCGCCGAAGCGCACATCCGCAGCCGGAACGCGGTGCCTTCCTTCAAGGGATACCGGGGTTTTCCGGGCAGCATCTGCACTTCCATCAACGAGGAGCTGGTGCACGGCATTCCGGGACCGCGGAAGCTGAAGGAAGGCGACATCATCAGCATCGACATCGGCGCGTGTTATGAAGGCTATCACGGCGATTCCGCCTGGACCTATCCGGTCGGCGACGTCGACCCCGTGAAGCGGCGCCTGCTGGAAGTGACCGAAGCGGCGCTGTACGCCGGGCTGGAACTGGTCCGGCCGGATGTGCGGTTGTACACCGTCTCCCATCGCATCCAGCAGGTGGTCGAGGAAGCGGGATTTTCCGTGGTGCGGGAATTTGTCGGGCACGGCATCGGCGCCAACCTGCACGAAGAGCCGCAGATTCCGAACTACGGCAAGCCGGATCGCGGTCCTCGCCTGAAGCCGGGCATGACGCTGGCCATCGAGCCGATGGTCGTCGCCGGCAGACGTTACGTGCGAATCCTGGAGGACCACTGGACGGTCGTGTCCGAGGACGGTTCGCCGTGTGCGCATTTCGAGCATACGATCGCCGTGACGGAGGACGGGTACGAGATCCTGACCCGGATTGAAGACTGAAGCAGGAACAGGTGAATGGCGATGACGGACCGCGCGAAATGGGTTCCCGGAGCGATCGTGCGAAGCCTGCGCGGGCGGGATCAGGGCGAACTGGCCGTGATCATCGCCCTCCTGGACGAACGCTTCGCCCTCATCGCCGACGGGGACAGGCGAAAGTTCGACCGGCCGAAGCGCAAAAACCTGTTGCATCTGGAACCTACGGGCATCGTAAGCGAAGAAGTCGCAAACAGCCTGAGCGAGACCGGGCGGGTCACGAACGGCAAACTGCGGTTTGCCGTGGCGGACGCCAGGCGCCGGCTTGCCGCGGGATCATCCGGAACGCATGCAGTAGAGAAAGGAGAGTAAGGGTTGGCCAAAGAGGACGTCATCGAGGTGGAAGGGACGGTCATCGAACCGCTGCCCAACGCGATGTTCAGGGTGGAGCTCGACAACGGCCACCAGGTTTTGGCCCACGTCTCCGGGAAATTGCGCATGCATTTCATCCGCATCCTGACCGGGGATCGCGTCGTTGTGCAGCTTTCGCCTTACGATCTGACCCGGGGCCGCATCACGTACCGAAAATAACCGCGACCATCACCGCGATCATGACCGCTACCGCCAAATCAGGAGGGTGAGCATCCATGAAAGTGAGACCTTCGGTCAAACCGATGTGCGAAAAATGCAAGGTCATCCGCCGGAAGGGCAACGTGATGATCATTTGTGAAAATCCGAAACACAAGCAAAAACAAGGCTGAGGGAGGTGCACGCAACGCATGGCACGTATCGCTGGTGTCGACCTTCCCCGCGACAAGCGCGTGGAGATCGCCCTGACGTACATTTACGGAATCGGCAAGACGACGTCCCGCAAGCTCCTGGAAGCGACCGGCGTCAATCCGGACACCCGCGTCCGCGACCTGACCGAGGATGAGGTGTCCCGCCTGCGCGACCGGATCGAGAAGACGCTGAAAGTGGAAGGCGATCTCCGCCGCGAAGTGGCGCTCAACATCAAACGCCTGGTGGAAATCGGCTGCTACCGCGGCATCCGCCATCGCAAGGGCTTGCCGGTCCGCGGCCAACGCACGAAGACCAACGCCCGTACGCGCAAGGGACCGCGCCGCACGGTGGCGAACAAGAAAAAGTAATCTGAAAGGAGGATGACCGGCAATGTCCGCGCAGAAAGCCAAGAAAACCGTCCGCACGAAACGCCGCGACAGGAAAAATATCGAATCGGGCGTCGCGCACATCCGTTCGACGTTCAACAATACGATCGTGACCATCACGGACCCGCACGGGAACGCGATTTGCTGGGCCAGCGCCGGTACGCTCGGCTTCAAGGGCTCCCGCAAGAGCACGCCGTATGCCGCGCAGATGGCCGCCGAATCGGCCGCCCGCACCGCCATGGAACACGGCATGCGCACGGTGGAAGTCCTGGTCAAGGGGCCGGGTGCGGGGCGCGAAGCGGCCATCCGTTCGCTGCAAGCCGCCGGCCTGGAAGTGAGCATGATCAAGGATGTGACGCCGATTCCGCATAACGGCTGCCGTCCTCCGAAACGTCGCCGCGTCTGACGAGCCGTAGATGTGGTATCAAACGGGAACAACTGGTGAATAATGGTTGTGACGGTACGGTATACTACATGGTTTACCCATTTCCATGGATAAACGTACGGCTGGGTCAGCGACGCCACTGACGCCAACCGGCGCAAGGGACGGACCCGCGGCAGGATGCCCGACGGGCGGCGCCCGCGGGTCAGGGAGCCGTTTTGTGCCGGTGCGCAGTTAACGTTGGGAGGGTTAAGGCGTGATTGTGATCGAAAAGCCGAAGATTGACGTCGTGGAAATTCATGAGGACAACAAATACGGGCGTTTCGTCGTGGAACCGCTCGAACGGGGCTATGGCATGACGCTGGGCAACTCCCTCCGCCGCATCCTGCTTTCGTCCCTGCCCGGCGCGGCTGTCGTCTCGGTGCAGATCGACGGCGTGCTTCATGAATTTTCCACGATTCCGGGCGTCATCGAGGATGTGACCGAAATCATCCTCAACCTGAAGCGCCTCTCGCTCAAGATCCACTCGGACGAGGAAAAGATGCTGGAGATCGACGCGGAAGGCGAAGGCGTCGTAACGGCCGGTGACATTCGGGCGGACAGCGACGTGGAGATCCTGAATCCGGAGCTTCACATCGCCACCCTGGCTTCCGGCGCGCGTCTCCACATGCGCATCTTTGCCAAGCGGGGACGCGGCTACGTGCCGGCGGAACGGAACAAGAAGGACGACCAGCCGATCGGGGTCATCCCCGTGGATTCCATCTACACCCCGATTACGCGGGTCAACTACCGGGTGGAAAACACCCGCGTCGGCCAGGTGACCAACTACGACAAGCTGACGCTCGAAGTGTGGACCGACGGCAGCATCCGTCCGGACGAAGCGGTCAGCCTCGGGGCGAAGATCCTGACCGACCACCTCGCGCTGTTCGTCGGCCTGACCGACGGCGCGAAGGAAACCGAGACGATGAAGGAGAAGGAAGAGGACAAGAAAGAGAAGGTTCTCGAGATGACCATCGAGGAGCTCGATCTTTCCGTCCGTTCCTACAACTGTCTGAAGCGCGCGGGCATCAACACCGTGCAGGAGCTCATCATGAAGTCCGAAGAGGACATGATGAAAGTGCGCAACCTCGGCCGCAAGTCGCTGGAGGAAGTGCAGGAAAAACTGCACGAGCTGGGCCTCAGCCTGCGGAAAGACGATTGACGCGCGGCGCCGCCCGCCGGGAAGATCCCGCCCGAATGGCGATGCCGGCGAGAAGCGCGGCGCGGCGCCGCCTAGCGGCGACTGCAGCGAAAGGATGTGATACCGATGGCATACCAGAAACTCGGCCGCGATTCCAGCGCCCGCAAAGCGCTGTTTCGGGACCTTGTGACCGACCTGTTTCTGTACGAGCGGATTGAAACCACCGAAGCGAAAGCGAAGGAAGTGCGCTCGATCGCCGAGAAGCTGATTACCCTGGCCAAACGCGGCGATCTGCATGCCCGCCGTCAGGCGGCCGCCTTCGTGCGCCGGGAAACGCTGAACGGGGAACAGGACGCCATTCAGAAATTGTTCTCTGATCTGGCCCAACGCTACGCGAATCGCCAGGGCGGATACACCCGGATCCTGAAACTTGGCCCCCGCCGCGGGGATTCCGCGCCGATGGTGTATCTGGAACTGGTGGACCGCGCGCAGTAAGAACGTTTCCTCAAAAGGGTGCCGAAGCGGATTCGCGCATCCTTTTTTTTATTCTTCATGCGTCCATTCGTCAACCTGCGCGAGCGCCTTCGGGGGAGAGGACCTTGCGAAACATCAGCCTCTTGGTCAGTTACGACGGAACCCGCTATTACGGATTCCAGACGCAGCCGGACGGCAACACGATCCAGGATCGCCTGGAGGAAGCGATCGAGAAGCTGACAGGCGAACGCGTCCACGTGGTCGGTTCGGGGCGGACGGACGCCGGCGTTCACGCCCGGGGCCAGGTGGTGCATTTTCACACCGCATCCCGGATTCCGGCGGAGCGATGGGCCCTGGCGCTGAATTCGCGGCTTCCCGATGACATCGTGGTGCTGGCCGCGGCGGAAGTGGATCCGTCGTTTCACGCCCGTCGGGATGCCGTTTCCAAAACGTACCGCTACACCGTCAATACGCGGCGGTTTCCCGACGTCTTTCGGCGGCGTTACGAGTACCATCGCCCGATTCCCCTCGACTGCGCGGCGATGCGGGAAGGCTTGCGCCACCTGGAAGGCGAGCATGATTTCACTTCGTTCGCCTCCATCCACTCGGCGGCGCAGCACCACGTCCGGACGATTTTTGCGGCCCGGCTGGTCGTGGAGACCGGAGAGGACCATGGTCCGGCGAAGGCGGACGGAAGCGCCGGTGACGGTACGGGGGGCGCCATGGAAGGAGAACCGGAGAGCATCCGGGGACGGATCCACCTGGAGCTGACCGGCAACGGCTTTTTGTACAACATGGTCCGCATCATTGCCGGCACCATGCTGGAAGTGGGGGAAGGGAAACGCCCTCCGGAGCAGATCGCCGAGATTCTCGCGGCGAAGGACCGCAGTCTCGCGGGACCGACGGCGCCCGCCCACGGTCTCACGCTGTGGCGGGTGGAATACGACACCCGCTGGGGCCTTCCCTGGCAGTAACGATTGCGCATTCGGAAAATTTGCTGTAAAATACTTTTTGTGCCTTCTTCATGGTATCCCCACGCCCCGATGAAGAACGCACGCCACGAATCTCGAATTTCGTTGCGCGGCGGATTTGCATTCCGTCCGCGGGCAGCCTGCCGGCCAACGGCCGGCGGATATGCGAATTGCGATGGATTATGTGAATGACGCGACAATCCGAGGAGGAAATCCTATGCGCACCTATATGGCGAAGCCGGGCGAAATCGAGCGCAAATGGTACGTGGTGGATGCCGCAGGCCAGACGCTCGGCCGGTTGGCCAGCGAAGTGGCGGCGCTCATCCGCGGCAAACATAAACCCCAGTTCACGCCGCACGTGGACACGGGTGATTTTGTCATCGTGGTCAATGCTGAGAAAATCCAGCTCACCGGCAAGAAACGGGAAACGAAGAAATACTACAGCCACTCCCAATATCCGGGCGGCCTGAAGACGAGAACGGCCGGCGAGCTGCTGGCCACCAGGCCGGAGCGGGTCATCGAGGAAGCGGTATACGGCATGCTGCCGAAGAACAAGCTCGGCCACCAGCTGAGAGGCAAGCTGAAGGTGTACGCCGGCCCCGACCACCCGCACCAGGCCCAGAAACCCGAAGTGTACCAACTGCGCGGATAATCTCAAGGGAGGAAGCGACAAATGGCGCAAGTCCAATATATCGGAACCGGACGCCGGAAAAACGCGGTCGCCCGCGTCCGCCTGGTGCCGGGTGAAGGCCGCATCGTCGTCAACAAACGGGACATCAACGACTATTTCGGCCTGGAAACGCTCAAGCTCATCGTCAAACAGCCGCTGGTGCTGACGGGACTGGACGGCAAATACGACGTGTACGTGATCGCCGCCGGCGGCGGCATCTCCGGCCAGGCCGGGGCGATTCGCCACGGCATTGCCCGCGCGCTCCTGAAGGTCGATCCGGAGCTGCGTCCGGCGCTCAAGAAAGCCGGTTTCCTGACCCGCGACCCGCGGATGAAAGAACGGAAGAAATACGGCTTGAAGAAAGCCCGCCGCGCGCCCCAATACTCGAAACGCTGACGCTGGCGCCACACGGCGCGGCGCCCCGCCTTTCCGCCGCACATCGGCGGAAAGGTTTTTTTCATCTCCCGCTGATATTTTCTCCCGGCATGCTCCTTGTCCGCATGCTTGCGCGATGGGAAGAAGGAGCATATAATAATAGGTATTCATATTAACTTACTTGGAATTTGGCCGGGAGGAGAGAAGCCGCGGTGAATCTGTGGGAAAAGGAAGAGCTGGTCCGGACCAAAGCCGAGGAATTCGAAGGCGCTCCGGCGGAAACGGTGATCGGCTGGGCGGTGTCCGCGTTTCCCAACATCACGTTTGCTTGCAGCTTCGGCGCCGAAGACGTGGTGCTGGTGGACATGATCCGGAAGATCCGCCCCGAAACGGACATTTTTTATCTCGACACCGATTTTCACTTCAAGGAGACGTATGAGACCCGCGACAGGCTGGCCGACCGCTACGGCCTCCGCTTGATCCGTGTCAGTTCGGAGCTCACGCCGGAGGAGCAGGCGGCCCGTTACGGCGGCGAGCTTTGGAAACGCGACCCGAACCTGTGCTGCAATCTGCGCAAGGTGGGTCCGCTTTCCCGGTTTCTGGCCGGATACGACGCCTGGATCACCGGCATTCGCCGCGAGCAGGCGCCCACGCGGGCGAACGCGAAAAAGGTGGAATACGACCACAAATTCGGCCTCATCAAGTTCAACCCGCTGGCGGATTGGAAGTGGGATGACGTCTGGCGGTATATCCGCGAAAACGACGTTCCTTACAATCCGCTGCATGATCAGAACTATCCGAGCATCGGCTGCCTCCATTGCACCCGTCCGGTGAAACCCGGCGAGGATCTGCGCGCGGGGCGCTGGTCGGGCACGGGCAAAATCGAGTGCGGTCTGCATCAGTGAACGGAAAGGGAGTTGGCCATGAGCACGCAGTACAAGGAGCGCGGCGCCGCGGCGGACGCCGGATCGTCATACGCCGGGTCCATCCCCCCGCACGGCGGCGTATTGATCGACCGGATCGCAAAGGGCTCCGAGCGGGCGGAATTTCTGGCCGAAGCCGCGGATCTGCCCGCCATCTTCATTGACGCCTGGACCCTGTCCGATCTGGAGATGATCGGGGTCGGCGCGTTCAGTCCCCTGACCGGATTCATGAACCGGGATGACTACGAATCGGTCGTGGAATCGATGCGGCTGGCAAGCGGCCTGGTCTGGAGCATTCCGATCACGCTGGCGGTGTCCCCGGAAACCGCGTCCCGCCTGGAGGCCGGCCGGCGCGCCGCGCTGGTCGGGGAAGCGGACGGCGTCATTTACGGCATCATCGATATCGAGAGCATCTACCAGGTCGACAAAAAACGCGAGGCCGTGCGGGTGTTCAAGACCGGCGATCTCGCGCATCCCGGCGTCGCGCGCCTGATGGGACGGCCGGACATCTATGTCGGCGGCTCCGTCCGCGTGCTGAACCGCAAGAAGCCGGAGCGGTTCGCCGAGTTTTATTTCGACCCCGCGGACACCCGGCGGATTTTCGCGGAGAAGGGATGGCGCACCATCGTCGGCTTCCAGACGCGCAACCCGGTGCACCGCGCCCACGAATACATCCAGAAAAGCGCCATGGAAATCGTGGACGGGCTGTTCCTCAACCCGCTGGTCGGGGAGACAAAATCGGACGACGTCCCGGCGGACGTGCGCATGCGGAGCTACCTGGTGCTCCTGGAAAACTATTATCCCCGCGATCGCGTGTTTCTGGGCGTGTTTCCCGCGGCGATGCGCTACGCGGGACCGCGCGAGGCGATTTTTCACGCGCTGGTACGCAAGAACTTCGGCTGCACCCATTTCATCGTGGGCCGCGATCACGCCGGGGTGGGCGACTACTACGGCACCTATGAAGCCCAGGAAATTTTCCGCAATTTCACGGCGGAAGAACTGGCCATCACGCCGCTGTTCTTCGAGCACAGCTTCTATTGCCGGAAATGCGGCGGCATGGCTTCCTCCAAGACGTGTCCGCACGACGCGTCGGTCCGCGTCCACCTGTCCGGCACGAAGGTGCGGGAGATGCTCAGAAGCGGCGAATGCCCGCCGCCGGAGTTCAGCCGTCCGGAAGTGGCCCGCGTGCTGATCGAGGGGTTGGCCGGGAAGACCGAATGACCGTCGAACAACCTCCGGCAGCCACCGGATCACCCCCGGACAACCGGAGAGAGCCCAGTCATAACGATCCTCCTTGTCCCATATGATGGTGTCAGGCTGTGTTGGGACGGGGTGGATCGTTTTGTTTGCACGAAAACGCGGCAAAGGTCCCTATATCATCCATGTCACGCGCAGGGACGCATGGCGGTTCATGGCGGCGGCCGCGCTGTCCGTTCTGGTCGCCGTGGCCTTGTTCAGCGACATTCCGTCGTCCGTCCGGACGTGGACGGAATGGTCGCTGCCGCTATCAGGCAAGGTCATCGCCCTGGACGCGGGGCACGGCGGCATCGACGGGGGGGCGGTCAGCCGGACGGGCCTGGTGGAAAAGGACATCAACCTGGCCATCGCGCTTTACCTCAGGGATTATCTGCAGCAGGCCGGCGCGGTGGTCACGCTGACCCGCGAAGGCGACTACGACCTGGCGGCGCCGGAGACGAGGGGAACCGCATCGCGCAAGACCGAGGATTTGCACGAGCGGGTCCGGCGCATCGAAGGCCAGGGGGCCGACCTGGCGGTGAGCATCCATTTGAACAGCATCCCTTCCGCCAGATGGCGGGGGGCGCAGACGTTTTACTCCCCGCGGCGTCCGGACAGCCAGCGGCTCGCCCTGGCCATCCAGCGGGAGCTGCGCGAATCCCTCGGCAACACCAACCGGACGGCGCTGGCGGCGGAGGAAGTGTTTCTGCTGAAGGAGCTGGACATGCCGTCGGCGCTGGTGGAAGTCGGTTTTTTGTCCAACCCGCAGGAGTCGGAGCTGCTGGCGGACCCCGGCTACCAGCGGAAAGTCGCCGCCGCAGTGTACAGGGGCATCCTGCGCTTTCTGTCGGAGGAAGCCGCGGAGAAAAAGGCGGTGGCCGCCCGGGCGGCCTGGACGGGTCTGGCGTTTTGGCTGCCGAAACCGTGAGGAATGCGCCGGTTTGCGCGACGGTGACCATGCATCCTGCGCGGCGAAGACCATGCCTAAGGGTGCAAGGATACCCGCCGGAAGCAGCAGGTCACGCCGCACGGAAGCCCGAGAAAGCGGCAGAGGCTCCGACACAGGGAGACAGCGACGGAGCCCAGCAGCCGGCGGTCCGGGCCGGACGCGGCGGGGCGAATTCCCGTTCCAGGTTGTGGTATAATAAAGCGAATCAAACGGGAACCTTCTGAATACGACAGCGGAGGAAGCGGATGATGATCACCAGGGAACAATTGCTGGAGACGCTGCGCGATGTGGAGGAGCCGAAACTTCGCCTCAGGCTGGCGGAGGCCGGATGGATTCGCGATTTCGTTCTGCGGGAAGACCGGGTTTCCCTGACCGCCGTCGTGCACCCGGACAGCCTGGAGTCGGCCGGCGCAGTGGAATCGGCCATCCGGTCGAAGCTGGAGGCGGCCGGGGTGCCGAACGCCCACGTCCGCGTTCGGGCCGCGACGGACGTGGAGCTGGCGCGGGCGGGAGTGCGCCCGGCGGGCGGAGAGCAGCCGGGAAGGTCCGGCGCGCAAGGGCCGGCACAAGGGCCGGGAACGTCGGGGCCTGCGGGCGGCGGAGCCGGAAGCCCCATCGGCCACGGCGCCGGATTGCAAAGCCCGCTCCTCGATCCGCGAAACGGCGTGCAGTTCATCGCCGTGGCCAGCGGCAAGGGCGGCGTGGGCAAGTCCACGGTGGCCGTCAATCTGGCCGTGGCGCTGGCTCGGCGCGGAAAGCGGACGGGACTCATCGACGCCGACATTTACGGCTTCAGCGTGCCCGACCTCATGGGTCTCGAAGAGGGTCCGCGGCTTGAGGACAATCGGATCATCCCCGCCGAGCGGTTCGGCGTGAAGATTATGTCCATGGGGTTCTTCGTGGAGGACAACAGCCCCGTGGTGTGGCGCGGTCCGATGCTCGGCAGGATGCTGCGCACCTTTTTCGCCGAGGTGGATTGGGGTGAGCTGGACTACATGCTGCTGGACCTGCCGCCCGGCACCGGCGACATCGCCCTCGACGTCCATCAGATGATTCCGCAGAGCAAGGAACTGATCGTCACCACGCCGCATGCCACCGCCGCCTTCGTGGCCGCGCGGGCGGGGGCGATGGCGGTCAAGACGCAACACGAGATTCTGGGCGTCGTGGAAAACATGGCCTGGCTCGAATGTCCGTCCTGCGGCGAAAAGACCCACGTGTTCGGCCGCGGCGGAGGGGCGAAGCTGGCGGGCGAGCTGGGCGTGGAGCTGCTGGCGCAGATTCCCCTGGAATCGCCGGACAACCATCCGTCCGAACCGGATTACTCCCCCGGCGTCTTCAAGGCGGACACGCCGATGGGGAAAGCCTATCTGGAACTGGCGGACGCCATTATTGCCCGCTGCGGGCGATGACCCGAAGACGGCTGTGCCGGCGGCGACCGCCCAAAAAAAGAAAGCGGACAATCCGCCGAATGCCGGACCGGCAGTTCGCCGGATTGTCCGCTAGGCCCCCTGATTTTCTCCGCCTCCCTGTTGCCCTTGTCCCTGCTGCCCCTGCCCTTCCTGGCCTTCCTTTTGCTCCCCGCCTTTTTTCCGCAGGGGATCCAGTTCTTCCTTGACCACGCTCTGCAGCATCTTCATGATTTCCAGCTTGAAAAGCGGGCTCTGGATGGCTTCCTGGACCGCGTTCATCATCTGTGTGCGGTACTCGTTGGTTTTGGTGGCTTCCAGGAACATGTTCTGCATTTCCGGTTCCTTGAGCACGCTGATCAGATCTTTGCGGTAGGACGGATCCTTCATCAGTTCCTTGTGGATTTCCTTGTTCTTCTCGTTGATCGCCTTGGCGAATTCGCCTGCGAATTTCGGATCGGTCATGATCCGTTCCAGTTCTTTGGTGTATTCCGGCGAGGTGAGGACGTTTTTGACGGTGATGCGGAGCTGTTCCTGATCCTGCAGCGTCAGCGCCTTGAGTCCGGTTCCCCGGCTCGTCTGCGCTTTTTCCATCGCCTGGATGGCTTCCTCGGACCCCAGAATGTCCACGACCATCGATTTGATTTCCTTGTAGCTCATCTGGTTGCCGCCGTCCGAAGACTGCTGGCCGCAGGCCGAAAGAAGCGTCAGTGCGAAGGCCAGCACGGCGGCGGCAGACGGGCGGAAACGCATCGGACCGTCTCCCTTCCGCAGGAGAATGATTTGGCTTTAGTATGCGACGACGGTTTTTTGAATATGTTGTGGGGATTCATGGCTTTTTGGCGGGGACATGGTAAAATGGAAAGAGCGGAAAGGAGAGGGCTTGCGTTGACGTTGCGCAAATGGGCGAAATTGTTCGGGGCGACGCTGCTCATCGGCGCGTTGGCCGCCATGGCGACGGGCGTGGTGATGCAGCTCGGCGACCCGGAATTTCGCAACGTAGGTTTGAACGGATGGCTGTACAATATCTGGATGATGGCCCTCAGCGGGTTCGCTTTGGGTTCGGTAGCCCATTTGGGTTTTTTCGCCTACCTGATGCTCAACTACGTGGCTCGCAGCATGTTCCGGAGGCCGTATTTGTGGGTGGCTTTGCAGGGCTTCACCACGGTGTTCGCGCTGGGTGAGCTCATCTATTGGCTGGCCGTGGAGCCCGGGCTTGCCGCCGCGGTGAAATGGACAGTGCCTTTGGCGCTCATGGCCGCGTCCCTGCTGGTGGCTTGGCGCAAGGTTCGGGAGACGTCGCAGGGTGCCTGGATTCCGGCGCTGTTTTTCCTCATCGTGGGCACCCTCGTGGAAGCGATCCCGGCTTTCCGCGTGTCGTTCCAGGAAGACAACCCGCTGTCGCTGACGCTCAGTTTGGTGCCGCTGTTTTTCTGCAACGCGTACCAGATCATGCGGCTGCACCGCGTGCTGGCCAAAACGCCCCTTCTGCCGTCCGAAGGCGCCGGCGGCCAGGGCGGGAAATCGCCGGGAAGCGGCAGGACAACGAAAAAGGGCGGGGCCGGCCGCAGGACCACGCAGCCATCCCGCCCGAATGCGAAGCAGGCATAGCGAAGAGCGGGGCGCGGGACGGGCCGCGCCGCCGTTCGCCGGATGGAAGTCCGCCCCGAGGCCCAAATCGGTCAGTATGGCGCCGCCAACTGGTTCCAGGCGCTTTTGTCCTCGACCGTGCGGCCTTTCGTTTCCGTTTGGGCGAGCAGCTCGGAGACGGTCACGAACTCGTAGCCTTTTTCGCGCAACCGGTCGATGATGACGGGCAGGGCCTCATGGGTCTGCTTCACCGAGTCGCTGGCGTGCATCAGGATGATGTCGCCCGGGTGGGCGCCGCCGACAACCCGGTCGATGATCGTCTGGACGCCGGGGTTTTTCCAGTCGCCGGAATCGGTGTCCCACTGGATCACCCGGTAGCCGAGCTCGTCCGCGATGCGCAGCACCCGCTTGTCAAAGTCGCCGTTGGGCAGACGGATGAGGTTCGGGGCCTTGCCGGTAATCTCCGTCAGGATCGCATGGGCGGTGCGGATTTGCCGGCGGATTTCGTCGTCTTCCAGCTGGCTGTAGTTTTCGTGCCTGTGTCCGTGGCTGCCGATTTCGAAGCCGGCTTCCTTGATCTTTTTCACGATGTCCGGATGGGACTGGGCCCAGACCGAAGAGAGGAAAAAGGTGGCGTTTTGCACATTTTTGCTCTTGAGCACTTCGAGGATCGGTTCGGCCCGTTTGTTGCCCCAGCTGATGTCGAAGGTCAGCGCGACCACCTTGCGTTCCGTGGGCACGCTGAAAACGGCGGATGGGCTTTCCGGCTGGGGCGCGAACACGGAGATGTGCTCCTTTTCCACCCAGACGATGCCGAGGGAAAGCACGGCGGCCAGCGAAACGAACAGGATTCGCTTCCATTTCCTCGCGTCGATGACGTAAAAAGGACCATTCATGGGTTTCCTTCGGCTCCTTTCCCGCTCCGAGGCGGACCCGGCTTGTTTACTTCCAATCTATGCCCGTCCCTTTCCGTTCATTCGCCATATGGGGAGAGATCGGATCATGTTTAGCAGAAGCGCGCTCGCGCAATACTGGGCGGATGTCCGCCCGTATTTCGGCTTTTCCATCATCGTGTATCTCGCCAGCCTGGTGGTCGGCGGCTCCAGCGTCGACTCCGCCTTTCTGGAACGACAGATGGAAGCGATGAGGGCGCTCGTCGACGTGGTCGGACAGACGGAAAATCCGCAGCTGACCCTGTTTCTCCTCATTCTGCTGAACAACGTGTTCAAATCCATTTTCACCATGTACGCCGGCGTCATCGCATGCATCTGGCCCCTGTTCATGCTGGTGGCCAACGGGACGTTCCTGGGGTACCTGCTGGCCAACCAGGCGGCCGGCGCCGGGCTGAATCCGTGGCTGCTTTTCGTGGTGGGCATTTTGCCCCACGGCATTTTCGAACTGACGGCGGTCTTTTTGGCGTGCGGTTTCGGGATGCGTTTCGGCATCATGCTCCTTCGCGGCATCTTCGGGGTGGTGGCCGGACGGCCGGATCCCTGGCGGGGATTCGTGCGCACGGCCTTCGGCTCCGTTCCGGCCGCGATCCTCATCGCCGTTCTGCTGTTCGTGGCGGCGGTGGTGGAAAGCACGCTGACGGCATGGCTCGTGGCGCAAACGTACGGGGCCTCCTGAGGCGTCTTCCCGCGGACCTGCCATCGGGCGGGCGCACCACCCGGGTGCGGTTGTCATAAAATAAACCGTTCTGACGCATACCAGTAGAACGGAAATTGTTTTTGCCGCTCGCGCGTTTTGGGAGGCGCCGCGCCGTCCGGCGCGGACCTCGCCGCTCGTCGCGGACATGCGACAGGAGGCATCGCTTTACATGCTTGGCATGCTTTTTACGGACAAGGAATGCAGGGAACTGGATTATTTGCTGCGCAAGGAATTGGACGAGCTGCTGCTGGAACTGGGCGACCGGCGCCTGGAAGGGCCGGTGCGGGAAGCCATCTCCAACCGGTACAAAACGATTTTCCGCATGTACGCCCGCATCGCTTCGCCAAGGGACCTGTCGCGCTATGCCGCCGGACTCCGCCAGCAGAAAAAATAGTCCGGCCGTTTATTCTTTCACAATGTCGCCATGACGCGGGTCACGGACCCCCCTTGACTGGTTCCGCGGACCTGTGGTACATTAGCTATCGCCCTCACCGGAGGAGCTGTCCGGGCACGGGAACGCGGGCAATCCCGCCCGGCAGGACCGGACGCGCGGATGGCCGGTGCGGGGATGCGGCAAGGGACGAAAACAGGATACGGAATGACGTAAAAAATTCCCTCTTGCAAAGTCCCGGCCAACTGTGATAAATTATATAAGTGCCGCCGCGAGGCGGCCGAGTCGCTCTTTGAAAACTGAACACCGAGCGCAAGACCTCGAAATTCCTTTACAACGCATACTCGAGCCAAGATTGGCTTGACCCATTTTCTTGGAGAGTTTGATCCTGGCTCAGGACGAACGCTGGCGG
>Ga0310826_100318_pt1 | contig 58839 bp, 46 predicted proteins | sample WT_ome_FD_201306 | JGI IMG/M metagenome (GOLD analysis project Ga0310826, IMG submission 201306) | Sorghum-adapted microbial communities enriched on wild type (WT) sorghum from Joint BioEnergy Institute, Emeryville, California, United... ... | reverse complement strand
TTGCTTGCCGATGAACAGACCATGACATGATTCAATTCTTCGGACACGTTCAAGATCGGAAGATGCGGACGGGGGCCGAAAACGATGTCCATATGGATTTCGTCCGAAATCAAATAGACCCGGTATTGTTCGCATAAACGGATGACGGTTTTCAATTCTTCCTCCGTCCACACGCGGCCGGTCGGATTATGCGGGCTGCACAAAAGCAGAACCTTTGCCCGTTCGTCGGCCAATTTTTTTTCCAGATCGGCAAAATCGATCCGGTATACTCCGTCCTCATTTTTCAACGGATTGGCAGAAAGGACCCGGTTGCTTTCGCGGATGACTTTAAAAAACGCGTCATAGGCCGGGGTTTGCAGAACGATGCGGTCGCCTTCCTCCGTCAAAATCTCCAGCAATTTGGAAATGGAGTAGACGACCGAAGGGCTGTACACGATCCAGTCTTCGTCGACCGGGCAGGAAAATTGCCGTTGGAACCACCCGCGGACCGCTCCCTTAAAATCGGCATGATTCCAGCGGGTGTAGCCGAAGACGCCGTGGTTCAAACGCGCCTCCAGCACGCGCAAAATTTCGGGAGGGCAACGGAAATCCGTATCGGAAATGGAAAAGGGGAGGAGATCCCTCTTCCCGAAACGGTCTTCTATATAGTCCCACTGCGTGCAATACGTGCCGCGCCGGTCAATGATTTGGTCAAAACGATTGGTCATGATGGACAACTCCAGTGGTTCAAAGTAGTTTTTCTAGCTGCGATTTAAGGATCCCGACTTGCGGGCCGATAACGACTTGCACATTGTGTTCGTCCAATTTGATTACACCAAGGGCCCCGCATGCTTTCAATACCTCTTCATCGATTCGGCTCATATCGCTGACGACAAGGCGCAAACGGGTGACGCAATTGTCCAGGGATTGAATATTTTCTTTTCCGCCCAATGCCTGGAGGATTCTTTCCGCATTGGACTTCGTGCCTTTTATGACCATTTCCCCTTCGCCGTCATTTTCCGCTTTTGCCTTTTCACGGCCGGGCGTTTTCAAATCAAATTTGACGATGGCATAACGGAAGGTGAAGTAGTATACGGCAAACCAGACGGCCCCGACGACCGGCACGAGGTACCATTTGGTCGACTGCCCTTGGAGGATGCCGAAGATAAGGAAATCCAAAATGCCGCCGTCCGTGTTCCCGATCTTGACTTCCAGCAGGGCCATGACCATGAAACCAAGGCCAGTCAGGACGACGTGGACCAGGTAAAGGGCGGGAGCGACAAACAGGAACAAAAATTCGATCGGTTCCGTGATCCCCGTGACAAAGGTGGCGATCACGCCGGAAATTAACAGCCCTTTAATTTTGTTCCGGTTCTCCGGCAGGGCGGTATGGTAAATGGCCAATGCGACGGCCGGAAGGCCGAACATGAACGTGGGCATTTTCCCTTGGGACAAAAACGCCGTGGCATCGGCGCTGAAGGGCAGCCCGTTCTTTAACTGGGCATAGTAAATGTTCAACGCCCCGGACACCGCTTCTCCGTTTACGATTTCCGTTCCGCCCGCTTCCGTGAAACGGATCATCGCCACTAAAATATGGTGAAGGCCGAAGGGGAGCAATAACCGTTCCCCGGCACCGAACAGGAACGGTCCGAACGCCCCGGCTTTTTGGATCAATGAACCGATGGCCGAGATGCCCATGGCAAAAAACGGCCATACCATCGGAATGAGGATGCCGGCCGCCGCCATGACCAAACTGGTCACGATCGGAACGAAACGGGCGCCGCCGAAGAAGGCAAAGGCATCCGGAAGTTTTGCCGCATAGTAGCGTTTATGCAAAAAATAAACGATGATGCCGGCAATGATCCCGCCTAAAACCCCCATTTCCAACGTTTGAATGCCCAAGACCGTCGTTTGCCCGGCTTGGCGCATTTGCTCGGCATCCACAAGCTTTCCGGTTGCCGCCAAATAAAAATTGATGGATAAATGCATGATCACATAGCCGATAAAACCCGAAAACGCGGCAACCCCTTTTTCGTAGCGGGCAAGCCCGAGCGGGATCGCCATGGCAAACAGTACGGGCAAATAGGAGAAGGCGAATCCTCCGATCGTTGAAAGGAAACGAAAAATCGTCTGAAGCACCGGGTTTCCTAAAAAAGGAAGGGTTTCAATCGTCGACGGGCTCGTAAAGGAACTCCCGATCCCCAATAGGAGACCCATAAAGGCCAGCAATGCGACCGGAAGCATGAAGGTTTTTCCCAACCCTTGGAAAAATTCCCACGCCCCCGTTTTGGCAGACTTTTGCTTTTCCATTGCGGAACTCCTTTCCATCCTGTTTTTGAAAGCAATTTCAGCATAATGCCATCCTCCTTTTCATACAAGACTTTGCGGGGCGAATGTAAACGCTGTACATTCTTTGTAAAACGATTACAATTTTCCGGCAAAAAATGGCCAGTTCACGAGCGGAAACCGGCATTTTCCCATAGAAAAAAACTTGGACGGAATTACTAGCACCAAGCAATGAAAGGATATTATTGATGATGGTTGGTGTTTATGCGTCTTGACTTAAATAAAAATTAGGATCTCGTTTAAATCTTCATTGTTTGACTTGTTCAGCGGAAAAGATATGGATGGGGCATAACTAACCTTTGGTGTTAGTTATGCCGTCCAAGAAAAAAAAGACCGCTGCCCCGGAAAAACGGCGGGCAGCGGTTCTCACCGATCCCTTTCCTTGCCAGCGTTATTTTTAAGATTTAAATAAGTAATGATGATAAAATCCAAAATGATGCTCAGCGGGAATCGGGAACACATATCGAGATCGTCAAAATAGCAATGGACGATATGGGCATGCAAGGCCAAATCGGCTTCCTGCTGCAGGCGGTTGTGCGGGGTGCCGGTAATGGCGACCGTTTTCACCTTTCTGCTTTTTAAGATTTGGGCGTATTCCAGCATATAGAGGGTTTCGCCGCTGTAGGAAACAAGAATGGCCAAATCCTTTTCCGTCAAACTGTTGGCCGCGCTCCGCAGCTCGTCCCAGTCTTCCCGGGCATGGCAAATTTTCCCGGAAAACATCAGCTTTCTTGCCGCATCGACGCAGATCGGCAGGGAATTCCCCACCCCGAACAGTTCGATATGGGTACTCTGCTCGATATATTCCGCCGCCCGCTTGATTTTTTCTTCGTCAATGGATTGCAGCGTTTTCTCCATTTCCCGCTTGACCCTTTCCATATGCTGAGAAAGAAGGTAAGACGGAGGCGATGCGGGAGGCTGGGCGGCTTGGGCGATGTTTTTGGAAAGCTCGTATTTGAAGTCTTGAAAACCGCGGAAACCGATCCTCCGGCAAGTCCGGCTGATCGTTGCCGTCGAAACAAAAATTTTTTTTGCCATTTCCTCCACGCTGAGCCGGATCACTTCTTCCGGATGGCGCAAAATGTAATCCAGCACTTGCACTTCCAGCGGGCTCAACTTTTCCCGGAATTGCATGAGTCTTTTTTGAAATGCTTGCATAGGATCACCTGATTGGGGGAAGTTTTCTTGCGATTCTAACCTTATCATAAATGATCGGGAACATGGCGGGTACTTTCCTTCCGGTTTGATGATGCCGAAAGAAGGAAGAAACGGGATCGTCAATGAAAGGGCGTCATCGGAACCGAACCAGAACTTTTGCCTAGCCTGCCGCTTTCCGCATTGCGGACCGACCGCCGTTTCAGCGCCCGCGCCAGTTCATGGAAAGGATTCCACCGTTATTATCGGTTTGATCTCAAGATTTTTATGACTGCTGTTCGATCTAAAATTTTCTATCAAACAAACATCTGGTCAGGCATATGCCGCTGATGCCGAACAACAATTATTAAAGAAGTTTTCAACATATTTGTTAGGATGAGGAAAATGAAGAAAAAAGCAATCATTCCAGTGATTATTTTGCTGATCCTATTCATCGCCGTGATATGGTATACGTTTCCAAAGGAAATTTCGATACCAGGAAACAATAACGAAGTTGTCATAAATTTTTTGGACAACGGATTAGGTCCCTTGGTTTACACCGGCATCGCAAATGATCAACCTCATACTCATGGATACGGAGCAATCTTTATTAATAGCGATTTAGTCAAGTAAACATTTTAAAGGGAGATTGGGACTCAAAAAACGGTTATATGATTTCTGCGCCTGCCGATTATCGGGAGGATGCTTTAATAATTGCCGACGAACTCATGAGGAAGTTCTTAAAAGGAAAAAGTTTGGAGTAACGCTTGGGCATTATGCACATAAATTTTGTCTCACCCCGAATAAGTCGCAGATCAATATTTCGAAAATCGTCCCGACAAATGTAAAACAGTAGTAATAAGGCAATTAGGGGTGAAAAAATCCCGTCGCTCCCTGCCGGGCCGGTTTTTTGCTTAAAGGCAAGCGGTGAAAGAAATCCCATATTCGTATGGGAAATACGAGTATGGTGATGTGATTACAAGAGATTGAAATGGCATGAAACGTTTGGGACGCCAAAACTGGCAAAAAACACGGTTTCGGCAAATCCGGGTGCTCGCTGCCGTCGGCATAAAATTTTTTGCCGATTCCTTCACGCCGGGCCGGACCGCTCCTTCCGGTGGCGCCTCCGCTTCATCCGCCCGCTTCCCGAAACAATCCGTCATGAATTGTTTCGGATGACCTTTTGGCTGCCCGAAACCCCGCCGGCAAATCCCCTAAATTTAAAAAAAAGCAAGGAACCTGCCTCGGTTCGCTTGCTTTTCGGACGTTATTCGAAACCGGTCTTATGCGGAGACTTTCTCTTTATTCTCTCCGTTCCCATGATGAAAATGTTGTTTCATCCATTGTTTCAAGTACGGAATGGCGAAACGGTCAACGCCCCAATAATAGCTTCCTTTGCCCGTAAAGAGAAGGATCATTTCCAGGGTGTACATAATCGGATTCGTGCTGGTCGTCCCGGCGAGCATAAAGTTCAAGTTCATAAACATCCCTGCGAGCAGGGCCGGAATCGTAGCTACGCCAAGAATTAAAGCGAGTCCCGCGAGAAATTCGCCGACGGGAATGATAAAGTTGAAAAACCCGACATTCGGCAAAGCGACATGTTCCAGGAAGGCCGCGTACCATCCTTGCACCGCCGGGTGTTCCCCAGTCGCTTTAGCGATGGCCCCTTGCAAAAATCCCGTCGCATCAAAACCGCCCGCCAATTTATGGAACCCGGAAGTCATCCATTGGATCCCCAACCAAACCCGGATCACCGTCCAAAGGATGCTGGCTTGCGGTGTCTGCCACCATTTCGCTTGCATATCCATTTCCTCCCCCTTCGTTTTTAGTGAAATACTTCACATATTCAATGAAAAAATATTGGAATAAGTTCCCATTTCTTCGATCATTTTGTGAAATATTTCACTATCCTTTCTACTATTAATATAGAGGAAATGTTTGCCGAAAGCAAGACCGTTCATGAATCTTTCACACTTTTCCGGAGAAGGCGGCGAAGGAACGGGCATGGTTCCGTTTTTTGCTGTTCCGTCTTGCCGCAGGGGCGGGGCTGGCATCCTCATCCGTCCCCCAAATAGGGATGGACGGGGTGAAATCATATACATCCGTTTTTATCGCTGGCTTTTCGTGAACTCTACAAAAATTCTCCCTTTTTTTAATAAAAAAAACAAGCAAAAAATCAAAAGGAAGACCCATCCTTTAGGATCTTCCCCATCCGATGTCGGAACCGCCGGTCGATGATGGAACATAAATTGCGGGATAACGGACAATTTTTTTGCGATGATGGACATATTGGGCGTCCATGTTGAACATACTTTTTTCCATGTTGGACAATCATTTTCAAATGTTGAACCAATGGGAACGGATGCCGGACAAACCGGTTTCTCGGCCCCAAAAATGTTGGACCGACTTTTCGCCATGATGGACGAATCGGAACGGATATCGGCCATTTGGATAAAATGTTGGCCGATCGGAACATCATGGCGGACTCCGGTGAAAAAAAGCGGATATCGGACATTCCCCGTCGTGCCGGATCCCCCAAGCCCGCCATCTGGACGAATGGCAGAGTCCGACGGCAGGCCCCGACTTCCCGGATTTCCGGAAGAAAACTTTTCCAAAACCCACGGATGGACCCGCCGGCCGCTCCCCATCTCCCCTTGAACATTCACAAAAAATGGCCGCCGGGCCCGGCCCGCCTTTGAAAATTGCCCCTTTTACAAATAATCCCTTCCCACACTTTTTCCGTTATAGCTGAACCGGACCGGTTTCTCGTCGACGACGGTTTCCAGATGCACCGGCCGGCCCCACAACCGATAAATATACGGGAGCACCTTTTCCAAATATTTGATGTCCAGCTCGATGCCTTCATAATGATGCTGCAAATACAGTTCCCCGTTTTGGGCATAATCGCCGTCGGTTACGGTGATGTAGGGAAAGCCGCCGTTCACCCGGAGATTGACCAGATGGTCGCGGATTTCCTGCCATTGTTTGCTGGATATCTTGTAATCCCGGTCCTGTTTTTCGAACAAATAGAAGTCTTCCCGCTGGATCAGTTCCTTCGTTAAATAGTTCCTTAAAAAAGACTGGTCCGATTCCAGTTCGCGGACTTCGAAGATCTTCTCCCGGCCCGTGCCCGGCCGGATTCCCCTTTTTTTCATTTCCTCCGTCGGGCGGTTCCAGCGTTCTTCGATCTCCTCGAAAATCTTCAACCCCAAATGATACGGATTGAGGCCGGTTTTGGACGGTTGAATGACGCTGGCGTTCAATTTGGCAAACTCGATCGCCTCATCGGGGCTCAAATCCATTTCCCTTAAAATCCGCTGATGCCAATAAGTAGCCCAGCCTTCGTTCATGATCTTCGTCTCCAGCTGCGGCCAAAAATAGAGCATTTCTTCCCGGACAATCGCGACGATGTCCCGCTGCCAATCTTCCAGCGCCCGGCTGTAATGGATCAGAAATAAAAGCAGGTCCTTCTCCGGCCGGGGCGGAAGCTTTTTCCGTTTTTTGGGTGCCGCCGCCCGCCGTTCATTTTTCTTGTCCAACGCCCAAAGATCATCATAGGGCGTGCTTCTTCCCGGCCGCTCCCCTTCCTCCTCCGCTTCCTCCTCCATCCAGGAAAATTGCGGGCGGAGCAGGGAAGGATCGATATGCTCTTCGATGGACAAAACCGCGTCCAAAAAAGACTCCACCCGTTTTTTCCCGTATTGGATCTCGTAATGGCGGATCCGTTCGGCGCTGGCGGCCATGCTTTCCACCATATCCCGGTTCGTGTTCATGAAACGGACGTTGTTTTTGAAAAAATCCGAATGGGCCAGCACATGGGCGACGATCAGCTTGTTTTGAATCAAGGAGTTGGATTCCAGCAAGAAGGCGTAGCAAGGATCGGAGTTGATCACCAATTCGTAAATTTTGCTCAGGCCCAGGTCGTATTGGACCTTCATCTTGTAAAAATGTTTGCCGAAGCTCCAGTGGGAAAAACGGGTCGGCATCCCGTAGGCGCCGAAGGTATAAATGATATCGGCGGGACAAATTTCATAGCGCATCGGAAAAAAATCGAGCCCGAAACCGGATGCGATTTCGGTGATTTCGCCGATGGCCTTCTCCAAGGCTTTCTTCTCATCTTGGCGCATGCGATGATTCCCCCTTGGCCTTTCCTTATTTTGGCTGACGCGTTGAAGCTTGACAACACCGATTCCTCTTCTCCCGGTTTTTTTGGAAAATTCCCGTGGATTTTCTGATTTCTTAATATCCAACATATGTGTTTGGGAATAATACAATGAAAAAATTGGGGAAACCGACGCAGGGGAACCGGGGGAATCCCGGAAGGCAACGGGAAGGGATCCGTCCGGCAGGAGCCGGGCATCCGGAGATCCTGGCGGACGGCGAAACCTTGCCGGCAGGATCACCGCGGCCGCGGCAAAACCGCTCGGATCCAAAGGATGCGGCGCCGGAGGAAAAAGATGCGGGCGGGCAATCATGGATATTTTCCCCGTCATTTCCGCTTCAGAGCGGCTTAGGCCGCAAACATCCAGGGATCGGGCAGGCATCCGCCTGAAAATCATTTTCTTGACAAATTCCCTGAAATATTCTAAAATTCAAAGGAAAATCATTCATACGGGATTTTTTAGGTGGAGTCTGTCACTTAGGGATTTCTGTGTCCCTCGTGGCAGGCTCCTTTTCTTTTAGCCAATCAAAATCGGAAAGGCGGGATGTTTGCATGTTGATCCTTCAGTTAGCCATCATTTTGGCGGCCGCGAAAGTGGCGGGCAGTCTGAGCGTAAGATTGGGGCAGCCGTCCGTCCTCGGCAAACTCCTGATCGGGATCGTTTTAGGTCCCTCGGTATTCGGATTGGTCAAAGAGACGGAAACGTTGGCCGAATTGAGTCAAATCGGCGCGATCCTGCTGATGTTCATCGCCGGGCTGGAAACGGATATCGAACGGTTCAAACAAACCGGAAAAGCCGCGACTTTCGTAGGGTTGGGCGGCATGATCATGCCGATGGTTTTCGGTTATCTGGCCGGGGTCCTGTTAAATCTCACCACGCTGCAGTCCTGGTTTCTGGGGCTTTTGCTTTCGGCGACGAGCGTAAGCATCTCGGTCCAGGCCCTCAAAGAGCTGAATCAATTAAAGAGCCGCGCAGGGGCCGCCATTCTGGGCGCCGCCGTCATCGACGATGTGGCGGTCATCCTCGCCTTGGCGTTCCTGATGAGCTTGGCCGGCGAGGACGTTCATTTCACGGCAATCATTTTAAAGAAAATCGCATTTTTCGCGGCGGCCATTTTGGCAGGCTGGAAAGCCGTCCCTTGGTTCCTGAGAAAGTTTTCCTCGTTGCAGGTGACCGAGACGGTCATTTCTTCCGCTTTAATCATTTGCCTGGTCTACGCCTATTTCGCGGAATACGCGGGGATTGCCGCGATCATCGGAGCCTATATGGCGGGTTTGGCGATCAGCACGACGAACTTCAAACACGAGGTATTTGAAAAGGTTGAAACGATCAGCTACTCGATCTTCGTTCCCGTATTTTTTGCCTCCATCGGCGTTTCTGCGCAGTTTTCCGGCATTGCGCAAAATCTGGGCCTGATTGTTCTTTTAAGCGTTATCGCCATCCTTACCAAATTCATCGGGGCGGCGGCCGGGGCCAAATTGGCCGGATTCAATCGGAAAAGCTCGCTGGGAATCGGCTCCGCCATGGTGTCCAGGGGTGAAGTGGCGTTAATTCTTTCCGCGATCGGCATCGAATCCAAACTGCTGAGCCAGGACATGTTCGCTTGTATTGTCGTTGTGATCCTGGTCACGACGGTCGTAACGCCCCCCATGATGAAATGGTTTTTTCGGGAAGCAGCCTCCGGCGAATAAAACCTTTCGGCCCCATTCAAAATGAACGGTCCGCAAGCGGACCGGCCCAAACCCAAAGGCAAAATCAAAGATAGGAATATGCCATGGATAAACCTTCCGTATCATGCCCGCGGTTTATCTATGGCATCTTTTTTGCCGGCCATCGGGCAACGAAGGGAAAAATCCCCCTGTTCAAAAAATTTTTCGTTTGACAGCCCGGAGAAACCGTGGTATGTTTTTTTTAGTTTAACATTTTAATATAATAAAGTGATAATAAATTAAAGAGCCCTTCCAAGAAAGGTGGTTCAACGAATGAAACGGTTTACCGGCTTTATCGCCCTCCTTTCCCTGCTGTTCCTCTTTACCGCCTGTTCCGGTTCCTCAGCGAAGGATGATACCCTGATCGTCGGAATCGACGACAAATTCGCCCCGATGGGATTCCGGGACGAAAACAATGAAATCGTCGGTTTCGATATCGACCTTGCCAAAGCCGCGGCGAAAAAAATGGGAAAAAAGGTGAAATTCCAGCCGATCGACTGGTCCACGAAGGAATCGGAATTAAACAGCGGGCGCATCGATCTGATTTGGAACGGCTATACGATCACGGAAGAACGGAAAAAGAAGGTGCTGTTTACGAAACCCTATTTGAAAAACGCCCAAGTGGTGGTGACATTGAAGGATTCGCCCATCGACACCCTTGACGACCTGGCGGGCAAAACCGTCGGGCTCCAATCCATGTCTTCCGCCGCCGACGCTTTAAAGGCGGACCCGATCGCAAACAAAGTCAAATCGGTCACCGAATACGCCGATAACGTCCTGGCCTTGGCGGATTTGAAAAACCGCCGGGTGGACGCGGTCGTCATCGATGAGGTCGTCATCGATTACTATATGACGAAGGAAAAAGACCAGTATAAGGTCCTGAAGGAAACGTTGGCCCCGGAGGAATACGGAGTGGGCGTCAAAAAGGGCAACGAAAAGCTGTTAGAGGAGTTGCAAAAAGCCATGGATGAGCTGATCGCCGACGGAACGGCGGCGGAGATTTCCGTCAAATGGTTCGGGGAAGACAAAATTTTGAAGTAAGGGCAAGGGATGAACGCAAAGTTTGACAGACGCGGCTGCGCCCCTGTCCGGACCTCCCCTGCGATTTCCGAAAGGGATACCCGGTGAGATCGGCGCATTGATCCGATTTCGACGGATCGAGGGCGTGCTCCGTTTTCCGGTTTTTGCAAGGCATCATGGCGGAGATTCTGCCAAGGATGGGGCCGGCCGGATCGGACGGATTGGCCCTGCCCCGGGGCGAAGATGCGCCCAACCGTCCAGGCAAAACCCGGAACTACCAGGATTCACCTGACGGGAGGAAATTTCCATGTCCATCGATTACATCCAAATGATTTTAAGGCCGATGCTGGAAGGGACGAAGATGACATTGTTTCTGTTTTTCGTCGTCATCTGCACCTCCCTTCCTCTCGGCCTGCTCCTTACCTTCGCCGCAAGGACCCGGTTTAAGCCTTTAACATGGCTGATTCAACTGTACATTACCGTCATGCGGGGAACGCCGCTTTTGCTGCAGCTCCTCTTCATTTGTTTCGGGCTCCCCCTGATCCCGGTCGTCGGGGATTATCTCGTCCTTGACCGGTTCGTCGCCGCCTGCACCGGGTTTATTCTGAATTATGCGGCCTACTTCGCGGAGATTTTCCGCGGCGGGCTCCTCGCCGTCGACAGGGGACAATTTGAAGCGGCCCAGGTGCTCGGTTTGAACAAATGGCAGGCGATGACGCGGATCATCATGCCGCAAATGTTCCGGGTCTCCTTGCCCGCGGTGGCCAATGAAACGATCACATTGGTGAAAGATACCGCCCTTTTGTACGCGGTGGCGGTTCCGGAACTGCTGCATTACGCGCAAACGGCCGTCAACCGCGATTTCACCACCCTGCCTTACTTCGTCGCGGGGTTGATTTACCTGGCCATCACGCTGGTCTTAACGGCGCTCTTGAAGAGGATCGAACGCCGCTATCAATACCAATGAGAAGGCGGGAAGCGAAATGGCGATCATCGAAGTGACCGACGTGAAAAAAGCATACGGCCGGACGCCGGTATTGAAAAATGTCAGTTTCCGGGTAAATGCGAACGAGGTCGTCGCCCTGATCGGGCCTTCCGGCGCCGGAAAAAGCACCCTTCTGCGAAGCCTGATCCACCTGGAAACCGTCGACGGCGGAACGATCCGCATCGCCGGGGAGCCGCTGGTGGAAGACGGGGTTTACGGAAAACCGAAAAAAATAAAAGCGATTACCTCCAAAATGGGGATGGTCTTCCAGCATTTTCACCTTTTCCCCCATCTGACCGTCCTGGAAAATTTGGAATTGGCCCCCCGTTTAAAAAAAATGGAACCGGAGGAAAAGATCCGGCAAAGGAGCTTGGAACTGCTGGATAAAGTCGGCCTCAGCCAGCGGCGTTCCGCCTATCCCGCCCGCTTGTCCGGCGGGGAAAAACAGCGGGTGGCCATCGCCAGGGCGCTGATGATGAACCCGGAGATCATGCTCTTCGACGAACCCACTTCCGCTTTGGATCCGGAATTGACCGGCGAGGTGCTCGACGTGATGAGACAGCTGGCGAAGGAACGGATGACGATGGTCGTCGTCACCCACGAAATGAATTTTGCCAAAGAAGCGGCGGACACCGTGATTTTCATGGACCGGGGGGAAATCATCGAATCGGGGCCGCCCGCCTCCCTGTTCGCCGGACCGAAACACGACCGGACGAAGGCCTTTTTGAACCGGATGTTAAAATAAATCCGGATCCTTGACCGATGGATCGAAGATGTTTTTCATGCCATCGATCCGGCGAACCCCTTCCCCTCTCCGGCTCCCGCCTTTCCTAGGGCAAATGTCCGGCTCTTCCAAGGTTTTCCCGCCTGCAAGGTTGGCTTGCCCGGTCCTTTGCCGAGGCGGCCTTTCTTCCGCCCCATCACGACAAAGTCCGGCCTTTCCGTTTTTCCCGTCCATAGGTCTGATTGCCCCATCCTTGCCAATCGGTCTTTTGCGGCCCGCGATCTCCAACGCCTCCGGCCGCTCCGCTCCCTTTCCCGCCTGCGAGTCCGGCTTGCCCGATCTTTGCCGGCGCGTTTTCCCGCCCGTACCACCGGCAAAGGTCGATTTCCCCGGCGTTTATCTTCCCCACAGATCCGGCTTGTCCGATCTTTGAAAGACGGCCGAAGAATGCCGGCTATGGCGGCCCCCGCTTCCGGGATCGGGGACCGCCGGCATCGGGCAAGACAGCGTTTTCCGGAGCCCTCCGGAATGCCGTACGACCTCTCCCTATCCGTTACGGATTTCTTCCGTCACCGATAAATTCAACAATTTTTTGTTGCTCAAATCATGAACGACGGTGACGATCACAAATTTTTCCACTCCGTTCTCCTTCACCTCAAAACGGAACCGGTCCTGAACCCGGTTTCCGGATAGTTCCTCCCTGCCCAAGTAGGCATATTCCGTCACCGGCTGCCCGGGATAATCTTCCCTGACGACGGCGGTGGCTATCCTTCCGTATTTTGCATAGCCGTCCTCTTCCTTGGCCAAAGCCATGGACGGAAGCAGGACGAGGGAAAGGACAATAAACAGCTGAATGAATTTCTTCACTTGGCACCCCTTCTTTTCCGCAATTTTTCCGGTGAAATGATTTTTCCTGTTATTCATTATTTGGCAGGACCGTTTCCCTATTCGCGGCAAAAAATTCCATCCCCCGCTCCGTGGGGATTGTCAACTTTTAGGGCGTAAAAGAAGGGGAAATTCGCGCACAATAATCACAACCCCTGAAAGGGAGGAGGGTCCATGAATAAAGCGGATTACGACCGCGCCTTGCATTACGCGAAGCTCGCCCAGTGGGACCATTTGCTCATCCTGATGGTGCGGACAAAGGACGACATTTTATCGAAAAAGATCGAACAATTTTTGCATGCCTACCACTTCCAATACGACTACACCCGAATGGAATATTGTTTTTACGAACTGCTCCGCTACGCCGAATACGCCAACGAAAAAGCCGCCGGCGAACAAAATGAAGCGATCTTCGTCTGAAGGAAACGAAAGAAACCATTGAGCCTTGCCATGCCGCAAGGTTTTTTTTCATGCAAAAAGTTCCAAAAGTGAAAACGCAAAAAGGGTCGAGTGTGTTAAAATCATTACTAGAAATCGGAAGGCGGTGATCGAATGTTTTACGATCAAAAAAAGATGGAATCCTATCTTTTTTTTAGCTGGTGTGTTTCTATTGTAGCCACTTTTGGCAGTTTATATTTTTCCGAAATCCGCCAATTTGAACCGTGCGAACTTTGCTGGTATCAGCGGATTCTCATGTACCCGTTGACGGTTCTGCTCGGCATGGCGGTCGTCCGGAAAGATTTCCGGATCAGTCTTTATGCGCTGGTCTTGTCGGTGATCGGTGGATCCATTTCCTTGTACCATTATTTGATCCAAAAGGTTCCCTTTTTCACCGAAAACGCCATTTCCTGCGGCAGAATTCCCTGCACGGCCCAATATATCAATTGGTTCGGTTTTATCACCATCCCCTTTCTCGCCTTGACGGCGTTTATCCTGATCGCCGGGGCGAATTACATCGTCTGGAAAAAATGGAAGGAGGCCAATTGGTGAAGAAAGTCATCGCCTTTTTGAGCGTCGTCATCGTTATTTTTGCCGCCATTTGGGTTTTAAATGTATACCAGCAGCGGGAAAAATTAAAGGGAAACCCGTATAAAAAATCGAGCCTCCACAGCGAAACCATCGCCCAGCTGGACGATCCCAATTATCAAAACATCGTTTTGCCGGAGGAATTGGCCGCCCAATTGAAGGACGGCAACGATGAGACGGTCTATTTTTACAGCCCGACCTGCAGCTATTGCAGAAAAACGACGCCGATCGTCGTCCCCCTCAGCAACGATTTGGGGATCGACTTAAAATTATTCAATTTGCTGGAATTCGAAGAAGGATGGGAACAATACGATATCGAGGCGACGCCGACCATCATCCATTTCGAGAACGGCAAAGAATCCGCCCGGATTGTCGGATATAACGAAAAAGAGGTCTTTGAACAATGGTTCGAGGAAAATGTTTTAAAATAACAGCGGGGAAAAGCATGGCCGGGAAGAGGGGAAGGTCCTGATTTCAGGAACAGGCCGTTTTGCCTCCCCCTTTTTCTTTCCTTCTGCCGGCGCCATTGCGGCCGCGCGGGCATTTTTTAGGATTTAACGGGAGGTTTCCGTCCCTTTTCGCTGAACGCCCGCGGAGCACGGCGGCTCCGCTTTTCGGCCATTTTGCGCGGCACAACGCCGGGCCACGGCGGTTCCCCAAGCGGACAAAGCGGAAACGGAGATACCAACTGCGGCGGAAAAAGAAAGGCGGTGAACATCATGGAACAGGGTCCGCCGATCCAGTCCTATTTCAAGGTCACCATTCCGAAGGAATGGGCGGGAATGACGGTGGAACAATTGCTCAAGGAAAGATGGAACTTCCCGCGAAAATTCCTCCATTTGTACCGGATGAGCGGCCGGCTGTCGCTGAACGGCAAATCGGGGCGATTTTCCGACCGGCTGCAGGAAAACGACGAGCTGACCCTGCCGATCTTTGCGGAACCGTCGGCGAAAATCGTCCCGTCGGAAGGGGAAGTTTCGATCCTTTACGAAGATGAGCATTTGCTCGTCGCCAACAAAAAGGCAAACATGCTGATCCATCCGGACGGAAAAACGGTCGAGGGCACTTTGTCCAACATACTTGCCGGTTATCTGGCGAAAAAGGGGGACAGCCGCTATATCCAGGCGGTCCACCGGCTGGACAAGGATACGACGGGGGCGGTTCTTTTCGCCAAACATCCGCTGGCGAAAGCCCTCCTCGACCGGCAACTGGCTTCGGGAAAAATCAAGCGGACCTATTATGCCATCGTCCACGGCAGGCTCAAAAACAGCCGGGGGACCATTGCGGAAAAAATCGGCCGCGACCGGCATCATCCGTCCAAACGGAGGGTTTCCCGAACGGGCAGGGAGGCCGTTACCTGCTATGAGGCGATCGGCTACGATGCCGGCCGGGATTTGAGCATCGTTTCCTGCCGCCTGCAGACGGGACGCACCCACCAAATCCGCGTCCATTTTTCCTATATCGGCCATCCCTTGGCCGGGGACGTGTTGTACGGAGGCAAGCCCGTGTTCCCGCGGCAGGCCCTCCACGCCAAATTTTTGACCTTCGTCCATCCTTTCTCCGGAGAGACCATCGAGGTGGAGGCCCCTTATGTGGACGATCCGCCGATTTTCCGCTGGAAGGGTATGGAGCAAAACGGAACAACCGCGGAATAAAAAAGATGGAATGGCCGAAAGGTTGAACTGGCTCGGCGAAAAGGTGATCGAGCGGCAAGTTTTGGCGAAGAAAGCAGGGCCGGATTTGACATTTTACCGGGATTGCCTGGCGAAATTCGGACGTTCACATCTTCGCATATCCCTCGGATGCTGAAGGACCCGGAAATGCGGCATCCGGATTTTTCGGCGGAAAAGAAAAAGGCGGGGAACGCCTCAAACGCCCCGCCGGTTCCAAAGGGATAGCCGCGGAAACCCGGAAAAGACAAAGGAAAAGAGCGGAAAAATCCTCCGCTCTTTTTTTAACGGCAATCAGAAGTCCACATGATCCGGGTCTTTGCCGAAACGTTCGTTCCGGTTCAGGCGGTTGATCGCCGCCATATCCTCGTCGCTCAGTTCGAAATCGAAGATATCGGCATTTTCTTTAATCCGCTCCGGATGGACCGACTTCGGAATGACGATGATGTCATTTTGCACATGCCATCTCAAAACCACTTGGGCCGGCGTCTTCCCGTACTTCTCGGCGATCCGCTTCAATTCGGGGAGATCCAAAAGCCGGCCGCGGCCGAGGGGCGACCAGGCCTCCACCTTGATATTGTGCTTGGCGCAAAATTCCCGCAGTTCCTCCTGGGTCAAATAGGGATGGAGCTCCACCTGGTTGACCGTCGGAATTTCATCAAAATGATCCATGATGTCTTGCAAATGATGGATTTGGAAATTGCTGACGCCGATCGCCCGGACCCTTCCTTCCTTATACAGCTCGACAAGGGCCTTCCACGTGTCCAAGTATTTCCCTTTGACCGCCCAATGGATCAAATACAGGTCGATATAGCCGATATCCAATTTTTTCAGACTGGTTTCAAAGGCCCGTAATGTGGAATCATAGCCTTGGTCACTGTTCCAGACCTTCGTCGTGACAAAGATCTCCTCCCGTGGGATGCCGCTGTCCCGGATGGCGCGGCCCACCCCTTCTTCATTTTCGTAAAGGGCGGCCGTATCGATCAGGCGGTATCCGGTTTCCAAAGCGGTCCTAACGGCGTTGTAGACTTCTTCCCCTTCCTTTACCTTGTACGTACCGAAACCGAAATAGGGCATCTTCACGCCATTATGTAGGACGGTTGTCCCCTGCAATGTTTTCTTCACGTCATTTCCCCCTTTTTTGAATCTATATTTATTTTACAAAAAGGATCGGGCGGAACCAATTCCCGGCACGCAAACCTTCAAATTTTTTTAAATCTTCCCCCCTCCGGAAAGGGAAACCCGCCTGCGGGCGGATCGCGGGAGCCATCCGTTCTTTCCAGCCGGAAATTTTGCGGAAATTCTGGACGGCGGATCCGTTCCTTTCAGGCTTTCCGCCGATGTTTCCCCGCAAAGATTGCGGGAATTTAACGGACGGTGGAGGGATTTTCCTTTTCTCCGGAACGGCAAAAACCGGTGCCCGCTCCGGACAAAACAGTCCCCGGAATGGATTTTTTTCCGGAAATTGTTTTAATATGAAAGCAAAAGACATAACGGAAAGGCGGGGGAAGCGTTGGACTGGAAATTCGATCATCTCGTGCATTTCACCCTTCGACCGGAAGAGGCGAAGGAAAGTTTTGCGGGGCTTGGTTTTCAGGCGATCGAGGGCGGAAGGCACGAAGAATGGGGGACCTACAATTGTCTCTGCTATTTCCGGGATTTAAGATACATCGAATGGATCGGCTTCGCCGACAGGGAACGGGCGGAAAGAAGCGGCAATCCCCTCATCCGGCAAATCGTCAAGGACGCGAAAGACGGGGAAGGGTTTTCCCAAATCGCCATCCGGACGCGGGACATCAAGGAGACGGAAGAAATTTTAAAAAGCAGGGGCTTGCAGCCGGTCGGCCCCTTTCCCGGAAGCCGGCGGGGAAAGGACGGAAGGCCCTTGACCTGGTCCATGCTGTTTGTCCGGGATGAGAAGGAGGACGACTGCCGTTATCCTTTCTTTATCCAATGGGGCGCCGATGAAAGGGAAAGGGAGGCCGGATTGGGAAAGTTCATGATCCACGGCGGGGCGAAACCTTCCCTTTCCGTGATCGGATACGCCGCGGAACGGCCGGAAAACGCGCTCCGGAAGTTCGTCCGCCTGTTCGGGACAGATGCCGGCGCCGCTTCCGGGCAGGACGAATACGGCCGTTATCTCGCTTTGCCTGCAGTCGGGGTGGAACTTCGTTTTTATGAGATTTCCGGGAAGGGCGGCCGTCCGTTTTTCTGCGAAATCAGGGGGACCGGGGAATCCCGGGTCGCCCGGGTCAAAAACGGGACGTACCGCCTCGTTTCCGGCATCTCCCTATAAAAAAGCCGGACCGGACTTGCAAAAAGCAAGGACGGGACCGGCATCATTCATTTTTCCCGGCATTCGATCGAAATTTTTGTGCTCCGCACGACGGACTCGGCTCTTGGCAATACGCCCCCTTTCGCATTCGCTACTTTTCATGCAAATTTCTTGGACTTCATCGTCGATCCCGGGACGGATCGGAACCGGCGGGACGCCGCCGCCCGGGAAGCGCGTTTCCGCCCGGGGTGCCAGCCCCTTCGGTCGCCCGGCTCTCCTTTAGAAAAATTCCTTCTCTATCACGGATTGGCCGGCTTGTTCTGTTTCTCCTTACGAAAATTGTTCCTCCGTCTGGCCGTAATAAACGGTTCCCGTGTCTACCGGCTGTCCCAACTGTTTGATATACAGGTGGAACTGGCCGCGATGATGGTGCATATGAGTAATCAGTTGAAACAGATGTTTTTTGGCCGTCGCCGAAGGATAAAACGGACAGGGGAACCGTTTTGTCTCCCATTCCTCATCGGATAAGGAAGCCATCGCGGAAAACAGGGCCGCCATGCCGTGATCCAGCACCGCCCTTAAATCGTCCGCTCCCTTCTCTTCCCGTTCCCCGGTTGATTTTTCTTCCAGTTCCTTCAGCTTTCCGCCCAAAATCAGGGCATAGTCCCCGGGAAGATGATACAGATGGCAGGCCAGCTCCAGCAACGAAAAGGAATTTTTCGCCGGTTTCCATCCCTCCTTCCCGGCGGGCCAATAGGTCAAATAATGGGACAAATTTTTGTGCAAAAATTGCAGTTCCTTCACGAAATCTTCCTTTTTCATGGAATCCCCCCTCCCTGGGATAGCCTTTCGACAGCGATCCCGGATTTCCTGCCGAAGTCCCCCTTTCGTCCTCCGGTTCACCCGCTGTCACACCGGCCCCATCACTCTCGCCAACGGATTTGTGCCTCCCCCGGCATTCCCCCGCCCTTGCCGGACTTCCGCCCCTTCTTTTGCCGGGCGCCCCGCCGGCTACATTCTTTTTTTCGCCGATCGTTTCTTATCCATTCAGGAAAAACAAAAAACCCGGAGGTCTTCCGGGTTTTCTGCAGTAGGAGCCCGCGGTTCCTTTGCCTGCTCCTATTCGTTTTGCCCAACCTTCTTTTCCAATTCCTCCAGGCGCTTTTCGAACTTTTCGATCTGCCGGATCTGGCGGATCAGCCGCTTAATCAGCTGCAGTTCCGCCTGGGCGGTCATGACATGGTCCTGGGCATGGATCATGAAAAAGCTCGGGACCGTCCCTTCCTCCTGGCTTTGGATCAGCTGGGTTTGAAACTTATGGGCCTTTAAAAATTCTTCGTGGGCCTCCTGGAGCAATTTTTCCGCTTCGTCAAATTGATATTCCTCCGCCTTATCCAAGGCTTCATAAGCCGCCCCCCTGGCGTTTCCGCCATGGAGGATCAGCTGCATCATCGTCTCTTCATAATTCATTCCATCCACTCCTAAATGCTGCAGATTCAAAGCTGTTGCTGATTCCGCGGCGGATTATTCCGCCGCGGCTTGTTCGGCATTGGCCTTTTCACTTTCCGCCAGCTGTTTTTCATAGCGTTTGAAGAACGGATAATAAACCGCAGTGGCGATCAGCACATTCACGATTTGCACCAATCCGGCGAGCACGGATCCGCCGGTGGCGATAAAACCGCCGAAGAAAATCGGCACCGTAAACGGCGGCTGCAAAATGACCGGAGGAAGGATGCCTGTCGCAAACAGGATGTAGTTTAACGTGACGACGATCGCCGGACCCAAGATAAAGGGAATGATCATCAGCGGGTTCAGGACGATCGGCAGACCGAAAATGACCGGCTCGTTAATGTTAAACAGCGCCGGAATGATGGCCGTTTTTCCGACTTGCCGGATTTGCGCGGACGCGGAAAACAGCATCAAAATCGTCAAGCCCAAGGTCGTACCGGAACCGCCGATATGGGTAAACATGTGGAAGAAGGGCTCGGTGACGATCCCGGTCGCCTCGGCGCCGTTTTTCACCGCTTCGGCGTTTTCCGCCAATTGGGTCATCCAGAAAGGATAGGCGACGGAAGAAACGACGTTCATTCCGTGGATGCCGAGGGACCACAGGATGAGCATGAGCAAAATCATGCCCAATGCCGCCCAGTACGAGTTGGACGCGGCGACCAGCGGGCTGAACAAATCAAGCACCAATTGGGGTATGGTGACCTTGAAATTCGCCCAGACAATCCAAGCCAAAATCCAGACGAGCGGAAGGATGATCATGAACGGCAGAAGCGCCCGGAACGTCCGCATGACATAGGGCGGAACGCCGTCCGGCATTTTGAAGGTGATGCCTTTATTGAGCAGGAAACGCATAAATTCCGTGGTTAAGATCCCTAAAATAATGGCCACAAACAAACCTTGTCCGCCCAAATAATTCAGGACGTCCCCGAAAGGCACCTTCGTAATGTCGACAACAGGGAAGGCGGTCATGAAAAAGGCAAGCATCGACAAAATGCCGGCCATGACGGCGTCCATGTCTTCCCGGCTCGCCAGGCTGTAACCGACCCCGAAGGCGACGGTCAACGCCATGATCCCGAAGGTGAGATTAAAGGGAAACAGCAATTGCCCTTGTATCGGTTTGACGGCGTTTTCCCACGCATCGATGATGCCCCAGTTCAAAGAGGTCGGCGGGTTGGCGATGATCAAAAACAGGGCTCCGGTGAGGATGACCGGCAATGCGAAGATGACGAAGGCGTCGCGGATCGCTTGCAAATATTTGTTTTGGGCCATCCGACCCAAGGGTTCCATCAAATGGTTTTCCATCCATTCTATCATTTCATTTCCCTCCCGATTTTCTTAACCGTCCTTCATTTATTTAAAATTTTCAATACTTGGTCGAGGACCTTGTCCCCGTCCATCAATGCGAACGCCCGTTGATCCACCAGTTCCACGGGAATTTGGTGGGCTTCAGCCGTTTTTTCCACTTCCCGCTTCAAGTGGCGCACCTGCGGTTCCAGCAAGGCCACGTCGTATTCTCCCGCCTTTTGTTTAAATTCCCCGGTTCCGCCGGCATGGGCTTCCAAGGCGATGCCCCTTTTTTCCGCAGCCTCTTGCACTTTTTTGGCCAGTTGGCTGGATGTCGCCCCCCAGCTGCATAAAATGATCAATTTGATGGGTTTGTTTTCCATCCAGAACTCTCCTTTCATTTTTTGCCGAGTATCTTTTCCGTCAATTGATCCGCATTTTTGTAATAACCCATTAACCAATAGGAAAACCATGAAGCCAGAAACAGGACGGCCGAAAAAGCGAGGCCGAAGACCAGAAGCGCCGCCGCATGCGGAAAACCGGCAAACGCGGAATAGATTCCGTAACCGATCCAAACCGCCGAAAACGCCAGGGCATAACCGAGGAAAAATCTTTTCAAGCACTCCCCTCCTTTTATATTGATTAAAGTTTCCTTTCACCCTTTTTATTATGCAAATTGCGTGCCAACTGAAAAAAACGCGGCCGGAACAAGGGAAAGGCGGGCAAAAAAATAATGTGTGCAAAAATCTTGCACACATCAGCGGGACAGTCTCACCAATTCTTTTTTGATTAATTCCGGGATCCGGATATGAAAGGTTTTTTCGATTTTTTTCAGCAATGGCTCCCAAACCTTCGCCTCTTCTTCGCTGACGGCGACGGTGCGGTCGATCGGGATGTTTTTCACCAATTGCTCCTCCTGGTTTTGGATCCGGGCGGAAATGATCCGGTCGATCAATCCCCCGATATGCATCCACATCCCCAATTCCCGGTCCGGATCCCAGGAATAGTAGGCCTTTATGGCCGGCATGCATTCCTTCAACAGGCTGGTGATGCTTTTCGGATTGACGCAGGTGACGATTTCCCCCAGCCCCCGGACAATCAGCTGAAATACGTCTTCCTCTTCTTCCTTTTCCCGTTGTTCTTCCATTCTTGGGGCCGGTCTCGTCACCTCAAGCAGCTTGGTAAGCCGGGAGATTCCTTCCTGCTTCAGCAATTCCCAGGCCGGGATGTAGGGAATGCCGGGGAAGGAAACGGGAACGGTTCCGATGATGGCGATCACGTCGTAATATTTTTTCAAATCATGGAGCACGCTCGTATCCTTCGTGATCGGATCGATGCGGACGGGACGGATCAGCACGTCTTCATCGAGGGAGGACAGATGGTTTTCCAGCCACGTCTCCAGCAATTGGGCGGCCCCTTCCCCCGTAAAACAGACGGTTGCGATCATCCTTCGCTTGTTCACGCCGGAACCTTTGATATCCTTTTCCAGCATCAAGGACATCGCCCGTTTCGCCGCCTGATAAACATCTTCGAGGGACATATCGGGGACGAGGGACATCCTCCCCGCTTCGAGGGCCATCGCCAAGTTGACCCCCGGAAGGGTCAGGATCGGCAGATTGAATTCATGTTTGAGCTTGTCCCCCATCGTAATCAAGGAACCGATGTCGACGAGCAAAAGGACGCCTTTTACGCCGGATAGCCCGCTGATCAATTGTTTCACTTTTTCATAGATGTCGAAATAGGAAACGTCAAGGGGCATGTCGACGGCGTGGATCACCCGGCTTCCCAACAAGGCATTGGTCATGTCGGCCATGGAAGAGGCGGTGGATTCCCCGTGGGTGACAAGGATCACGGCGATTTTTTGCTCCTCCGGGACGCCGGCCTCCTGCCGGCCGTCGTTTAAAAAGTACGCGATGAGTTCAATTTCTTCCCGCGGCAGAAGCATGCCGGTCCTTTTTTGCACACATTCGGCGAGTTTGTTTGCCGCCAGCCGGTTCGCCTCATCCGGGTGTTGGATGACCGGCAGCGCCTCGTTCGGAGACTCGTGGCCGAAATGGATGCGATAGTTCTGCAAATGCAGTCCGATGACGTAAAGCTGGTTCATGTCGATGCGGATGGAATGCTCCTGGGCCAATATCGTTTTCGCTTCCTTCAAAGCCCCGAGGAGATCTTCATCGATCAAATTTTTCCAGCTTTTGTCCGTCGCCCGCCCCGGATACTTTTCCGACAGTTCCCGGATATAGCTGCGGATGACCTTCTCCACCCGCTCCTTATCGTCCGGATTCCGCGAAGCTTGCCTCAAGCGCTGATAAATATTCGGAAAGACAAACTCTCCCCCTTGGGGGCGATTCACATTGATCGTCCGCATCGGCCGCCCCCGGGAAGAATGGTCGGGAATCCCCTCCTTCACCGTTTCCGGAAGGTCCTCCTCCGTGATCGTCACCTGGTCCGCTTTTTGGGTTAAATAACGTAAATAGGCGTTGGCGCAGGCGATCTGGATATCGCTTTTCAACTGCCCGATATTTCCCGGGCACGGATAGGTCAAAAAGGCTTGCCGACAAGGATCGGTAATGGCGATATCCGCGTTCATTTTTCCCGCTTCTTCCCTCAAAAAGTGGTCGATCAGCGCCTTTCTTTCTTCCGCCGTCCGTTCCCGAAGCGGGGGAAGATGGAGCTTCACCGAAAACCGCCGCAAAAGGGCGGGAAGGAGCACCTTCCCCGGGTCCTCCGTCGTCGCGCCCACGAGGGTCACGTTCGCCTTCCGCACCTTCGTCGTTTCCCCGAGCCTGCGGTACACCCCTTTATCCATCAAATAAAAGAGCATTTCCTGTCCGGAAGGGGGAAGCCGGTGGATCTCGTCCAAAAAGAGGATCCCGCCGTCGGCCTGTTCGACAAGGCCCATTTTATCCTCGGTCGCCCCGGTAAAGGCCCCTTTTTTAATGCCGAATATTTGACCGACGAGAAGTTCCGAATTGTGGGCGTAATCGGCGCAGTTAAACACGATGAACGGGATTTGCCGGTTGGCCTTTTCGCTGATCAATTTGGAAAGGGTCTCGGCCAGATGGGTTTTCCCCGTACCCGTTTCCCCCGTCAACAATATGGGAAGGGATTTGCCCGGATACAGCAGGGCGGCAAGGCCGGCTTCGACAATCGGCTGCAAGCTCCCTTGCGATTCCGGCGGCAGGGAGAAATCCCCCCCGGCGTACGGAAAGGTCTTCGCGGCGGATGCGGTTTTGTATTTCACCGGTTTTCCCGGGATTTTCACCACCTTCCCCTGCCGTTCCAAATCATTTAAATAACGGCTTGCCGTCGTCCGGTCTATCTTCAGGAAATCGCCGAGTTCCCGGGCGGAAACGCCTTGCCCCGTTTTTTCCTCCAATCGTTCCAACGCTTCGTAGATCCGCTTCAGTCGGTACATCGTTGCCACCTCATCGAAACCGGGTTTCGGATATTGAAAGATAAGGAAAATTGTGATATTATTCACATCAAAAGTTATATTTTGCATACGCTGGATCTTCCCATTCAGTATATCATATTTTTAAACGTTTTCACACGATCGGAACCGGGGCCGCTCCGGGCGGGAGCGGCCGGTTTCTTTTGATCCGCAAAAATTTAAGCCCGGAGACAAGGGATGTGCCGGCGTTTGCTTGGGTTTTCTTTTTGAAAAGGTGTATAATACTTCTGTGACATTTTTTTGGGAGGGTCTTTTCATTGTTTAAAAAATGGTTCGGCAAAAATAAATCTACAGGAAATGACAATTTTCAAGTGTTTGCCCCTCTTACCGGGGAAACGGTTCCCTTGGAAAAGGTGCCGGATCCGGTTTTTTCCCAAAAAATGATGGGTGAGGGCGTCGCAATCCGGCCTTCGGAAGGGAAGGTGGTTTCCCCGGCGGACGGAGAAATCCTTCAAGTCTTCCCGACCAAACACGCCCTCGGAATAAAGGCGGAAAACGGGGCGGAAATCCTGATCCATATCGGGCTGGAAACCGTCGCTTTAAAAGGAACCGGCTTCACGGTCCATGTGGAGGCGGGAAATAAAGTAAAAAAAGGCGATCTGCTCGTCTCATTTGATCTGGATTATATCGCCAAAGAAGCAAAAAGCATCATTACGCCCGTGATCATTACGAATCCGCAAGACTTCCGATCGGTCTCCCCCGTCGCGCCGGAACGGGTGGAAGCCGGGAAGGACGCGGTGCTGGAACTGGCGAAAAAATAGTGAAAACACGGCAAAAGCTCCCTTCAGATGAAGGGAGCTTTTTTGCCGGGAGGAAAACGGCAGCGCAAAACCGGGCATTACGAATCGTTTCCGGACTTCTTTTCCAAATCGCCGAAACTGACATAGCCGTGCAGGGAGCGGGCCTTTTTCACCGCGCGGACCACGGCCCTTTCCACGCATTTGACCGCCAGAACGCCGACGGCGTGGATGTCCGCCTCGGCTTCCCCCGTCGCCATGGCGAAGATCGTATCCCCGTCGTACATCGTATGAACCGGCCGGATCGTCCGGGCGAATCCGTCATGGGCCATCTGGGCGATCTTGGCCGCCTGGCCCTTCGTCAATTTGGCGTTGGTGGCCACGACGCCGATGGTCGTGTTCCCGTTCAGCAAATGAGGATTGGACGCGCCGTTGATGATTTCCGCTTCCGTCGACAAAAATTTCCCTTCCCGGAAATCATAGAGCCCGGCCACGGTTTTCCCCGTTTCCGGATCCACCACGTCGCCCAGGCAATTGACGGCGACGAGGGCGCCGACTTGCAGGGGGCCGGCCTGCAGCGCGTACATTCCGAGCCCTCCCTTCATGGCGAATGAAGGCCCGTACAGCTTGCCGACGGTCGCCCCCGTGCCCGCCCCGACCGTCCCTTCTTCGGTGTTGTCCTTGGAAGCGTTTCGGCAAGCTTCATAGCCCATCCCCATGTCAGGACGGACGCCGGGATCCCCCAAATTCAGATCGAAAAGGACGGCGGCCGGAACGATCGGCACCTTCCCCACGCCCACATCGAGCCCGATGTTTTTTTCTTCCAAATAGCGCATGACCCCCGACGCCGCATCGAGCCCGAAGGCGCTTCCGCCGGTCAGCAGGACGGCGTGGACGTGTTCGACGAGATGGATCGGGTTCAAAAGATCCGTTTCCCTCGTCCCCGGCGCGCTTCCCCGCACGTCGACGCCCGCCGCAGCCCCCTTTTCACAGAGGACGACGGTACAGCCCGTTCCCGCCTCCAGATTTTGGGCATGGCCGACCTTGATATGATCGATTTTCGCAAAGGGAATTTCCCGCATCCCTTTTCCCCCCTTAAAAACGATGATTCATCCCGCTGTACAATCCGCCGAACTTCCGCACGCTGTGGACGGGAATTAAAGAAAAATTTCGAAAACGCCGCGCCGGATTCCTGCCGGAGGCGGCCAGCCGGCCGCGGGGGAAGGGGCCGTTTGACCAAAAATCCCACTCCCGCTTCCCCGTTCCGGCGGGCTTCCACAGACTAACAAAGGATTTCACCGGGATTTTACGCCCGGATGAGGAAATATTTCTTCTTTCCCCGGCGGATGATGATGAATTGATTTTCAATCTTGTCTTTTCCGGAAACCGTATATTGGAGATCGGTAATCCGGTCCCCGTTAATATAGATGGCGCCGTTGGCAATGTCTTCCCTCGCCTGGCGCTTCGACGGCGAGATGTTGGCCTGCACCAGAAGATCGACGAGCGGGATTTCCGGCTCGGATAACGTGTAGGAAGGCACATCCTTAAATCCTTGCTTCACCTCATCGGCGGTTAATTTTTTCAAATCGCCGGAGAACAGGGCCTCGGATATTTTTACCGCCTGACGGAGGGCCTTATCCCCGTGGACGAGCCTTGTCACCTCTTCGGCAAGGGCTTTTTGGGCCAGCCGTTTTTCCGGCATTTCTTGCGTCGCCCGTTCCAGTTCCCCGATTTCTTCCTTGGAAAGGAAGGTGAAGTATTTCAAATATTGGACGACGTCCCGGTCATCGGTATTAATCCAGAATTGATAAAATTCGTAGGGCGTCGTTTTCTCCGGATCCAGCCAGACCGCGCCGCCTTCCGTTTTGCCGAATTTGGTTCCGTCGGCCTTCGTTACGAGGGGAACCGTCATGCCGAAAACTTTCGCATCCTGCGTCTTCTTCCGGATCAGTTCCAATCCCGCCGTAATGTTCCCCCATTGGTCGCTTCCGCCGATTTGCAGCTGGCAGTTTTCCTTTTCGTACAGATTCAAAAAGTCGACGGATTGCAAGATCATATAGCTGAATTCGGTGAAGGAAATGCCCCCCTCGATCCGCGACTGCACCGAGTCCTTCGCCAGCATATAGTTCACGCTGAAGTTTTTCCCGATGTCCCGCAAAAACGTGATGACGTCCATTTCCCCGATCCAGTCATAGTTGTTGGCCAAAATGGCCGGATTGTCCGGACGGTCGAAATCGAGGAAGCGGGAGAGCTGTTCCTTGATCCGTTCGCTCCAGTGCCGGACGACATCCACCGGATTCAGCGACCGCTCCGATTTTTTCCCGCTCGGGTCGCCGATGAGGCCGGTCGCCCCGCCCACGAGGGCGATCGGCTGATGTCCCGCCAGCTGGAAACGGCGCAAGGTTAAGATCGGGAGCAAATGGCCGATGTGCAGGCTGTCCGCCGTCGGGTCGAAGCCGCAGTACAATTTGATCCTGTTTTCGTTCAGCAGCTTTTGCAGCCCTTCTTCGTCGGTTACCTGGTTGATTAGTCCCCTGAATTTCAAGTCTTCAAACAAGTTCATCCTGCATCCCTCCAAAAGGTTGTTCGATGTATTGCTTCTTTTTCGCCGGATAAACCGGCAAAAACCGATGTTCTTTTAAAACGGGCCGTGGCGCCGGATGGGAATTCGGGTCCGGACCATCCGGCGAAAACGAAGGCCTTTTTCATCTCCCGGGGCAGGTCCGGCGGCATTTTTTCCCGATTCATAAAAAAATCCCTTCGTAAACGAAGGGACGAATAAAATCCGCGGTACCACCCAACTTGAGGAAAACTCCTCCACTTTGAAAGATAACGGTTTTTCCCGTCCACTGCTACTTCCATGTTCACAGTGAATGCTCCAGGGGGTAATTCATTCTTCTATTTGTGCTGATTCGCACCGGCCATCAGCTCTCTGAAAACAGGGATAGAAGAACTACTGGCCCCTGTCATCGCCCGAATATGGAACGTTTCTTACCAATTACATTTAGCATAAGAAAGATATTCTTGTCAAATCTCCGCCCCCATCTATGCTATAATGGATATGATTTTAGGGGGAATGCGCATGGGAAATGAAAGATGGGATAAAGTAAAGTCCCTGTATGCTGTCATCAAGGAAAGGGTTACCGACCCAAAAACTTTGAAATTATTTCGCATTACTTATTCCGTGGTTTGGAATCTCCTCCTTCTTTTCATGATTTTCGCGGTTCTCGGCATCGCCGCGGCGGCCGGGGTGGGCGCCGGATACTTCGCCTCCCTCGTCAAAGACGAAAAGATCCGCTCCTACGAAAGCATGAAAAAGGATATTTACGATTATGAAGAACCGTCGGAAGTTTATTTTGCCGGCAATGAATATTTAGGGAAACTCCGTTCGGATGTGGAACGGGAAGAGGTAAAAATCGGCCAGGTTTCCGAATATCTCATAAAGGCGGTCATTGCCACCGAAGACGAAAACTTCATGGAGCATAACGGGGTCGTCCCGAAGGCGGTAATGCGCGCCCTGTTCCAGGAAGTGAGCAACTCCGCCGTCCAATCCGGCGGAAGCACCTTGACCCAGCAATTAATTAAAAACCAAATTTTAACGAATGAAGTTTCCTTTGAACGGAAGGCGAAAGAGATTTTGCTCGCCCTCCGGCTGGAAAAATTTTTCAGCAAAGAGGAGATCTTGGAAGCCTACTTGAATGTGGCCCCCTTCGGGCGAAATTCCTCGGGGAAAAACATCGCGGGAGTCCAGGCGGCCGCCAAGGGAATCTTCGGCGTGGACGCGAAGGATTTAAATCTTCCGCAGGCGGCCTACATCGCCGGCCTTCCCCAAAGCCCGTTCCGCTACACGCCCTTTACCAAAGAAGGCAAGCTGAAGGAGCAAAAATACCTGCAGTACGGCTTGAACCGCTACAAAACCGTGTTGAAACGGATGTATGAAACGAAGGCCATTTCCAAAAAAGAATATGAAGAGGCCCTGAAATACGACATCGTCAAAGATTTCATCCCGCCGCAAAAATCGCCGCTGGAAAAATATCCTTATTTGACGATGGAAGTGGAACGGCGGGCCGTGGAAATCTTGATGAAAAAACTTTATACCGAAGACGGCTACACCGATGAAGACATCGAAAACAGCGAGGTCCTGTACCGGCAATATCAATCGCTGGCCTACAAGAATCTCCGGCAAAACGGCTACAAAATTTACACGACGATCGACAAGGAGATTTACGACAAATGGCAGCAAGTGGTAAAAAACTTTAATGGCTACGGCCCCGATCTCCGGGAAACGGTGGACGATCCGGAAACCGGGGAAAGGAAAACCGTGGCGGAGCCGATGGAAGTGGGGGCCGTTTTAATCGAGAACAATACGGGGAAAATCCTCAGCTTCGTCGGCGGCAGGGATTACGAGCGGGAAAATTTGAACCACGCCACCCAGGCCTACCGGCAAAACGGTTCGACGATGAAGCCGCTCCTCGTCTACGGCCCGGCGATCGACATGGGGATCGCCTCCCCCGGTTCGGTCCTGGCGGACGTGCCCCTGGCCATTCCGACGGGAAGCGGCGTGTACCGGCCGTCCAACTTCACCAAAAACCGGTATTACGGCCTCGTTCCCGCCCGGGAGGCGCTGAAACATTCGTACAACGTTTCCGCCGTCTACCTGTATCAAAAGGTATTGCCGAAAAACCCCGTAGAGCATTACTTGAAAAAAATGAAGTTTTCCAAATTGACGCCGTCCGATTACTCCAACTTGTCGATGGCCCTCGGGGCGCTGGGATACGGGGTTTCCGTCGAAGAAAACACGAACGCCTTCAGCACCTTCGCCAACGGCGGGAAATTTGTCGATGCCTACATGATCGAAAAAATCGTCGACGGCGAAGGAAAGGTCATTTACGAGCACAAAAGCGAACCGGTCGAAGTCTACTCCCCGCAGGCCAGCTATTTAACCATCGACATGATGCGGGATGTGGTAAGGGGCGGGACGGCAAGGGCCCTCCCAAGCTATTTGAAGTTTTCCGCCGACTGGGCGGGCAAGACGGGGACGTCCCAGGAGACGAGGGACATCTGGTTCGTCGGTTTGAACCCCAACGTCACGGCCGGCATTTGGATGGGCTATGACACGCCGAAAACGATCCCCGGATCCTACCGGAGCGTCCACCTCCGCCTGTGGGCCCAGCTGATGAACGCGGCCTACGATGCGGATCCGGATTTCATCGCCCCGAAGGAACGGTTCCGAATGCCCGGAGGAATCGTCAAGCGGACCTATTGCGCGGTCTCCGGCCTCCTTCCTTCGGCGGCATGCGCGAAAGCCGGGTTGACCGCTTCCGACTATTATATCGCCGAATACGCTCCGACAAAAACGGATGACAACCTGATCCTGGGGAAATATGTGGCGATCGGCGGCAAAAAATATCTTGCCCTGGATTCGACCCCGAGGGAATTCGTTCAGGAAGGATGGATCCTCCGCCCCGAATTCGTCAAAGAAATGGCGCCGAACTTGAAGGATCCGCGGCAATTGCTGCCGAACACGGGCAGATGGTCCAAAATTTTAATCCCGGAACCGGGTCTAGAAGAAAACGGAAAGATTCCTTCTCCCGTAAACATCACGATGTCCGGGGAAACCATCCGCTGGAAGGCCCATCCGGAAAAGGATATCGTCGGCTACCGGGTTTACCTGGTGAACAACGGGGAAAAGGTGCGGGTGCTGGCCAGCATCCGGGCGGGGGAACAGCTCGCTTTCCCGGTCCGCGGATCCGGGCAGTTCGCCGTGACGGCCGTGGATATAGCCGGGAAGGAATCGCCGTTGAGCAACATCGTCGCCGCCGGCTCCTTCCGGAACGAAAGCGGCCCCGGCAATCAGGGAGATCCTCCCGGCTCTTCCCCGGTTGTTCCCGGGGAACCGCCTCCCTCATCCGGAGAATGAGGGAGGATGGCCGGCCGCTTTTCCCCGCGGACGATCCGGGGACGCCCGGGACGGACTCCCGATTCTTGGCGAATCCGAATTCTTCCGCGATGATAGAAGGAAACCCCGTTCCGAACGTTTCGGAACGGGGTTGCTTTTTTCCGCCGAACCCTCCGGCGGCAAGGGCGGCTTCCCGAAAATCCGCTTCCCGTCAATCTTCCATCGTGGACAAATCCCCGGCGGGGAGATTCAGTTCCCACGCCTTCAGCACCCTGCGCATGATTTTTCCGCTCCGGGTTTTCGGAAGTTTGTCGCGGAATTCGATTTCCCGCGGCGCGGCGTGGGCGGCGAGCCCCTGCCGGACAAATTGGCGGATTTCTTCTTTCAATTCCTCGGAAGGTTCGTACCCCTTCCGCAGGGAAATGAAGGCTTTGATGATTTCCCCCCTCACCGGATCCGGCTTGCCGATGACGCCGGCTTCGGCGACGGCGGGGTGCTCGACCAGCTTGCTTTCCACTTCAAAGGGGCCGACCCGCTCGCCGGAAGTAAGAATGACATCGTCTTTTCTCCCTTGGAACCAGAAATATCCGTCTTCGTCCATATAGGCGGTATCCCCGGAAATATACCATCCGTTCGGGAGGAAGTAGGATTCATATTTGGCGGGGTTGTTCCAAATTTGCCGCATCATGGACGGCCAGCCTTTTTTAATCGCCAAATTGCCCATCCGGTACGGGGGCAGCTCGTTCCCCTGGTCATCGACGATGGCCGCCTCCACCCCGGGAATCGGTCTTCCCATCGAACCCGGGCGGATCTCCATGCACGGATAATTGCTGATTAAAATCGCTCCCGTTTCCGTCATCCACCAAGTATCATGGATCCGCCGCCCGAACACTTTATACCCCCAGCGGATCACCTCCGGGTTCAGCGGCTCGCCGACGCTTAAAATATGGCGCAGGGAGGATAGATCATATTTTTTGACCAGCTCGTCCCCGGCGCCCATCAGCATCCGGAATGCCGTCGGGGCGCTGTACCAAACCGTCACCCGGAAATCTTCGATCGTTTTATACCAGTCATCGGGGCTGAACCGGCCGCCGACAATCACGCTGGATGCGCCGTTCAGCCATGGGGCGAACACGCCGTAAGAAGTCCCCGTCACCCAGCCCGGGTCGGCGGTGCACCAATAAACATCGTCTTCCTTCAAATCCAGCACCCATTTTCCGGTCGCGTAATGCTGGATCATGGCGTTATGGACATGGAGCACGCCCTTCGGTTTCCCCGTCGAACCGGAGGTGTAATGAAGGATTAAACCGTCCTCCCGGCCGACCCAGGTGATGTCCAAATGCCTGTCGGCCTCGGCCATGCGCCTGTTGAAATCGGCGATCCGATCCGTTTCTTCAATCTTTTCCCCGACGAGCAAGATCTTTTTCAAATCCGGCAGATCTTGGACGGGGACCCTTTTGTACAGTTCGGGATTCGTGACGAGCACTTTCGCGCCGCTGTCCTGCAGGCGGTCGCGGACGGCGCCTTCCATGAAGGCCTCAAACAGCGGCCCCACGATCGCCCCTAGCTTGATGGCCCCGAGCAGGGCGAAGTACAATTCCGGAGAACGGGGCAGAAAGATGAAGATCCGGTCCCCCTTTTCCACGCCCATATCCTTTAAAACGTTGGCCGCCTTGTTGGTCAATTCTTGCATTTCCTTAAACGTATACTTTTCGTAACGGTTCTGGTCCCGGAAATAAAGGGCGATCTTGTTTTTGCGGAATCCCTCCGCATGACGGTCAATCGCCTCGTAGGCCATATTGACTTTTCCCGTCTTATGCCAGGAAAAGTCCGCTTCGATCGTTTCCCAGCGAAAATTCCGATAGGCTTCTTCATAGTTCTTCAGATTGTAGTCCCCTTGTTTGACCGGCAGCGTTTCCAATTTCAAACCCATTCACCCCTCTGTTAACGTTTACAAAGATTATTATAGTATAGAAAACGACAATTCTCAATTTTTGTTTTTCCCCATTTTTTCATTCATTTGTAAATCTTTCGCCAACATCTTGTTCCCCTCCTCCGCCGGTTCCTGTTATACTAATGTTGAGTAAGGGCTTTCATCCGGCACGGACGGCAGCGGCGCGTTCCGGCAAAAGCCGCGCCATTTTCCGTCGCGCTTCCGTTGCAAACAATCCCGCCCAGCGAATCCTTTCCCTTCGCTTTTCAATCTTTTGATCCGCTTGAAAGGGGTGGCGGCAGTGGAGCATCCGAAGAAATATTTTTCAAAAAAACTGGAACTGAAAAACGGAAAGACGTTGGTCATTGAAGGTCCCGTTCAGCCCGGGCACATCGCCGGCCTGAAATTCCATGAAGGGCTGGTGGCTTTCCGCGAACCGGAAGAACAGAAGGAAGCCCTGATCGGAATCGCCCGATTGGAAGAAGGCCGGATCATCATCGCCAGAGACGAAGATACCATCGTCGGCTACGTCACCTTCCATTATCCGGACCCGCTGGAACGATGGGCGGAAGAAAAAATGGAAAATTTATTGGAGCTGGGGGCCATTGAAGTGGCGCCTCCCTACCGCGGCCAATCCGTCGGGAAGGAAATGCTGCGGCTGGCCATGATGGACGAGGCGATGGAAAATTACATTATCATCACGACGGAATATTACTGGCACTGGGATTTGAAGGGAACCGGGCTGGACGTTTGGGAATACCGGAAGGTGATGGAAAAAATGATGAACGCGGGCGGGCTCGTATGGTTTGCCACCGATGATCCGGAGATCTGTTCCCACCCGGCAAATTGTCTGATGGTCCGCATCGGAAAAAACGTGGACCGGGAATCCATCGAAAAATTCGACAGGCTCCGTTTCCGGAACCGGTACATGTACTGATACCGCCTTGGCCCGGGCGGGGCTCGCCTTTCGCCAGACCCTTTTTTCGCGAGGTGAACAAGGATGCTCGTTGAAGATATGATGGTCAAAGACGTCCACACGTTAAAAGAAACCGATCCGATCGAAAGGGCCCTTCGGTTGATGAAGGAAAAGAAGATCCGCCACATCCCCGTCGTAGACGGCGAAAAACGGGTGATCGGGATCGTCACGGACCGGGATATCCGGTCGGCCGTCCCGTCGGTTTTTTATTCGCGGGAACATGAAGAAGTGTTCCAAATGCCGGTGAAAAGCATCATGAAACGGGATGTCATCACCGTCCACCCCCTCGATTTTGTCGAAGACGCCGCGGTCGTCCTGTTTGAAAATCGAATCGGCTGCCTGCCCGTTGTCAAGGAAAACCGCTTGGTCGGCATCATCACCCAGACGGATGTGCTCGAGGCCTTCATTCAGCTGGTCGGCGCCAACCAGCCGGGAAGCCGCATCGAAGTCCGGGTCCCGAATCGGGCGGGGATGCTCCATGAAGTGGCCGGTCTGATCCGGGAGCATCACGTGAACATTCACAGCGTGCTCGTCTATCCGGACAAAAAGGGCAGCGACGATAAGATTCTCGTTTTCCGGCTCGGAACCATGAATCCCCGTCCGATCGCGGACAAAATCCGCGAAAAGGGGTTCGCTGTCCTTTGGCCCGTTCCCCCGGAGATGAAATCATGAAAGACCGCGCGGTTTTCGTCTACTCCGACCGGCTGCTCGCCTACAAGTTTCACGATCATCATCCCTTCAATCAAAAAAGGGTTTTCCTCACCTTGGATCTCTTGAAACATTGCGGTGCGATCGGGGAGGAACAAATCGTCCCCCCGAGGATGGCGACGGAGGAAGAGCTGAGGCTCGTCCACGACCAAACCTATATCGAAGCGGTGAGGAAAGCCGGGGAAGGCAGGCTGTCGGAGGAAGAAGGGGAAAGCTTCGGCCTCGGCACGGAGGATACCCCCATGTTCCCGAACATGCACGAAGCCGCCTCGTGGATCGTCGGGGGGACGCTGACGGCGGCGGATGCGGTCATGGGCGGGGCCGGCATCCATGCCTTTCACCCCGGGGGCGGCCTCCATCACGGGTTTCCCGGAAAGGCCTCCGGATTCTGCATATACAACGACTGTGCCATCGCCATAAAATATGTGCGGGAAAAATACGGAGCAAAAGTCCTGTATGTGGATACCGACGCCCATCACGGCGACGGCGTGCAATGGACCTTTTACGACGATCCGAACGTCTGCACCGTCTCCTTTCACGAAACGGGGCGCTACCTCTTTCCAGGGACGGGGAGCGTCTACGAGCGGGGGGTCGGGAAAGGTTACGGCTACAGCTTCAACATTCCCTTGGACGCCTTTACCGAGGATGAATCCTGGTTATACGCCTACCGGAAGGTTATCATGGAAATTGCGGATTTTTTCCGGCCGGATGTCCTGATCACCCAAAACGGAGCCGACGCCCATTATTTTGATCCGCTGACCCATCTCCACGCCTCGACGGCCATTTACCGGGAAATACCCAAGCTCGCCCACGAAATTGCCCATCGCTATTGCGGTGGGCGGTGGATCGCCCTCGGCGGCGGCGGCTACGACATCTGGCGGGTCGTTCCCCGGGCTTGGTCTTTTCTTTGGTTGGAAATGGCGGGACTTCCGTCCCCCGCCGGGCCCTTGCCGAAGGGATGGGTGGAAAAATGGCAAAAGCACGCTCCTGTCCCCCTCCCCGCCCAATGGGACGACGACCGCTCGGCCTTCCCCGTCATCCCGAGGAAAAAAGAGATCGAAGAAAAAAACCGGCAAACCGTTGAAAGGATTTTGAGCATGATCGGCCGGCAAAAATAGCTGCCGAAAAATGAATGGAAACGCACCCGCGGGAAAACCGGATTGCATCCGGGGAGTTTGAGTCAAGCGTATGCGGGCAATTCTTTACCCCATGCCGGAAATGTATACCGATACATTCGTTCAGGGCTCCCGTCTTGGTCAATATTCTGCGTCTTTATACAAACAGCGCTTTTAGCGTTTTGTATGTATGCGTATCTGCCTTGTTTTTTATGAGCGGGAGGTTATTTCTTGCTGATTCTCCAACCGTGCCCGTCCTTCCGAAGTCCAAGTAACGTTCCGGAAGATAGACATCTTCTCCGGTTTCCCGTCACGGTAATCGTTTCGCTTTGCCTTAATTTCACCAAAGAGGCTGGCGGTCTGGAGCTTTCGCTAATCGGGCAGCCGAAATCGTTTTTTTATTCCATTCTTCGGCAATCTGTTGATCCATGTCCTCCAATAGAATTTTCAAGACCGTTGAAAAGATTTCCTGCAATTTTCCCCAAAGGATCTTCTCAATAATTTGGGGATTCATTTGGTCACGAGGGATACTCCTTTGATATTCTTTTCCCTGAGGGACAACGCGGGAACACAAAACGGTGGTCACCCGCGATCCGGCTTTGATCTTCTTTTCCATGAGGGACAACTCCTTTCTGGTGCCAATGTTCTTATGCAATTATGCTACCAAGGAGCGGTCCTCTTTTTCGTTGTATTTGGACCTTTCCTTCCTTTCCTGCCGCCCTTACGCTTGGTTTTCCCTTCCTAGGTAAAAGTTCTTTGATCACAGGGTTGGTCGCCCAAGTGCCGGGCCTGAAAGTCGCTCTTCCTAGGCAAGCGTTCTTTGATCACCCGACGATGGAAGGAGCTTAATTTCGCCAACAAATATTTTTTCATACGCAAGAAAAGGTTGAAATCAAGTGTTTGCGGGTATTTTTATCCCCTCATACACGGATACTCCTCTTCGGGTGATCTTCGGTCAAATTGCGCGTTTCCATTTCCAGCCGGCAATCCCGCCAAACATTTTCTAGAACAGGCAACATGCGCAGTTGGAGGAGGCAGAAAAGACAAAATCCTGTACTTAAAAAATATGATCCTTTCCGAGCAGGGACCGGGTCCAAGACGGGTGTCAGGGGATCCGGCATTTCCGGCTGAATGGCCATGAACCATCATGGAAGAATTAGAGTTCAATTGGGATGGCCGTTTGACCGACATGGGAGGTTAATTGTTCAATATAGAGAAAGAAGATTCAACATTCATGGATTCCCGGATCGGAATGTCCAACATTTTCATCTTCTTCGCCTCCGGATCGTTCAACATCTAAGGCACAATGTCCAACATTTTTGCCAAACGTTCAAGTATAAATCCTTTTTGTCCAACATTTTGAGTAAAATGTTCAACATTCCTTTCGCCTTTCGGAGTGGATTGTCCAACATTTCAACCGGTTCGTTCAACATCTGAAAAAAAACGTCCAACACCGCATGGGACTGTCCAACATTTTCAAAAAAATGTCCATCATTTAAAGATGATTGTCCAACATGGAAAAAAATTTGTCCGACATGAACGAAAAAATGTCCATCATCCGGGAAAAACGTCCATCATCGGACAAAAAATGTCCATCATCGTTACGATAGGTTTGCCGCGAATAAATGATCCGGCGAATGGATAAGTGCCCATGGAGATCGGACGGTAGACACAGGGCGCAGTGAAGACCAATGATGCGCCAATAGGGGCCACGCAATATGAATCTGAATGCTGCAGGAACGGTTCATGCGGAAGCGGACGTGTACACAAGAAAGGACGGTGCAAAAAATGGGATGAGGGGAAAGTGACACGGCGGCAATAAATGTCTTTGTGCGCGCTGCATCCGGTCAACGATGATGGACAAAAAATGACTTTATGGAGGTTTTACGCGTTTGTCGTCAGAATCATCGGCAGAGCCTGGACAAGGCAAAAAATGCCTTTGTGGAGGTTTTACCCCTCGGCGCTTAATGACCGCCGGCATGAGCGGCTGCTTTGGCGGGCAGCGGTTTCTGTTCCGAGATGGATCGCAGCCGGGAAAGGCAGCAGGTCAAAACGCCGGGAAACGTCGTACCGGCGGCAGAGGAGAAACGATTCGCATCCCCATGGAAACATCCCCCGGCAATAAAACGGCTTTGACCCGGCGCAACACCGGGCCAAAGCCGTTTTTGCGTTTCCCCGGAACATGGGAAGCCGGGAAAAACCATTTATTTCGTCGACTGGCGGAATTCGATATGGTGGGGCAAAATCACGTTGTGATTGTCCACATCTTCTTTGTTCATATACTTCGTCAACAGGCGCATGGCCACCGCGCCGATGTCGTACAGCGGCTGAACGACCGTGGACAATTTCGGCCGGATCATCACGGCGAGCCTTGTGTTGTCGGAGGAAATGATCTCAAAGTCTTCGGGGACGCGATATCCGCGGTCCTGAATGCCGTGCATGACCCCGAGGGCCATCTCGTCGGAACCGACAAAAATGGCCGTGGGCTTGTCTTCCGATTCGAAAATCTTATCCGCCGCTTCGATTCCCGAATCATAGGTGTAATCCCCTTCAATCACCAGCTCTTCATCGAAGGGGATGCCGGCTTCCTCCAACGCCTTCCGGTAACCGGCCACCTTTTCCTTTTGATTGGCCGGTTCATGCAGGGGGCCGCTCACGAAGGCGATTCTCTTGTGTCCCTTTCCGATGAACCATTGGATCGCCTCGTAAACCGCCTTGCCGTAATCGATTTTCACCGAAGGCATTTCCGATTGATCGTCGCTGGAACCGGCAAGGACGATGGGGACCGGCGATTTTTTAAATTCTTGCAGATGCTCTTCGGTCAAATAGGCGCTCATGAAAATAAGCCCGTCCACTTGCTTGGCCAGCATCGAATTCAGCAACTGGAATTCCTTTTCCTTGTTTTGGTCCGAATTGCTCAAGATGATGTTGTAATTGTACATCGTTGCGATATCTTCGATGCCCCTTGCCAATTCGGCATAGAAAATGTTGGAGATGTCGGGAATGATCACCCCGACCGTCGTCGTCTTTTTGCTCGCCAGCCCCCGCGCCACGGCGTTGGGGCGATAGCCGAGCCGTTCAATGACCTCCAAAACCTTCTTCCTTGTTGAAGGTTTCACATTCGGATTTCCATTGACGACGCGCGATACCGTCGCCATGGATACGTTGGCTTCCCTGGCCACATCATAAATGGTTACGTTCAACGAGGATCTCTCCTTTACGACCGATATTTTTGCATTTCGGAAAAATTCCGATTCCGTTTATAATAAAAATTTTCCTGTTGAGAGGAACCTTTATTCATAATATTATAACGGTAAATAAGCAGTTTGAGAATGCTTTCACAGATAATTTTTCGTGAATTTTTCCATTTCCTCCATAAAAACGGAAAATTGATCGAGGTCCATTTGCTGCCTGGCGTCGGACAGGGCCACGGACGGATTCGGATGCACTTCCGCCATCACCCCGTCAGCCCCGATGGCGAGAGCGGCCTTCGCCGCGGGTATCAGCAAATCCCTTCTCCCCGTCGAATGGGTAACGTCGACGATCACCGGGAGATGGGTTTCTTGTTTTAAAACGGGGACGGCGGAGATGTCGAGCGTGTTTCTCGTCGCCCGCTCGAAGGTGCGGATTCCCCGCTCGCACAAAATTATCTGGCTGTTCCCTTGGGAAAGGATGTATTCGGCGGCGTACAAAAATTCTTCGATCGTCGCCGCCAGCCCCCTTTTCAATAATACCGGTTTGCGGACCCTTCCCGCTTCCTTCAGCAATTCGAAATTTTGCATATTCCGCGCGCCGATCTGGATGACGTCCACATATTCCAGCGCCTCCTCCATATGGGCGGGATTGACGATTTCGCTGACGACGGCGAGATCGTACTTGTCCGCAATCTCCCTTAAAATCTTCAGCCCCTCAAAGCCCAGCCCCTGAAAATCGTAAGGGGATGTCCTCGGCTTGAAAGCCCCGCCCCTGAAAAGCTTCAACCCCTTTTCTTTGACCGCCTTCGCCACCGCTTCCGTCTGTTCGTAGGATTCGACGGAGCAAGGACCGAAAATGAAATGGGGTTTCCCGTCCCCGAAGGTTTCCCCTTTGACGGAAACGACCGTATTTTCCTTCCGGTTTTTCCGGGAAAAAAGCATTTCGCTTTTCTGGTCGGATTCCTGCAATTCCAGGGCCGCTTTGAAAATTTCCTTGAAAATATGTTCGATTGTGGCGTCTTTAAAAGGGCCCTTATTCAGGGAAAGCAGGCGGTCGAGCATGACCCTTTCCCGTTCCGGGTCAAAACGGTTGATGCCTTGGGCATGTTTGAGCTTGCCGATCTTTTGGACCAATCTTCCCCGCTCGCTGATCAAGTGTAAAATCTTTTCGTTGATTTCATCCACCTGTTTCCGCAAAACATCCAGTTCCTCGCTGTTCATTTCCAACATCCTTCCTCGCTTCGCCGAATACGGGTCTGTCCGGCCTTGCCGCAGGCCGGAGGAACAGGCCGACATTTTTCGAAAGCGTCTCGCACCTTTTGCAAAATACGGGAAAAAAGGACGATAGCGCCAACCTTTATGAGAAAAGAAAATTATGGTACATTTCAATTAGCAAGATTCCATGTTTTGCCGCTTTTATAATTATAAAAGAATCGCCTGCCAAAGTCACGGAAGGCACCGCTTCCTTCCGGGAACCGAATTTTAAAACGATGATTTTCAACAAACACATCCAATTCGCCAACCACAATGCCGTGAAGAGGTGGACTATGGAAAATCCGAAGCAAACCTTCGCACTCGACATCGGAACGAGAACGATTGTGGGCATCATATGGGAAGAAAGGGACAACCGGGCGGAAATCAAACATTGCATCGTGAAGGAACATCAGGAGCGGGCGATGCTCGACGGGCAGATCCATGACATTACCTCCGTCGCCCGGGTGATCCGGGAAGTGAAGGAAGAGCTGGAACGGAAGTGCGGGCCGTTAAAAAGGGCTTGCGTGGCCGCCGCGGGACGGACGTTAAAAACGGAACAGGCCGCGGCCAAGATGGAAACGGGCGGACGGCCCATCCGCAAAGAGGACGTCATCCATCTCGAACTGATGGCCGTGCAAAAGGCGGAACAACAAGTCGCGGAAAAATTCAAAGGCGCATCCGGAAAGTTTTTTTGCGTCGGTTATTCGGTCCTTTACTATTATCTGGACGGGGAACAAATCGGGAATCTGGTCGGCCAAAACGGAAGCGAAGCTTCGGTGGAGATCATCGCCACGTTTTTGCCGAAGGTCGTCATCGATTCCCTGTCCTCCGCCTTAAACCGGGCCGGTCTGGAGATGGAAGCGATCACCTTGGAGCCGATCGCGGCCATCCATGTCCTCATCCCGCCGTCCATGCGCCGACTCAACGTCGCCTTGGTCGATATCGGGGCCGGGACATCGGATATCGCCGTTACGGACAAGGGAACGATCATCAATTACGGCATGGTCCCCATCGCCGGAGACGAAATTACGGAAGCGATCAGCGACCAATTTTTGATCGATTTCCCCGTGGCCGAACAGGTCAAAATTCAGCTGTCGGCCAAGGATACGGTCACCGTCAAGGATATTCTCGGCTTCGAGCTGACCTTGGAAAAGGATGAGATCATCCGGGCCATTTCCCCCGCCATCGGGCAGCTGGCGGATACGATCGCCCGCGAAATTTTGCGCTTAAACCACCAGCATTCGCCGAAGGCGGTAATGCTCGTCGGGGGAGGAAGTTTGACCCCGAATCTGCCGGAACTGCTGGCGGAAAAATTGCAGCTGCCGAAAAACCGGGTGGCCATCCGGCAAATCGATGCGTTGGAGAACGTCATCATCCCCGACGAACGGTTAAGGGGGCCGGAATTTGTCACCCCGATCGGGATCGGCATCTCCGCCAAGAAAAATCCGCTGCAATATAAAACGGTTTTCTTGAACGGCCAACCCGTCCATTTATTTGAAATTAAAAAACTGACGGTGGCGGACGCCCTGCTGGCAAGCGGGCTCAAAATCAGCCAACTGTACGGCAAGCCGGGATTGGCCAAAATCATCCGTTTCAATGGAAAGGCGGTGGCATTCCCCGGGAAATTCGGCAGCCCCCCGAAAATTTTTGTCAACGGGGAACCGGCATCCGTCGACGACGAGATCCGTGAAGGGGCCGAAATCACCGTCGAAAAGGGCGACGACGGCGAAGATGCGAAAATTACCGTCGAAGAACTGATGAAGGAAGGAAAAATCTCCCTTTTCGTAAACGATCAGGAGTATTTCCTCTTCCCTTCCGTTGAAGTGAACGGAAAAAAAACGGACAAAAGGCGGGAACTGAAGGATCGGGACATCGTCCAATGCCGCTATGCGAAAACGATCGGGGAAGCCCTCGCCGCCATCGGATTAAAGGACTTGTTGAAGGAGGCGGCGGAGTTTTCCGTCACCGTCAATAATGAACGGAAGCGCCTGCCGAAGTTTTCCGGCAAAATCCTGAAAAACGGGGCAGAGGCCACGCCCGAAACCCCGATCCAGGCGGGGGACCGGGTAACGGTCACCCGAAGGAAAAATCCGACCGTCGAAGAACTGGCATCCGAATTCCATTGGGTTTTGAAGCAAGACATGCCCGTCACCTTCAACGGAAAACCGGTCCTCCTCTCCAAAAGGGTCACCTTCGTCCGGCGGGACGGGAAATTGCTGGATGACAAGGACCGGGTGAAATCCGGCGACGTCTTGACCGTGGAGCGCGCGGAAGATTCCCCCTTCATCTTCCAGGATGTCTTCCGTTTTGTCGACTACAGCACGGGGGACAAAAGGGGGAATTACAAAATATTAAGAAACGGAAAGGAAGGAACCTTTCAGGACCGGCTAACCCCCGGAGACAAGCTGGAGATCATATGGCCGGACCAATAACAGGGCGGATGAAGGCTTCATCCCGGCCTGCGGACGCATGCCGATTTCAACGCCTAGAGCGCTCAAAACCGCTTCAATCGCGCGACGGATTCCCGCGGGTATGCGGACGAGGAAGGCCCATGGTCCGCCTCAAACCGCTTCAAATCCTTCGGAAGCCCCGTCCGTCGAAGCGTTCAAAAGATCCGCCGCTTGCGGTCTTTACGGCGTCCTTGCCCGTTGTGCCGAGGGTACAACACGGAGTATCCCCGGTCCGCGATCGCCAAAGCAAGAAGATCCGCCCCGATTGGCCGGAAAACGCGCCCGAAATGCGAATAAGGAAAGGCAGCCACCCGAAGGGAGCTGCCTTTTTCGGCGTTTCGGCCATTGATCCGCGCCTATTGGAAAGCATTACCGACTTTCTTCCCGCGCCTCTTCCTGCGGTTCTTCCCGCTTTCCTTCCTTCAATGCCTCCAATTTGCGGTCGATTTCCTCCCCGATCTTCCCAATCGCTTCCTTTGCATCCTCGAGGGTTTCCTCGAGCGATTCCCCCGACTTCTTGGTCAGGGATTGGACCTTATCCAGCAATTCGTTGGATTGTTCCTTCAAGGATCGGGTCACCTTCGAGGTGGCATCGAGGGCGATGGATTTCCATTCGTTTCCCTTTTGGACGACCGTGTCTTTCACCTGGCTCGTTTTTTCCTTGGCCGCGGTGAATTGTTCCTGGATATCGCCCCGCAATTCCCTCCCGGATTTCGGAGCGAAGATGAGGGCGGCAACCGATCCCACCAGCGCGCCGAACAGAGCCCCGCCAAGGAAGGAGCCGATACGGGATTTCCCGTTTTTCACTTCTTCCCCCACGATGAAAACCTCCTTTATGATTGAAATTCTTTTTCTTCAGCCCTCTTTCGTTTTTTGCGGTTTCTCACTTCTTCCCATTTGCTCTTCAGCTCAAGGACGATGGAGCTCCATTGGACCACCTGGGCCAATGCGTCCTTGTTCCTCTCCAGTTTCTCCTGGACGGATACGGTAAAATTCCCGAGGGAATCGTTGAATCCTTTTATCGTTTTTTCCACGCCGCCCAGCGCTTGAAAGACACCGTTCAGCGATTCCGACTTTTTGTGGATGTCCTGAATCAGCCGGTTGGTGGACCGCAAGACCTCTTCCGTCTCCTTGGCCACTTTTTCCACATCGCCCTTAAGGCCGTCCAACGATCGGGAAAGGGTGTCCAGCGTCTTTGACACGGATTTGAGGGTGAGGATCAAATAAACGGCCATTGCGGAAAAACTTGCGGCAACAAGCAGCGCGCTGACGGACAAAACCCATTCCATGTTTTGCAGCTCCTTTCTCGACGGGTGTAGAAGGACTGCGGCGCCGGATCCGGCTCCGCCGGCAGCCCATGCCGAATGCTTACTATTATTAAAACATTTTTTGACTTTTTTTTCGAGGTTTTGCGGGAAAAAGTTTGAGACAAGGGTTTGTGTAAGTATTTTTTCATCAACAACGGAAACTTTCGTTCAGCGTACGCTCTTTTGAAAAACCTCGCATTTTAAAAAACCGGCCCATGCTTTCGGAGCTCCGCATTTTGGCGTACCCGCCCCGCTTTTAAGTACGGGAGGCTCTTGCGGCTCTCCAACCGTACTTTCCGCCTTTTCAACAAAAGGTTTCGGCGGGTTCTTGCCTTCCCCGGTTATTATCCATACGCCACGGATTGGCGGCCTATTTGGATCAATTGGCATTTCCTATGGATGCTTTGCCAATGTCCCAACCCTTAAACAAAGATAGGCCGAAATATCAATCTTACCATATTGGCTACAGTTGTTGGACAGAAGATGCGGTCGGGAAGCCAAACCGGCATTGCTCAAGCGTCAAATGACGACAAACCGGATAAAATGAAGGAAAACCCGGTCCGGATCGGTTTTCCCCATTCTGATGAAACTTGCGCACATATTAGCTGAATACGTTCACGGGTATTCGGATATCGATTCTTTCAACACTGCTTTGCAATTTTGCAGCTGTTTTGCAATATTCACGGCCGAACCATGCTTCTCTAAATTCGATAAATAGTAAAGTCCTTGTGCATCATAAGTCACATCTATTGTAGTTGTTCATTATTCATTTCAATAAAAATTGTTGAGTATTTCGCATCCTTACCTCTCCAATCCTGCAATTTCTCCGCCGCCTCCTCCATCAAGGGCTGAACGTAATGTCCTTTCGAAATTGAAAAAACGGTCAAGAAGATCGACATATTCTCCTGTTTTCCGGTCATGGTAGCAGTTTCGTTTTATCTCAATTTCACCAAAGAGCGCGCCCTGGGAACGGAAGACGAGGCGAAGATGGAGTTTCGTTTTATCTCAATTTCACCAAAGAGGCTGACGATACGGAGTTTTCGTTTATCGAGCAGCCGAAACCGTTTCTCTTCTTCCCTTTTAACAAACGAATCGGTTCTCCTCATGAAACGCGCGCATCGCCGTTTTCCCTTCAAGACAAGGCAGTTTTTCGTAGCTGAATACATGCCACAAAAACTGACCGAAATCAATCGACTGTTTCTCCTGCGTACTAATGGCACCGGCAAACGTTCGTTCCCAACGCCTGCGGAAGTCTTCTCCTTTTCCCGTCCATTCTTCCACCATAATCCCTCTATTTTCTAATCTTTTTCGTATGTTCATCCAATTCCTACTCCCAAGGAAATATATCGCTCGCGCGGCAAAAAATCCGATACGAAACGCCTTGTTTGCGGCGCCGCGCCGCTTTGTTTCCTATCCTTATCGTCTCAATGATCTCATCCCAGAACGGAATGCGCGCGCGCAGCCGCTCAAACATCTTCCGAACGGCGGCATCGGTAACATCTCTGCCAAAAAACGATTGAAACAATGTTTCGCGGACGTCTTCCCCTGTCATCGGCCGTTCGCTATGCAGAATTGTCGCAAGCGCAAAAAACGATTGGTATTCGAGCTCCACCAACTCGCCTGCGTAACGAACGACAAAACCGTCGCTGAGGCAAAGCATCACTTCATGCAGCGAAAACCGCTCCTGCTCGGAAAAATAGGTTTCCTCTGTTACAATTTCGTCGCTTTCCGGTGTAATAATGCGATAAAGCGCGCGGTGAAAATCTTCGATGCGATGGAGAAAAATCGCTTGGCGATAGCCCTCGACCTTTTCTTCATCATATGGTTTTGTTTCCATCTTTTCGATCTGCTTTAATGCGTTTGACGCGAGAAAAATGCCGCAATTGACAAGAAGCATATGGCTTAGCATCGCTTGCGTGTCATTAAGAGACTCGCCCCTCTTTCCTGAAAGCGCCCGATGAAAATGGTACGCCGCTTCGGCGTATCTTCCTTCGTTATAGCAAATATGTGCCAACCGATAATTCGCAACCGGATGGCTTGGCTTGAACTTTAACGCTTTTTGCAAGTACTTCTTCGCCAGCTGCGGATCAGGAGCGTTCGACATTTTAAAATGCTCGCCAAAACGAACGTACAAATGGATCAATTCGCTTTCGATTTTCTCACGCCGCTTTCGATCTTTTTCTTCTCTCCACTCGGCAAGCAAGCGGCGTTCTTCTTGAAGCGGAAAAAACTCGTACTCTTCCACTCCACACTCCCTCCCTTTGTGACAAGGAGTCACACACCGATTTGTATAGTTTTATTGTAACGAATTTGAAAAGGAGATGGGTAGTATGGAAAAATTGACGAAACTCATGATTCGGCACGGATTTCATCCGGAAGATGCGGAAACAGGAATAACATCACAATGGCTTGCGCAAACATTCGCAACGCTCATCCAAAGGCACCAGCACCTTGACACCATTTCCGAAACGGACTGGATGGAAGCGCTCCAGCAAACCGCTAAGCAAATGGTTTTGCGCAATCGTGACATTCCAGGAAGAGAAACGCTGGTCGACCCGACGAAAAACGAACTTCCTCTCATTCAAATCGATCCGTACGTCCGCGGCATCGTCCGCTGGCTGAATATGATGCATATTTACACTGTTAACAGCTGCGACGGAGAGGGAGTTCGCCCGGCAACGATTTATTTTCTCGAAGACTTATCCGCCCAGCAGCTCGCCATCATCCGGGCTTGCACCCCGCAGCAAATTCGAATTAAAGCGGAAAAAAGAAAAGCAACCTTATTCTATCAGCGCGGACACATCGATGACCTTTTGACGATGGCCGAACGGTTATACAACGTCTGGCGGAATCCGGAGCTGCTGATGGCGTACCGTTTAGAAACATTCAAACACCGCCTATACTCCCTTCTTTCCATCAATGGAAGAAGCGGCAGGGAAACGATGATTAGGCAAATGTTATATGGACGTCTTCGCCAAAAAACCGATTGGTGCCAAATCGATGCTTACGGAAACTTGCTTGCCGCGGTTTATTGCGGAAACGGCCCTACTATTCTGCTGTCCGCCCATATGGATACGGTTCGCCCGTTTTCACCGAAACGTACGATTATCGAAAGTGGAACCGTACTAAGCAGCTCGCGCGGCATCTTAGGCGCCGACGACCGCGCGGGAATCGCGGTCATCTTAGAAATACTTGATGTCATTCGCCATTCCCGCTTCCAAGGAACACTGAAAATCGCCTTCACCGTCGAAGAAGAAATCGGCTGCCTCGGCTCGCGCCATATCGATCCAACATTTTTGCAAGACGTCGACACCGCGATTGTCGTAGACCGCCGCGGAACGCGCGACATCGTCACTTCTTACGCCGGCATCGTACCGTTTTGCACTGACGAATATGGCCGCATTTTCGAAACAGCCGGAGCGCTCGCCGGCATGCCCGACTGGAAAATGACCCATGGCGGACTAAGCGACGCCAAAGTCTTCGCCGAATTCGGCATTCCATCTGTCAACTTATCCGTCGGCTATCAACACGAACATACCGAATTCGAAACGCTCGACTACAAAGCAACGCTTGAAACGGTGATGTTACTTGAAACGGTATTTGAAAACAATATGATTACAGAAGAACTAGTCGTCACGTATAAGTGTTAGGAGTTATTAATGAAAAGTAGAGTGGATAAGAGAAGCCACTCTACTTTTGTATAATCCAAATAACTACATTACATCTACAATATGTAGCATCATATCACTCTTCTGGTTTAAATAGAATTTTCTCTGCTATCTGCTTTATTGTTTAAAAATACCTGATTAATAATAAACTTTTGCTTCTGGTATAATAATCTAAAAAAACAAAAAGGATATAACAGTTTTACATTTTTTCTTGTACTAGGGGGAATGGGGAATGAAAAATGGTCCTATTTACAGCAATATATCCATAATTAATAGAGCATTCCGTGCGCTTGGATCTCCCCTTCACCGTGACCTTATTATTGATTTTGTTCGTACACATTGGGGAAATGGAAGAGGACTTCCGCTTGAAGAAGCTCAAAATCTTGTAAAACTTGCTCTTGAAGCTCAATTTTATTATGAAAAAGCAAGTGAAGAAGATCATTTTTCACGTAAAGAAGTTTATTGCAAAGAGCTAGACCGTCTCTATTATAATATGCAAATTAACCCTTATCCATATCAATATAATAGTAGAATAATGAATTTAACAATGAGTGAAATCTATTTAGATCCCCGATTTGATACAATTTCATCTGATGACGGAATTATATACTTAGTTCTGAGCGAATGGAATTTGCTGAATGATTTAGTCTACTATTATATGGTAAAAAACAATATTGACAAAATCCCAATTTCCGATATATACAGAAATGTTTTATCTAAATATTCAATCGATGATCCTAATGCATACTTTTTTCCAAAAATTGATCCTCGTTTTCAAGTTAATCGCAAACAAATCGTTTCTCTAGTTGAAAAAAACTATAGCGAGGCATTTCTTTCTGTTCAAGTAACCGACTATATTAAAGAAAAAGTTGCGATGAAAATTCCTATCATTAAACAATTTGTAATGGATAGTAAGGAAGCTGTTAAAATACGGTATATCATTAAACGAATATTTAACTTGCAACCACATCAACCGTTGTTTTTTCCGTATTTCGAAGCAATTAAACAAATAGTTCCACTATTGCAAAACAATCTTTTTTTAGTAAATGACGATTCTCTCATATATTCAGCATCCAAAGAATTACCGAAAATCATACCTAAACAGCGCTTATATGGAAGCACTAATTTGGATATCATTGATTTAAAGGTTAATGAACTAGACTATAACATAAATAACCAGACTACTTCGCTAAAACAAAAGGATCAAACATCTCATGAAACAACGCCGCTAGTGAAAAGACAAAAGTTGAGCTATACCCTTCGCTATTATGATCGAATTCAAGAAACTTTAGCTGCACATTATTTCAAAGATTGGATTCAAAATGGTTATTTAAAAGTAAATTTCTTATATGGTGAAAAAATAACACCTATGATTATTCATTATGATGAAAAGAACAATGTGTTATATGGTGAACATCTTAGTAATTTTATGATCGATTACGATTTAGAGCCTGGACAAAAGCTAGAATTTTTTCTAAAAGACGATCATTTATACTTGGAATTAGGTGTATTTGATGAAAAAGCACATACAGAGCAAATGAAATATGAAGACTTAGCTAAGCTATCAGAAATGAAAAAGCTAGGCACCAAATCACTAATGCAACATTTAGCTGAACTTCTAATGCTGCATCCATCAGGATTACATATTCGCGAAATCGTACGCGACATTCAAGAAGATACTACATACGCAGAGAGCAGTATTCGAAATACTTTATCTTCCTTTCCATTTTTTGAGCCTATTAAAGGAAAGGTGGGGTATTGGCGGTTCAACCCTAAACTGTGGAAAAAACAATATATGGAATTAGAAAATAATATAAAAAATAACCTCAAATCAAAATCAATACCTACTCTTAGACAACAATGGAAAATAAAAGCGTTAGCATCCACTAAAACAAAGCGACGCTTGACCAACGAACAATTTAAACAATTGCCGAAAGAAACTTTTCTTTCTTTAGCATGGGACTATTATTCATTTACAATTTACCAATATGCAAAAAAATTTTCATGTGAAACAGTTCCAATGGAGGATCTTTATCAAGAAGCCTATTTCGCATTACATAAGGCATACGAAAAATACAATCCCGAATTGGGCGGTAGTTTTTATTATTATTTTCGCAGACATTTATTTGCTCGTTTACAACGCTATAAATCAGACAATTTGTCCTTGATTCGTATTCCTACTCATCGGATTGAAACACTTATGAAAAATGATCAAATCTTCGAAAAACAACTAATAACAAATGAGAAAACTAATATTAACATCTTGGATAGCGACTATATACTTTTCAAAACAAATTATATCAGTTTTGAAGAACTTTATTCTCTATATGATGACAATGTTGGAGATGAGGCACGTGCACGCATATATTGTTATTTTAACCATCCTTTTTATGAAGACACCAGCTTAAAAAGGCAGGTTTTTATTGATTATTCTTATATTGAAGAACCTGAGGAATGCGACTGGCTTTTATCAGAAGAGCGTTATGAGGAAGAAATAGAAAACCGCGTATTGGCTGAGAGCGCTATTGATTATTTACGTAATATCATAAAAAACCCGAGAGATTGGAAAATAATTTTGTATCGTTTTGGCTTTATGACAGGTGAAGAAATGACATTGCAAGAAATCGGGGAATTATTCGGTGTTTCCCGTGAACGTATACGTCAAATTGAAAACAAAGCCCTCAAACATTTAAAAAAATGTCCAGCATTAAAAGGAGCAAACCCATAATAGAGTTTGCTCTTTTTTCTTACAATTGGAAAAACGCAAGACTTTCTCCTTCATTTAAGGGAATTAAAGTTCGTCGATCAAGAAGCTGATTCCCCCACTCACATGATGTTTCAGAAACAAATCCACAAGCATGGCAAGCTGCCCCGTTAACGGTAGATTGCATTTCAAATCTTGCATCGGAGCAGTGAGGATCAGACGAACAATACTCCATTTTCTCAAGCGCGCGTACAAAGATTGTATATAACTTCTCTGGCTTAGATAATTCAATTAACCCACCTAATCCTTCTTGAATCATCGCATGACTAAACGTATGAATCAATATATGGCGGGCTTTTAAATAAATAGATGAATTCCCCAGTTGTTCCCGACGTTTATTATAGCGCTCAAAAATACGAGATAATTCTTGTTTCACATTCTCCTTATTTTCCCATTCTAATAGTTTCTGGATATTGAATTGAAAAAATATACCCTCTCCTAAATTTTTTACCGCTGGCAACCAATCGGTTGACCGGCTATTCTTCATGATGGAGCAAAAAGGAATCTCCGTAGCATCGAATGGATCTAGGTAATGAAGGCGTGTAAATCCTCTCAATACTTGAATTTCAGGTAATGATTCTATTTTTACAATGGATGAAAAATATGGTTTCATTTGTTCGTGAATCTCTACTTCAACAGATTTAAAACCTGTCTCTTCTAAGTAATCAACATTTTTCTTAATTATTGTATTCCATTCTTGCTTACGAATGTTTTCATATGATACTGATTGCTCATACTCACCATTTAAAATTTGCTCAACAGCAGGAAGTTCATTTTCTGTAATATCTAACAATATTAAGGCAATTTGTTTAAATTGCTCATATGATCTATCCTTTATCTTCAGTAAGTTATGTTTCTCTCTGTTTACTTTTTCGATTAAGTTGTCTTCTCTCCCATCACTTAAAGGAATACTTAATGTACTAAATACGATGGGAGTATATAACTTCGAAGCCCCACGTAAAACTGTCTCCATTTGTTCTTTGCATTGCTCTTTATCTTGTTCTTCATCCCCTATCCATGGACGTTCTCCTGTACAATCCATCGTAAATTTCATAATATTTGCCAATGATTTTTGTTTTCTACATTTCACACATTGAACATACATATCTGAAAGGGATCCAGCCATACCTCGATAAGTCATTTTTAATATCGGTTTTTTACATTCTTCTTCGCCTTCATGAAGCCATTCAATCCATGGAAAATCTCGAATATGACCATGTTTACACGCTATGACAAAGCGACTAGGAAATAACTCTATTTTTACATTTTCTTTTCCACAGTAATAACACTCTCTTGTATCCCATTCTGTCATCATTCCACATCTTGGACATACTTTCCATTTTGGAAACGGCCGCGCAGTTACACTTATCATTTCTTGATCTTCATTGAGCAATCTCAAATAAGGAACTCCTAATGAACTCCTTACACGCTCATCTTCTATTACATTTTTGGAACGAAAATCCCATAAATCTGCAGCCATAATCATAACACTGCCACTCAACATATCCACAATGGCGCCTGGTCCATGATAAAACAAAAGCTGGCTTGGCCTCAACTGCCCGAATTGTCTTTCCATAATTCTACACCTCAAATAATTATTTCTTTTGACTTTATCCTTTCCACGCTTTTACTTCAATCTCTGCTTCCACACTTCTGAGAGAATGCATCGCAGGTCTTGCGTCTTTCAATGCATTGCTATCACCAAATGGTTTCAATAAATAAGGCATATGATTATATTTTGAAGATCGATAGGCAAGTGAATCATATTTATTTGTCATTCCAAGCCACCAATCTAAAACACTTTCAATATGTTGTTCAAATTCTTGCTCAGATATTTCTCCTGTCTTTACGGCTCTCTCAATCAAAAATTTCTTAATCTCTTCAACATCTTCGTTTATCACAAAACGTTTTGCGCTTTGCTCTTTGCTAATCTCTATGATTCCTTGCCGTATTGATCCTACTACCAAACCGGTTAATCCACGTTGAATACTCCCTCGAGCAAATGGTGTCACACTTGTAGGTTCAACAAAACGGTAAATTGAACTGTGGTAAGATTTAAATCTTTCATAGTGTGATAAATCCCGTGGACGTAAAGAGTTGAATAAGGTTAAAACAAGACCTGGATATGTTCTTCCAACACGGCTAGTTGCTTGAATATATTCTGATGTTGTTTTTGGTTGACCATGCACTACCATAATTCCAAGACGATTGACATCCACTCCTACCGAAATCATATTTGTAGCTAATACAGCGTTAAGCGCTCCATTTTCTGCATACGTTTTTTCCATTTGAGCCAGCAAATGAGGAATTTCCCTTGCTTTTCTTCGACTTGTCATTTCCTCAATAACTAATTCCTTTTGCTCGGAATTCTCATCAAGTAATTTTAAACGAACTGGGATTTCATCTTTAAAAAGCATTGTTGTTCCTGCTAATTCTTTTATCGTATTAAAATACCCTAAAATTGTCCAATACGGATCAATTACAGGTCCTTTTAATTTTTCACTTATTGTCAACAATGCTGAATAAACATGGACAGAATGAAGTTTTCCACTGACACCCGGTGCACAAATTCCTACATATAACCTTCCTGGCTTTTGTTGTGTTGGAACTTCATACGATACAAAATTATCTGTTGCTTTTAGGACTGGTAAAGGAAATTGACTAGCCTCACGGCCGTAGAGACGACGAATCTGTTCATCAGCTCCTCTAATAGTGGCCGTAGATGCGACAATTTTAGGACCTGCTCCATCATATTGACATAAATAATCTACAGCTAATTCGTATAGACCCGTCAAAGATCCTAATGGACCAGAGATTAAATGCAGTTCATCTTGAATAATCAATTCAGGAGGCTTTAAATAATTAATTTTCTTATATCCTTTTTTATTCGTTTCAGAAAAAATAAACCCCTTTTCTAAATCATAATGAGTTTTACGACCAAATAACTCATACATATCTTTTTTCCAAGCAATCTGCGCCATTTTATCAACAGTTCCTATAAGAATCGTAGGAACATATTGATAAATAGCCTCATCAATCGTTAAAGCAGGAATTCCCTTTTCAGATGAAAAAGGACAATCATAATAATGACAACGAATTAATTGCTTATGCCGCTCAATGATGTAATCCTCCGCATTAAGTTCTGTTCCGCACCAAGGACAGTGAGTTAACTGCATCGGATTTCCTTCTAGTACTTCGTTTCCTTCCCTAATTTGCTCCATTTTTAGTATTGTATCTTCATATGTATTAGGTGAAGAAGATTGTCCTATCCAAAGTCCTATACGAAATGGTTCAATTCCATATTTTTCAGGATTTTCCTGACGAATCAACTCAGCAGCGCAAATCATAGCTGCAGCTCTTTGAAATTGCTGTGTTGTTAGCAACCGCAATGTATAACGCATAAATACAGTAACACCTGCATATGTTTCGGGTTTATCCCACTCCCCAATAAGCCGACGATATCCCATGGTAAATGCAGCTAATCCTAGATACGCCTCTGTTTTCCCCCCACCTGTCGGAAACCAGATTAAATCTACAACATCTCTATCTTCGTGATGTCTATCAACAATACCAGCGATATTCATTAATAAAAATGCTATTTGGAATAAACGCCATTCCGATGTATATTTTGGTTCTATTCTCTCTTGAAAAGTACGATAATGCAAAGCAACCTTCGATTGAGCTTGCTGAATCATCATAACTTTATTTGCAAATTGGAATGCTTCTTTTACAGAAGGATTGCTTATAATTAAACAAATACCTTCTCGAATTCTTTTAATTATTTTTTCAATCTTGTTAACATTATTTCTCGCTATATCTTGTAAATGTTCCGGCAAAGATGGAATATGACCTTTTTGTTCACATAGCCATTTTTCATATTGCTCAGGAATAATAGATAATGTTGTATGTAAACTTTCCGAATCCATTTCACTTAACTCTTTCATAAAAAATCGAGCATGAGAGAAAGTACGATGCTCTACAACAGGCAATTCATAAAAAGGAAGCCATTTGCTCTCAATAATGACGTACTGATCCGTTTCTTTCCAATCTACGCCAACCCCATGACCAACTGCATACTCATGAAAATGCCGTCCGTATAATAGCTCATCTTCGTAATGATTTATATCAGCTTTGGAAGAAAAAACAGCTATATGTTCCTTAGGAACCTCCACAATCATTTTTGTTTGAAACATAATTTCACTTTGTTTTGGATATGAATCCCGATTATAGCTGTTAATCAAAAATAAACTAATATGATATAAACCGTCATGATATTTAATTTTACAACGTACTCGAGCAGGCTCATTTTTAGCCACATATGTTTTATTTTTAGGAACAAAACACCATTCTTCTTGTAGTTGCGTCCGTTTATGTTCTTCATCATCGTACATTCCCCAACTAATGTGAACTTTTATACTCGAAAGGGATTTCATTTTAAAACTAAATCCCATCGCAGATGGACGAAATACATGGCGATGAATAAGCATTTCATCCATCGCTTCATCTTCTAATAATTGTTTTGTTTCAATATGATTTTCTTCTTCATTAATAACATCAAAAGTGGAACCGAATGGAACAAGCTTCCCAGTTAGATAAAGGGCCATTGGTGCTTTTCTACGACCGAGAGTTTCATTTTCTTCAAATGGACCAACGAGAAATTTCTCTAATTCTGAAAGAATCGTTGAACGCATTTGAACATATTCATTCACATCTATATGAGTCTTATAAGACTGTAAGTTTTCCCCCTTCTTAAGTCTTACTTTTTGGTTTTCAACAACAAAAATATCATTGTATTCTTCCACAAAGCGCTTAATGGTTTTATCAGTCCAAAAACTTCCTATATTTTTAGCATCTTTAAAATCTAATTCTTTATTTTCCTGTAAGTATTCTAGTAACTTCTTTGCTCCTGGCTTCATCGAATCCCTCCACATATAGTAAAAAATGCCTAAAATTATCGTATCGAAAACATAAGAAAAATGTTGTCGAATCGTGTCGGTATAAATAAAAACAGAAGAAGCGTGTATTAGCTTCTGTTCTCATAAACAATTATTTATTCTTTCTCTCAAAATACACATGCAACCTGTACTCACAAATCTCCTTCGTCCATTGGTATAAAATCTCTTCGTCTTCCGGTCCGATGGAAAATGTTAAAGAAAACACATTGTTGTCAAAGGAAAGAAGTCCGTTTGAACTCCCGCTCCATTTCGTCATCGGCATTCTAGCGATAAGTTTGCTTACTTTTTCTTCATCGTAAACCCATAGCCGTTTTGTTTCCTTGTCTGAAAAATCAATGCGCTTCCGGTATTCTTTCTCGGTTAGATAGCGATGGAAAAATGGTGCTGCCTCTTGCGGCGTAATCGGCAAATGCCATCGTGAAGAACCCCGTTGAAGCATCGCCTGTAAAACAACCATTTTGTAGCTTTTTGTCATCGGAGTGCGTTCTACTTCCACTAACCATGATTCATACTTTGAGAAAATTTCTTTCTCTCGTTCTGACAGCTCCCCAGCCCAATAAAGAAACCCGATATACGATTTAAACTCTGATTTATATTCAGACGCCTCACTTCTTCCATAGAGATGAAGCTGCAAGTATGTGGGGCGATAACCGAGTTCCTGTTTTAGTTGTTGATAGTCAAATAATAGTTTCTCACGACGCGGCTGGCGTTTTTTCCGCATTTCCTCTAATAGATTAATTGCTCGTACATCGAGGTGAATCGAACAATTTTCTGGAACAGTTGGGATCAGTGACGCTTTTTTCTTTTTACCTTCCCCACGTTCCGTATCAAACAACGCTAATTTCACGTCTGCATTGCGATAGTTTCCGATTAAATCGATAATGACGCAATAATCCTTTCCTTCATGCAACCGGAGTCCGCGGCCGACTTGCTGGGTGAACACGGTGAGCGATTCTGTCGGCCGGACAAACAGCAATGTATCCACTGATGGAATATCGACACCTTCATTAAATAAGTCCACCGTGAAAATGGCGTCTAATTCTCCTTTTTCCAGCATTGCAATTGCCCTGTCGCGGGGAATGTCTGTTTGTTTGGAGTGAAGGCTGGCCGTTCGATAATTTCGTTTTCGAAAATATTCGGATAAAAAGTCGGCTTGTTTGATCGATGAACAAAATACAAGCGTTCTTGTTTTCTTATATTTCTCCCATGCCTTTAAAATCTTGTCCGCCATTTCTTCCCGTAGCTGCGCTTGAAGCAGCTCCGTCTCATCATAGCGGTTGCCGAGCCATTTGATCTTGGAATAATCCGTATCGTCATATACCCCATAGTAATGGAAAGGGGCAAGCCATCCACGCTGAACCGCTTCAATAAAATCAATTTTGTAGGCGACATTTCCGCCACAAATCGCATATACGTCTTTGTTGTCATTTCGATCTGGAGTTGCGGTAATGCCAAGCAGAAATTTTGGTTCGAAATAGTCAAGCACCCGCTGGTAAGAACGCGCTGCGGCGTGATGAAATTCATCGATGATAATTAAATCGAACGCGTCTTTGGAAAAAACTTTTAAATGTTTTTTCATGCTTAGAGTAAAAATGGAAGCAAAAATAATGTCGGCATCCTTTTCTTTCTCATTTCTGTCATAAATGCCAAACGTTTTATTCGAGATAACCCGCTGAAATGAGCGTTTTGCCTGACGAAGAATTTCTTCGCGATGCGCAATAAACAGCGCTTTTTGAAAATTGCGGGCAAAAAACGCGGCCAAATATGTTTTCCCAAGTCCTGTCGCCATAACGACCATCGCCTTGTCGTAACCTTCTTCATAAGTTGCTTCCAGCCGTTCGAGCGCTTCCACTTGGGCAAAGCGCGGTCGAATCGTTTCGTATGTAACCGTTGCTGGATCGTAAATTACGTCATGATCACGTTCATTGATTTCCGTCTCCGCTTTATCCAATGGAAGCATTAATTCAACTTCTTCCGCTTCCGCCCACGTTCGCGCGAGATTCGGATGCCGTTGGTGATAGTCATGATACTGCTTTTCATAGTCCTTTAACGTCTCTTCGTTCACTTGTACTGTTTCATCAGCGTAAAACAGCTTCAAAAACTCTTCCATTGCCTCTGCAAATACGTTTTCATCGACGCTTTTATCCAACCCGATATTCCATTCGATCCCTTCTGTCAACGCCATTTTCGACAAGTTGGAGGAACCGACAATAAAATAGCCGCTTGTTGTATTTTCAAATAAATATGCTTTTGGGTGAAAAGATACTCCCCTGCTTCGCCATAATCGTACCTCGATGTCCGGATGAATAGAGATCAGCTCACGAAGCGCTTCCGGCTGGGTGACAAAGAGATAATCGCCAGCGCAAATTTTAATATCCGCCCCTCGTTCCGCCGCTTTTTTCAATGTTTCTTTCAGCAGGCGGACACCCGATTTCATCACGAACGAGGTCAATATGTATATGGTTGACGATGTTTCGATATGTTCCTGTATCTTTTCGATAAGATTGCGTTGAATTAATTCGACCTTACTCATCGTGTACCTCGACTAAAAAGATTTTTTCTTTAAATCCTCCCCGCTTCTCTGCTTTTTCCGCTCGAATTTGTTCAACGCGTTCGATCGACGATCCGTGGCATTCAGCAAGAGCATGAATAATTTCCAACACATCTGCCAATTCTTCTAGGGCTTTTTCATCATCACCTGCATTCATATACTCTTCTAATTCTTCAAATGCTTTTTTTCGCAGCTCTTTACGATATTCGTCATCTTCCAATATTCTCGTTGTAAATGTTTTTCCCGCTTGTTCAATAATTTGCGGAATTTTATCACGGACAAGTTTGTTGTATACTGGCATTCTATCCTCTCCTATTTTTTATTTTTTCTCTTTACATATTCTACAAGATTTTTCCCTTGTTTGTTTGAAATGTGCACTTTTCTGCCCTCTATCAAAAAAATGAATCTACGCTAAGACGCTTAACGTTGATAAGGAAAATTCCGATAATGTTCGCATTGCTCATGGTATTAGCGAGATATGGAGTATACCAGGCGTTTTTTGACACGAACCGGCTTCCAAAAGGTGATCTGATCGCGGAAATTGAATCTCTTCATGGAACGTATACCATTAAAGCGTATGTCATAAATGTTGAAGCCACTATTGATTATGCCGTTCAGGGCGAACTTGTTTTTCACCGTGAAAATTGAAAACCAAAAAATACATTCATCATCCAGAAAAAAGAAAACAGCTTGTCAACTTTATCGACAAGCCGAAACGAACTCACAATGAATTCGTTCCAAAAATTTTCATATATTCCTCTTTGTACTCCACCTTTCATATTCTTTTCCACGAGGGATAACTCCTTTCCGTTGTCTCAACATTCTACCAAGGAGTATCCCTCTTTTTTATTGTATTTGCCTCCTTTCCTGCCGCACTTAGGCTTGGTTCCCCCTTCAATAGGTGAGCGCTCTTTAATCACTCACCTATTGAAGGACCTTAATTTTGCCCAGAAATATTTCACTCATACCGTGAAAAGAAAAAATCCCTTGAAGCCCGGGAGAAGGCGTTACCCTGCGCGGTAATGGAAACCCCGCATCAAACGCCCAAAAACGACACAAATCCGATCGAGTAGGAGGGGGCGGCTAACCCCCGTCCCCTCACACCACCTAGCATGCGGGTCCGCACTAGGCGGTTCGTCAACCTTGACGGAGCTTTCCGCGGGAT
>Ga0310826_100316_pt1 | contig 59813 bp, 57 predicted proteins | sample WT_ome_FD_201306 | JGI IMG/M metagenome (GOLD analysis project Ga0310826, IMG submission 201306) | Sorghum-adapted microbial communities enriched on wild type (WT) sorghum from Joint BioEnergy Institute, Emeryville, California, United... ... | reverse complement strand
AGGTCAGCCCGGGGATAGCCACGGTTGGTATTGTTTCATATTCCTGCGAAGGTACATAAGAAAGCACAAAAAACTCCCACGGCGCCCGCTGCGATGGGTTGCACGTGGGAGTTTGTCTTCAGTCTGAAGGGTATATATAGGGACTATATATACCCTTTTGATCATAGACTGTGAATTTGTCGCCTTATTGTTTGTCGCCGTAAACCCAGTTGAGATGGCCGGCGTAGTCGGAGACGACATTCACAAAACCGGGCTTCACCATGGTCACCGTCGTGTAGTAGTAGATCGGCAGAATTCCCATATCGTCGGCGATTGCGATTTTTTCCGCCTCCGCGATCTTGGCCATGGCATCTTTTTCATCGGTGGACAAGATGGCTTGATCCAGCAGCTGATCGACCCGACTGTTGGCGTAGCGGCCGTCGTTGTTTCCGGATTTGGAGTGAATCAGGTCGTACGAGAAGTTGATCGGATGGTTGAAGTCCGCACCCCAACCGGCGCGGGCGATGTCGAATTGCTGCGCGTCCCTCGTTTCCAGGAACGTGCCCCATTCCTGGTTGGCCAGCTTCACTTCCACGCCCAGATTCGTGCGCCACTGGTCGACGATCGCTTCCGCGATGGCCTTGTGGCCTTCGTTGGTGTTATAGAGCAGCGTGGTTTGGGGGAACTTGGAAAGCCCCTCTTCCTGCAGACCTTCGGCGAGCAGACGCTTCGCTTCTTCCACATTTTCTTGGAAATAACCGGTGTCCGGGTACAGTTCGCGGAACGATTTGCCGTCCGTTCCCCGGATGCTGGGCGGAACGAGGCCGAACGCCGGTTGCTGGTTCGCTTTCGTCACGTTGTCGATGATGGCTTGCCGATTGACGGCCATCGAAAACGCCTTGCGGATTTTCACGTTGCTGAACGGCTTCTTGGTCGTGTTGAAAAGGTAGTAATACGTGGAAGCGATCGCCTTGATTTGCCCGGCGCCGCTTTGGAGAACTTGCGTCACCTGATCCGTCGGCACCGAGCCTGCCTGGGCACCGATCCAGTCGATTTCGTCCGTCTGGAACATGTTGAAGACGGTGGAGTCTTCTTCCACGAGCGTGATCGTCACGATGTCAAAATTGATCTTGTCCTTGTCGAAGTAGTCCGGATTTTTCGTGAGCACCAGCTTGCCGCCGTGCACCCATTCGGTCAGCTTGAACGGTCCGTTGGTAACGAGCGTCTTGACGTCGGTCGCCCAATCCGGTTTGCCTTCGACGGCGTTCTTGTTGACCGGCCAGTAGGAGTTGTGGGTGAGAATGTCCAGGAAATAGGGCGTCGCGCTGATCAGCTTGACTTCGAGCGTGTAGTCGTCCAGCGCCTTGACGCCGACATCGTCGGCCGATGCCTCGCCGGCGTTGTACTGTTCGGCGTTCTCCAGGTAATACAGCATGTACGCGTAGTCGGCCGCGGTTTCCGGCGCCAAAATGCGTTTCCAGGAATATTCGAAATCGTGCGCGGTCACCGGATCGCCGTTGGTCCATTTGGCATCCTTGCGAATCTTGAAGGTGTAGGTCTTGCCGTCGGGGGAAACTTCGAAGGATTCGGCCAGAGCCGGCACGGCATTTCCGTCGGGGTCCAGACGGTACAGACTTTCAAACAATCCCAGACCCACGATGAGAGACTGCGCGTCCGTAAACACGTTCGGGTCCAGGCTGGGCGGTTCGCTTCCCAGCGTGAAGCGGAATTCCTTGGGCGGCCCTTGCGGCTCCGGCGAGCTGCTTCCGCTAAAACAATTCACTCGGTGGTGAAAATCCTCGATTTATGCATCACCAATCAGGAAGCTGACTTGACGGCGGCCGTTCAGTCCGCCAACACGCGATCTCCCTTGCTGGTCGGTTGGGAAACGACCAAAAACTCGAGGTCCCCGTTGGATTTGTTCATCATTTGATGCGGTGCCAGCGGCGGAACTTCGACTCCTTCATGGGGATGCAACACGATCTCGGTTCCGTCGATCTCAAGGGTTGCCGTGCCCGACAAGACAAAGAAAAACTGGCGCGCGCGCTCATGGTAATGTCTGACTTCCGAAGTGCCCGCCGGCATGCGTTCATGGATCACGCTCAAATCCTGATGTTTCACCAAATGCCACCCGTCGCATTGCTGTCCCCACAGGTAATGTTCGGCGGTGTGCTTGCTGATTTTCATTTCTTTGCCCCCCCGTCCAAATTCAGGCTTTCAATCAATTTATCGGGATCAATCAGGCCCCGTCAATACGGCAACAAAAATCAATATTCAGAAAATAACCGGTGACACGTCTGATCCTCAAACGTGTCACCGGTCAACGTGTTAACGGCAAATGTGTCACCCGCCAACGTGTCACCGGTTTTCCGCCCAGCCGCGTTTACCCGAGCGCCGATTTCAGGAACGTCTTGAACCGCAAAAGCGCCACCGCGAGCCCCGCGAGCGCGAACGCCGCCAGCACCAGCAGCGACGGCCAGATATCCGCGGTGTGCATGCCGCGGACGATGATGTCCTGGAACGCCTTCTGCGCCCAGAATTGCGGCGTGAAATGCCCGATCGTTCGCATCGCGGCCGGCATGAGATCGGACGGGAACCAGAGTCCGCCGAGCACGGCCCCGCCGAAAGCCAGAAGCTGCGTGTACGCCATTCCCTGGTTTTCGCTCTTGACCAGCATCGCAAGCGCGAGGCCGAGCCCCGTTCCGCACAGCGCCAGCGTGACCACCAGCGCGGCCACCGCGCCGACATCGCCGAGCGTCATGCCGTACACCCAATGCCCAAACGCCAGCAGCGCCGCGCATTGGATCAGCGCCACCACGAGATAGGCGACCCACATGCCCGCCAGGTAGCTGACCGGTTTCATCGTCGTGCTCCGCAAACGCGCGACCATGCCCGAATCCCTGTCACCGATGAACCGCCGGATCATCGAGATGATGATGAAGAACACGAACATGACGGTATAACCGGGCACGTATTGCGTAATGCCGCTGAATGACGCCGCGTTTTCGGGCCGGTCGTCGATCCTGAGCGGCGCGGCCATGACGCCCTCCTGCCACGCCTCGGACAGCCCCGTCGCCTCCAGCGCGGTTTTCACCTTGCCGTCCCGGTAGCGGTTCGCCAGGTTTTCGAGAACGGCCAGCAGCGGCCCGGCGGTCGATTCGGCCGCGGCGTCGCGATAGACCGCAACCGACGCCTGGCTCCCGTCCGCGGACTCGACCGCCTGCCCGAACCCGCGCGGAATGACGAGCAGCACCGCTTCCTTCCCGTCGCGGATTTGCTGGATTTTGTCCGCCATCTCCCCCTCGGCCGCCTCCGTCATCCGGTAGCCGCCGGCGCCTTCGATCGCCTGGACGAACGCGCGGGAAGCGGCCGATTGATCCAGGTCGATGTAGGAAATTTCGACGGACGAACGGCCGTTATCGCTGAATATGCCGCCGAACAGCACGATAAAGGCGATCGGAAGTCCGAGCAGCCAGAAAAACACGCCCTTTTCTTTGATCAACAGCTTCCATTCCTTGCGGGCGACAGTCCACCACATCGCAAAAACTCCTTTCCGTTTGTCAAATGCCGGCCTTGCCCCGCCGTTTCGGCCGAATCAGGAATCGCGCAGCGTCGTTCCGGTGAGCGCCAGAAACACCGTTTCCAGCGACGGGCGGACGACTTCCAGCCGTTTGACGGAGAGCGCGCGCTCCTTGCAGGCCGAAGCCCAGCCGGTGATCGCCTCGAGCGGCGACGCCGTTTCCAGCAGCCAGCCGCGCCCTTGCGCCGCCGGTTTGCCGAATCCCGGGAGCGCGGGCGGCTGCTCGCCTTCCGCCAGTTCCAGGTAGACGGCCTGCGTGCCGAACCGGTCGAGCACCTCGTTCAGCTCGCCTTCCGCGATGACGTTGCCGTGGTCGATGATCGCCAGATGGTCGCACAGCGCCTCCACTTCTTCCATGTAGTGCGTGGAGTACAGGACGGTGACGCCCTCCCGTTTCAACGCGCGAATCATTTCGAAAATGTGGTTCCGCGACTGCGGATCGATGCCGACGGTCGGTTCGTCCATGATGATCAGCTTCGGTTTGTGCAGCAGCGCGGCGGCGATGTTGATCCGGCGCTTCATCCCGCCGGAGAAGGATGCGATCGGATCTTTGGCCCGGTCGGCCAGGCCGACCTGCTCCAGCACTTCGCCCATGCGCTTTTTCAGCTCGTCGCCCCGCACCCCGTACATTTCCCCGAAAAAGGTCAGATTGTCCAGCGGGCTCAACTTCTCGTACAGCGTGATCGATTGCGGCACGTAGCCCAGCTTCTCCCTGATCCGGTCGCCGGAACGGCGCACGTCCGCCCCGAGCACTTTCACCGTGCCCGCGTCGAATTCGAGCAGGCCGGCCAAAATTTTCATCGTCGTCGATTTGCCGGCGCCGTTCGGCCCGAGGAGGCCGAAGCAGCTCCCTTCCCGGACGGTGATGGAAATGTTCCGGAGTGCCGTCTTGCCGCCGTAGGATTTGCCCAGTCCGTGAATTTCAATGGCCGTTTTCATGTGGAATTGCCCCCCTTAAAATTTCAAGTGGCGGGAGACGATGCGAATCGTTCCCAACAGCAAGAGCCCCGCCGCGGCCCAGGCAAACGGAATCGACGCCCAGAGCCAGCCGGGCAGCACCGCGTTCGCCCAGGCATCCGGTTGATCGGGGAGCACTTCCCCGGTGATCCACGTCAACGAGTTGCCGGTCAAACCGAACACGATCCACAATAGCGGCGTCGCCAACGCCCACCGCGAATGGGCGACCGCCGCCATGAGCAGGCCGAGCGTCAGCATGAGCGGGGCCAACCCGACCAGGGCGATCGAGAAAAATGCTTCACCGGCGAGCATTTCGCGAAGCGTCCCGGTTTCGTCTCCGTGAATCGCCGCGCCGTAAAGGACCAGAAGCGTCACAGCGGCGAAAAACAGGACGTAAACGAGCAACGTATGCAGGCATGCCGCGGCGAATTTGGCAAAGAGCAGCCTGGACCGGGAGTAGGGCAGCGTGATCCACCAGCCGATCGTGCCGCCTTTCCACTCCCGCAGCAGCATCCGAAAGGAAATGACGAACGTCAGGTAAGGCAGCATATAGGCCAAATAGAGCACGTACACCGAACGAAAACCAGCGCTTTTTCCCCAGACGGTCAATGCCGCGGCGATCAGCAGGAGGACAATCCCTCCGTATAACGGGGTCCGTTTTTTTTGAAAAAACTTTCGCAGTTCCAATCGGAATTCGTGCCACAGCAAATAGCGAAACGCGCTTTCATTCATGCCGCCGTCCCCCTTCATCCGCGAACAATTGTCGGTACACGTCCCGCAGCGAGCCGCGCTTCGTCCGCAGTTCCTCCGCTTCGCCGCACAGGACGGCCTGCCCGTCCCGGATGAATACCGCGTAGTCGAACAGGCTTTCCGTTTCCGCAATTTCGTGCGTGCTGATCAGCACCGTCTGTTTCCGCTCGCCGAACGTGTCGATCAATGACAGCACGATCTGCTCCCGCGAAATCAGGTCGATGCCCGAGAACGGTTCGTCCAGCACGAGCAGCGGCACGTCGCGAGCCAGACAGAGCGCGAGCATGAGCCTGGCTTCCTGGCCTTTCGACATGCCTTCGACCTCCATGTCCGGGTCCAGCCTGAAATCGTTCGCCAGCTGGCGCGCCCGCTCGCGGTTGAAGCCCGGAAGCAGCCGTTCTCCCCACTCCAGGGCTTCCGCCACCGTGTGGCCGCCGTACCAGCGCGCCCGGTCCGGCAGGTAAGCGATCATGCGGTTCAGCTCCCACCCGGGCCGCCGGCCGAACACGGTCAGCGTCCCCTTGTCGGGAACCGTCATGCCCGCGATCATGCGCATCAGGGTCGACTTGCCGGCGCCGTTCGGCCCGAGAATCGCCGTGACGCTGCCTTCGGGAATCGCGACGGAAAATTCGTCCAGCGCGCGGCGCCTCCCATAATATTTTGTCAGCCGGTCGAAAATAATCGCGTCAGCCGTCATGGTCATCTTCTCCCCTCTCTTGCAGCAGCCGCAGGATTTCTTCCTTCGTCAAACCGAGGCTTTTCATTTTGTGCAGAAACTCCGCCGCGGCCCGCTCCGCCAGCTTTCGGCGCACTTCCGCGACCCGGTTCGCGTCGCGCGTGATGAACGTGCCCTGTCCCCGCCGCGTCTCCGTCAGCGCGTCCCGCTCCAGCTCCTGGTACGCCCGCAGCACCGTGTTCGGGTTGATTTTCAGCGCCTGCGCCAGCTCCCGGACGGATGGCATTTTCTCTCCCAACGCGATCTCTCCCTTGGCGATCGAATGGCGAAATTGTTCCAGCACCTGTTCATATAGTGGCTGGCTGTAGTCCAGCACAAAACGGATCGGTCCGAACCGAAACTCATTCAAGCGGCTCCCTCCTTCCGCCCGGAACGGCTGCTGCTGTCGTGAACCATCGTCTTGAGTGTATTATATCACTTAAGACACTTAAGTCAATCCCGGAAGCAAAAAAAATTTGCGACCGGCCAACATTGACCATCCGGTGCGCTCGAGCAAGCTGCGTTGCGGTTTCCGCATGGCCGGGGAGGAATGATCCCGTCACACTTTGTTTTTTGCGAAGGCGTTCCACAAGTTGAGGATTCCCAAAAGGATCACGGAAAGAAACCCGATGAATTTGATGGCGCGTACCAAAAAGCGGTTCAGGGGTTCAAGATCCATCACGTGGTTTTGCAAAAAATCAACATCTTCCGGGATGAATAACATCATGAACGCGACGACAAATCCGACCAAAAGCCTGATTGTTCGTTCCATCGCATGATCCGCCTCACTTGGAATTGATTCCATCTTACACCAAGTGCGTGATCATGAGAACACCGCGCTTCGACCCGTACCAATACGCCTGGAACCGCTCATAATCCGCGCCAGCCGGCAAATAACACAGGGTGGCCGGCTGCAGCTCGCCGTTGGGACCGCCCTGGTGGAACGGTACGCCCGCCATCGCCGCGATGTGGGCATCGCCGGGCGTGGACCGAGCCTTCGTCCGTCCATTTCACTTCGCCGTTGGCCACTTTCGTGAGCCATTTCGGTTCTTTGCTGAACAGGTCGCTGTAAGCGAGTCCGGCGAAGACGTTGACCACCCATTCTTCCTTGCCCGGAACGACGATCGGCGCGATGCCTGCCTGTTTCAGCGTTTCGTACGCCGCCAGGAATTCCTCCCAGTTTTTCGGCTCGCCGATGTTGTTCGCGGTGAACACGTCTTTGTTGTACCAGACCAGATAAGCCTGCTGGGTCAGCGGGACGCCGAACACCTTGCCGTCGACCGTACCCACCTCGATGGCGACCGGATCGTAGTTGCCCAGGAAACTTGGCCGGAAAGATCCAGGAACGCACCCGTTTCGGCCAGCGGCGCGAAGTCGGACTTCTGCGGCGTCATGGTGTCGAGGCCTTCGCCGCACGCCGCGATTCTCGTTTTCATCGTCCGGGAAATGGTAGTTGGTAAACAGGAAATATGTCATGGGTCCAATTCATGCTAATATAGTAGGGAGAGTAGACTGAGAGGCTGATACATCCATGCTGACCGGCGAAATTCGCAACAAGGTGGACAAGATCTGGACGGATCTGTGGGCGGGCGGCATCACCAACCCGATTACCGTCATCGAACAGTTGACGTATCTGATGTTCATTCGTTCCCTGGACGAGAAGGAGCTGGAGAACGAGCAGCTTGAAACGCTCACCGGGGAGCCCGTTCCGAAAATTTTCCCGCAGGATGCCGAAGGGCAGTCGATGCGATGGAGCAAGTTCCGGACGAAGGACCCGCGGGAAATCTACGATATCGTAAGCAACAAGGTGTTCCCGTTCATCAAGACGCTGGGCAGCGATCAGGCGGCGGCGTTTTCTCGGTACATGCAGGACGCAGTCTTCATCATCCCGACGCCGCAGGTGCTGCAGCGGGTCATCACGGGGCTGGACGAGCTGTACGAACATGACATCAAGGATCTCGACATGCAGGGCGACCTGTACGAATACATGTTAAGCAAGCTGTCCACGGCGGGCCAAAACGGGCAGTTCCGCACGCCGAAGCATATTCGGGATCTGATGGTGCGGCTGCTGAAACCGACGCCGGACGACCGGATCTGCGACCCCGCGTGCGGAACGGCCGGGTTCCTTGTGTCCTCGGCGGAGTACATACGCGAGACTTACGGCGACCGGATGTCGCCGGAGCAGTGGGAGCATTTCGCGTCGTCGCTCATGACGGGCTTCGACATCGACCGGACAATGCTGCGCCTGTCGACGATGAACCTAATGCTGCACTCCATCACGAATCCCAACATCAATTACATGGACAGCGTGTCCAAGGATAATAACCACTCGTCCGAGTTCAGCATCATCCTCGCCAATCCGCCGTTTACGGGCACGGTCGATGCCGAAAGCATTCACGACAATTGAAAGCCGTCTGCGACACTAAGAAGACGGAGCTTCTCTTTGTTGCGCTGTTCCTTCGTATGCTTCGCAAGGGCGGGCGCTGTGCCGCGATCGTTCCGGACGGCGTCTTGTTTGGTACGACGAAGGCGCACAGATCGCTGCGCAAGGAATTGGTGGAGAACCACAAGCTTGAAGCTGTCATTTCCATGCCGAGCGGTGTGTTTAAGCCGTATGCGGGCGTCAGCACGGCGATTCTGGTCTTTACGAAAACGGACGCCGGTGGCACGGACCAGGTCTGGTTCTACGACATGAAGGCGGATGGCTATTCGCTTGATGACAAAAGGACACCTATTGAAGCGAACGACATTCCCGACATCCTGGCTCGGTTCCACAACCTCGAAGCCGAAAAAGACCGGAAGCGCACGGAGCAAAGCTTCTTTGTCGATAAGGCTTCGATTGCGGAGAACGGGTATGATCTGTCCATTAATCGTTACAAAGAGATTGTGTATGAGAAGGTCGAGTACGATCCCCCGGCCGTCATTTTGGACCGGCTGGACAAGCTGAACGCCGAAATCGCTTCGAAAATGCGGGAGCTGAGGGGGATGCTCGGTGAGTAGGTGGGAGAAGGTTAGGTTGGGGGATGTGGCAACCGTATTATCCGGCTCAACCCCTCGGACAAATGAGCCTAGCTATTGGGATGGAGATATCAATTGGGTTACGCCTGCTGAAATAGAAGACGATACCGTTTATATTTACGAGACGCAAAGAAAGATAACCGAAAAAGCTGTTAGGGAAGGCTCAATGAGATTAATTCCCGAAGGAACAGTATTGCTAACATCCCGGGCCCCCATTGGCAAGGTAGCTATTGCCGGTACGGATATGTACTGTAATCAAGGGTTTAAGAATCTGCATTGCTCGGATGTTGTTTACAATAAGTATCTATATTGGTTTCTTAAAGGGAATAACGAATATTTAAATTCACTTGGGAGGGGGGCTACTTTTAAGGAAATATCTAAATCTATCGTAGAAGACATTCGTATTCCCCTTCCTCCTCAAGAAGTTCAGATACAAATTGCTCGTGAACTGGACGCCGTTTCCGAATTGTTGTCACTTCGAAAGCGCCAACTGGAGGAATTGGATCAACTGATCAAGTCTCAATTTGTTGAGATGTTTGGAAGTGAACACGAGTTTTCAAAGAGATGGGACTGCACAACAGTTGGAGATGTAGCGAACGTAACCGTGGGTGTGGTAATTAAACCTGCACAATATTACACTGATGACTCTAATGGGATTAAAGCTTTTCGTTCTTTAAACATTGGTGAAATGACTATTCGTAATGACAACTGGGTGTATTTCTCACCTGAGGGTCATAAGTTAAACAGTAAATCGATACTAAAGACCGGTGATGTGTTGGTAGTTCGATCCGGATATCCAGGCACTTCATGCGTTGTTACTGAAGAATACGCTGGTTGTAATGCTATTGATATCATAATTGCAAGACCGGATTCCAGCAAAATTAACTCAACTTATCTATGTGCTTTTACCAACTTTCCTCATGGCAAAAACCAAATAGGAGTAAAAATTGGTGGTGCGGCCCAGCAACATTTTAACGTTGGAGCATACAAAGCAATGAAGATTGCATTGCCTCCTATTAATTTGCAAAATAAGTTTGCAGATATTGTATCTCAAATTAACGTGCAAAAATCCCTCGTCCGACAAGCCATCGACGAGACACAACGCCTGTTCGACAGCCTCATGAGCAAATACTTCGACGACTAATCCGACGCCAAAGGAGTGAACAAGCATGGCTGCAAACTTCGATTTCCTCCGCGACCGAACCGAATATCACATGTTTGCGGCCGCTTGCGTCGAGGCGGAACGGGTGCTGGCGACGTCGCCCGCGATGTCGGCCGTCGGCAGCCGGAAGGCGCTGGAGCTCGCCGTGAAGTGGGTGTACGCGGCGGACAATACGATCCGGATGCCGTACAAGGACAACCTGCAGTCCCTCCTGCACGAGCCGACGTTCCGCTTCGCGGTCGACCACAAGACCTGGGCGAAGCTGCCCTTTGTCGTGAAGCTGGGGAACATCGCGGTCCACACCGACAAGGCCGTGACGCGGAGCGAAGCGATGCTTGCCCTGCAAGCCGTGTTCGAATTCGTGCAGTGGATCGACTATTGCTACGGCTCGGCATACGAGGAACGCGTCTTCGACGAGAATCGAGTGCCCTCGCAGACAATCGAGATCGACGAGGCGAAGATCCGCGAACAGCAGAGCCTGCTGGAGCAGAAGGAAGCGGAGATCGAGGCGCTGCGGGCTCAGGTCGCCGCGCTCAGCGCGAAATACACGGGCGAGAAGGAGCGGCACAAGGAAGAGCGGCATTTCACGCCTGTCGATCCATCGGAATACGAGACGCGGAAGAAATACATCGACGTCGATCTGAAACTGCTTGGCTGGACGTTTGGTGACGATGTGCGCGAAGAGGTTGAAGTGACCGGCATGCCGAACGCCGAAGGCGTGGGGTATGTCGACTACGTGCTGTACGGCAAGGACGGCCTGCCGCTCGCGCTGATCGAAGCGAAACGCACGTCCAGGGATCCGAAGATCGGCACCCATCAGGCCAAGTTGTATGCCGATTGCCTGGAAAGAATGACGGGCCGCCGCCCGATCATTTTCACGACGAACGGGTTCGAGACGAACATCTGGGAGTCGCCAGACACGCCGCAGCGCCGCGTCAGCGGACTGTTTTCGCGCCGCGATCTGGAGAAGCTGATCAACCGTCGGACGAGCCGCAAGGCCTTGCACCAGATCCGCATCGACGACCGAATCACGGACCGCCCTTACCAGAAGGAAGCGATCCGCGCCGTGGCGGCCCATTTCGAAGCGGGCCACCGGAAGGCGCTGCTCGTCATGGCCACCGGCACGGGAAAAACGCGAACCGCCGCCAGCCTGACCGACGTGCTGTCGCGCGGGGGCTACGTCACCAACGTGCTGTTCCTCGCCGACCGCCGTTCGCTGGTGTCGCAGGCGAAGAACGACTTCGGCAAATATTTGACGGACATGACGCTCTGCAACCTGCTCGACCAGCGGGAGGACAAGCTGGCCCGGATCGTCTTCTCCACCTATCCGACGATCCTGAACGCGATCGACACCGCCAAATCGGAGGATGGTTCGCGGCTGTACACGCCGGCGCATTTCGACCTCATCATCATCGACGAGGCGCACCGGAGCATTTTCAACAAGTACCGCGCCATCTTCGAATATTTCGACGCCCTCATGCTCGGCCTCACGGCGACGCCGAAGGCGGAAGTCGATCGGAACACGTACGAATTCTTCGAGGTCGAGCAAGGCGTCCCGACCTATGCGTACGAATATGAGACGGCCGTGCACAAGGACCGCGTGCTCGTGCCGTACTACAACATAGAAGTCGGCCTAAAGTTCCTCACCGAGGGCATCACCTACGACGAGCTGTCGGACGAGGACAAGGCAAGGTACGAGGAAGACTTCGCGGACGAAGACGGCAACATGCCGGAAGAGATTCCCGCACCGGAGATCAACGAGTTCATTTTCAACCAGCATACGGTGGACACGGTCATCCAGGATCTGATGACGAGGGGCATTAAAGTCGCGGGCGGCGACCGGATCGGCAAAACGATCATCTTTGCCCAGACTAATCGCCACGCCCAGTACATCGTCGACCGCTTCCACAAGCTGTACCCGCATCTGGGCGGCGAGTTCATCAAGAAAATCACCTACGAGGACGCCTACGCCGAAGACGCCATCGCCAGCTTCAAGAAAGCCGACGGCAACCCGCACATCGCCGTCTCCGTCGACATGCTGGACACGGGCATCGACGTTCCGGAAGTGGTCAACCTCGTGTTTTTCAAGCGGGTGCGGTCGAAGACGAAATTCTGGCAAATGATCGGCCGGGGCACGAGGCTGTGCCGGAACCTGTTCGGGCCGGGCGAGGACAAGACGCATTTCGTCATCTTCGACTATCTCGGGAACTTCGAATTTTTCCGGCAGTACAAGGAAGGGTTGTCCGAAGGCCAGACGGTGAGCCTCACGGAGGCCATTTTCTGCAAACAGGTCAAATTGATCCACCTGCTGCAGCACGGGGATTTCGCAACCGCCGAAGGCCGGGAACTGCGGGAAGGCCTGATCGACATCGTCGTCGGCCAGATTGAGGCGCTCAATCCCGAGCTAATCGCCGTGAAGCTCAAACTGCAATATGTGGAGAAATACAAGCACCGGCAGGCGTTCCTGGTGCTCAACGAATCGGACGTGCTCACACTGGGCAAGGAACTGGGTCCCATCGTGTACATGGACGAACGCGACGAGCATGCGAAGCGGTTCGACAACCTGATGTACGGGCTCATGGTGTACGCGCTGGAGGGGAGCAGGCAGTTCGCCCGCAACAAGAACACGTTGAAGGAGATCGCGAACAACCTGCTCACGGAGCGCGCGACGATTCCGGCCGTCCGCGCGAGGCTGGAGCTCATTCGGACGATCGAGACGGAGGAGTTCTGGCGGGATGCGACCATTTTCGCTTTCGAGCGGATTCGCGTCGAGCTCCGGGAGCTGGCGAAGTTCACCGTGGACGATGCGGGCGGTGCCAATCCGATCTACACGAACCTGCGTGACGAAGTGCTGTACATCCGGGAAGGCAAGCCGATCGACAGCGGGTACGACTTCGAGGATTACAAGCTGAAGGTGAACCGCTACATCGTAGAGAACCGGAACCACATCGCGATCTACAAACTGCGCAACAACATCCCGCTGACGGCGGCCGATTACGAGTCGCTGGAGCGGATCTTCACCGGCGAACTGGGGACGGCCGACGACTACCGGCGCGAGTTCCAGGACACGCCGTTCGGGCTGCTGGTGCGCAAGATCGCGAAGCTCGAGCCCGAAGCGGTTGAACGGGCTTTCTCGGAATTCATCAATGACGAGTCGTTGACGCAGCAACAGATCGTGTTCGTGCGCAAAGTGATCGACTACATCGCGCAGAACGGCTATATCGAGAACGCCGCCGATCTCGCCAAACCGCCGTTCGACAAACCGCAAAGTTTCCTGAAGCTTTTCGATAGCGCGAAACAGAAGAAGCTGGTGGAGACGGTGAAGGCGATCAAGGAGAATGCGATAAAGATTGTAGGGTGATCATTGCAAAATCATGAAATGAACCAGCCTGTATGAAAGCGGCCGAATGATCCTGTACTACACCCGGTTAGCCAGTAGGCGGGTTCGACCTGAAGGCAAGATACCACTTGGCACAGCCAGGCGTACGAGAACTGGCCGTTCATCGCAGACGAGGAGCAGGAGGCGTCGTGGCGATTGGGGGTTGATGTACGTATGCAGACATCGACCCCGTCATCGAAGGATTTGCCGCGGCCACTGCAAAAGCGCAAGAGGTCACGTTCGACGGCCGGTCATCACCGTGACAAAACGCGCTTCCGTTTCCGGAAAAAGTTCCGCCAAACGCCATTCCACTCCCTTTCCGTGTTAACGCTGCTTCAAAGAAAATGTCCCTCAACGGAGGGAGCAAACGACGTGCCCGTGTGGAGTTGAAGTCGATCAAATCACTGGGTACGAGGAGCTATCCATTCGTTATAATAAGCAATCGCCTGATTAACCAAATCTTTCAAATGGGGTTTCAATTCAATCGCCTTATTCTTCGCTGCTCCGGGTTCATATCCGGCATCAACAAGAAATGCATACGTGCTGACCATCTCAAGAAATTGCGAGCTCTGCTGTGCCATGGATTGCACCAGTTCCCTGTCAACATCAACCGTCATTCCGTTTCGGTCAAGCACTTCCTTGAACTTTCGTCCTTTATCCGTAATTTCATAAACATAGGTTTCATCATCCGTCGTCTCATGAAGAAAGCCCTGTTGATCCAAATCACTCAGTTCCGCCTGCAATTCCGCGGAATAGGGTCCGTAGTAGTGGTATTCGTAATTGAAAGGCATCCGGGATCCGGCAACCTTCAGCAGATAAACCATCTTCTGAAATTTTTTTCGCCCATGCACTTTGCCGACAACCTCAAAAATGCTCAGCACACCGCCAGCTGCTTCGAACATGGATTTCAACCTCCGAAAATAGCTTCTATGTATGGTTTCGGTATGAAGTATCGGCGAATTGATATTGGTTTGGCCCGGATGCTGTTGATGACATCCGATACGTAGGACAATTCGTTGCCATTGCCTTTGTGATCCAATAATACAATATACTCGGACGCTTCCCGTTCTTCCTCCTTCTCACCTTTTCTTGGCTTTTCGACAATATAGGAGTCCTTATAAGAACTGCTTCTTGCGTTATCTCTCGCAAAGTAATATTTCATGTTTAACCCGTGTCGGCTGAAGTAATCATTAATTTTCTGCCAAATTTCCAAGTCATCATCCGTCTCGCTCGTCGGCACCACTTTAAAAAAATCTCTCTTCAGCATCCGGCGGCTCAGATCGCTCAGGATTGGGTCTGCATGATTGCTCCATAAATGGACACAGTGCCAAACCGTATGATCCGTAAGATGGATATAATGCCGCAGCACTTTGTCGGTTTGCCCGTTGCACATCAGTATGGCCGCAAGATCCTCCGGCAATTCGAGTTCCTTGTTGTGAAACAGTTCCCTGGCCCGTTCAAAGATTTTGTCCATGATCAGTTCGGCGCCCCGGGTTGTCTTGTGAAAATAAACATTCGTATACATATAATAACGCGCCATTACAAAGTCTTCCGCGATGCTCAGTCCTTTATTACGGTCCAGCCCGACTTCGACTTCGCCGTTATACTCACCGACGCGTAACACGTTGATCAGCCATTCCAGATCAAAGGAACCATAACCCGCCCCGGTCATCTTGGAATCCCTCAGCAAATAATCAACCCGGTCCGCATCGAGCTGGCTGGAAAGCAATTTGACGGCCGCTTTGGAAGAGTGCGTGCGCTGTATAATTTCTGCAACTTCATTGGGATCAATTCCGTGCTTTTGCAATATGCTGTTGATCTCGGTGTCGCCGCGAATGATCTCAACCGTCCACCTTTCGTGTTTGATAATCGGTTGTTTTCTCCAATGCGTGCGAAAACGGTCCATGGCCGACATCATGAAGCAACGCGGCTGTCAACAATAGCTTGCGATAATCGCTCAACTCATGGACATATTGCCGAAACCGCTCTTCCTTCAAGCTGCAAATCTTGTCAATAAATCTTTTCATTAAATGGGCGACGCCGATGGAATGGGCAAACCGGGTATGTTCCGCTCCGGGATAGGTAAACGAAGAAAGTCCCAGCTGCTTGATATGCCTTAATCGCTGAAACTCCCTTGTATCGATCAATTCCAACAGTACAGCGTCTTCATCTTTATCAAAATATATAATGTTGTGGACGGGATCACGGATAGCTTTCATTGATCCCCCCCTATATGGGAATGTATGTTCCCATTATATCGGATTTGCATGGATTTTGCAATGATGTGAAAACTTGAAACCAAGGATACACATTCATTTTGTTATTCTTGCTACCGCTGCTTCTGTCCTTCCCTCTCCGGTCGGGATCTCGAATTCAGCCGACCAAAAATCTGGCCATTCATCGGCGAACCGTTTGTAAGCCAAGGGGGTTCCCAATCGCAAAATATTGTCTGCAAAGTCAATGACCGTGCAATCAGGCGTTCCGCCGAATTTGGGTCCCCTGAGTCCCCGGCCTATGATTTGCTCATACAAAACAACACTGGTCGTTGGCCTGAGCAGAACAATATAATTGGTTTTCGGAGAGTCAAATCCGGTTGTCAGTACACCGTAGTTGAAGATAAACTCGATTTTACCCTCCCTGAATTCTTCCAAAACCATTCTGCGAATGACAGTGGGGGTTTTGGCTGAAATGGCTGCCGAGCGTCTTCCAAGGGCACTCATCACCGATGCGAGCATTTCGGCATGCTCAACGGTGCATGCATAGACAAGAACCCGGCTACCTTGCGGAATTTCAAGCAAAGCGTTCAAAATCATCGTATTCCGATCGGTATCAAAAGCCAGCTTTTTTAGAAATTGATGTTCAACAAACTGATTTTCGTTCTGGAAGGCGTGCAGTTCTTCCTCTGGTAAATCAATCACTGTTCCCGAGTTGACAATTTTGTGTCTGGCGTAGGACAGGTAGCCGTGCTCACGAAAATATTTGACCGGGTTTGCATCATACTCTTCTTCAAGCTTGGGGCGGACCAACTGGGCTTTGAAAAATTCCACCAGATTTCTAGTGCTTTCATCATTCCTTCCCGGAGTAGCGGTCAATCCGCAAATCGGGAACAGCTCCTTGCCATTGTGCCGCTCTGCAAATCTGATCAAATCGTTGTACATTTGTGTTGTCGCCCGATGGGCTTCATCGATGATCATGGCTCCCGTGTTCCTGATGATTTCGACAAGAATCGGATCGTCACTTTGAATTCTGTGGTGCAGTTGCTGAATGCTGGTTACCACCACTCCGCCAATGAGTTCGTCTGCTTCCAGTTTCCTGCCGCCAAAGTAACGATAAATCCTCAAATCCTCCACAAAATACTGGTTGCTCCACAATGCTTCAATGCAGCTGATCGCCTGTTCGCACAATTCCTCGCTTTGGGCCACCCAGATCAAGTATTGCTGTTGGCTGAATCTAGGCTGCATCCACTCAATGAAAGCTTCCACAGCAACCCTTGTTTTACCGCCTCCGGTTGGCAGCGTAATTATACAACGGGTTTCCCTGCCTTTCAAATTTAGCACTTTCAGCATCTCATTCTTTAACAGCTGTTGGAATTCGACGAGTTCGGGTAAACGTCTTCTGGGGGAAACATCGACGATGGTTTCCGGATTGGCGGTTGGCTTGACTCCTGCAAACACCAAAGGGAATCCGAAGGTTTGGACAAAGTCGCGTGCCCATCTTTGGCCAGAACGCCAAGGTTTTTCGACGAGATCGGTGATCATGTGGGATGGTTTGTTTTTGGTACCGTTCATGTTTCTTTTATAGAGTTGGATAATGGTTTCTTCATTCTCTTCGCGTGCTTTATGCAGAATAGCTCTTCGCAACAGCCTTCCTTCTTTTCCTGAAAATAACACAGATCCGCGCTGATAAACCAACAACTCGGCCAGTTTTTGACGATCACATTTTTCTTTTGTCAAATGGGAATACAAATTCCTCATTTCGCTCATATTCTTTCTTTTCAAAAGGGTTCCCAACAGTTGGACAGTAATCTTGTACTTGTCAATCAGTAATTCTGCTGCAATGGATATTTCTTTCTTGCTCGGCGTGATTGACATTTTTATCCTCCATATTTCCATTATCTTTCCATACGATTTTCGACAAAATTTTTTGAATTCCTTCAAATAAAAAAGAGTGTGCCGTTTCAGCACACCCGTGTGAAGACACCTGGTATACCAGCTGTTAGCCCAGCTCCCTTTAGTTTGAAGATCGTTATTTGGGACAATAATTCCACTTCAAACCAGAAAACCGCATTAACTTGTTTTTGTAATTTTATTATCGGTTGTGATAATGCGGAAACATTGTATCATTATTCCTGCCTTTTTGTACACCTTGCTAGAAACGCACTATAATGAACCCATGGAGGGGTGTGCCATGTTCAAGATCATGATCATCGAGGACGATCTGACGATCGCCAAAACGATCAGCGAGCACCTCGGCCAGTGGGGCTACGACGCGGCTTACGTGACCGATTTCCACAACGTGGCGGATCAGGTCCTTCGCGCGGAACCGCATCTGGTGCTGCTGGATATTGCGCTCCCCTTCTACAACGGCTTCCATTGGTGCAGCGAGATTCGCAAATTTTCCAAAGTGCCGATCATCTTCATTTCCTCCGCTTCGGACAACATGAACATCGTCATGGCCATGAACATGGGCGGCGACGACTTCATCGCCAAACCGTTCGATCTTCACGTGCTGACGGCGAAGGTCGGCGCGCTGCTCCGCCGCACTTACTCCTTTCAGGGGCAGGTCCATGCCCTGGAGCATCACGGCGTCGTGCTGAATCTGAACGATGCCACGCTGACCTTTCAAAATCACAAGGTTGAGCTGACGAAGAACGATTTCAAAATCGTGCAATTGCTCATGGAAAACGCCGGGCGGGTCGTCTCGCGCGATGAGATGATGCAGCGGCTGTGGGAAAGCGACCAGTTCATCGACGACAACACCTTGACCGTCAACATGACGCGATTGCGCAAAAAATTGGCCGAAGCAGGACTGGAGCAATGGATCGTCACGAAAAAAGGGCTCGGCTACATGGTGGAATGAACATGACTCGTTGGAAACTGCTCGGCATCTATCTGAAAGAAAATGTTCACCTCATTCTGACGGCTGCGGGATCGGCGTGCATTTTTCTGGTCGTCTTCTCCTTGTACCAGCTTCCGGTCGAAGCGGTCGGTTACGCCGCGGCGCTGACGCTGCTTTTTCTGCTCGCCGTCGGCTTCGTCCGCTTCCGGCTTTTCTGCCGCAAACATCGGGAACTGAAGATCATGCGCGGCCAAATCACCGTGCCTGCCGTTCCGCTGCCGGAAACGCAGAATCTGATCGAACAGGATTACCGGCAGTTGATTCGCCTGCTCGACAAGGAGCGCAGCGCGATCGTCTATGACAAAGACCGGGCGTATCAGGAAATGATGGAGTACTTCACCATCTGGGCGCACCAAATCAAAAACCCCATCGCCGCCATGCGGCTGCTGCTCCAGACCGACCATACCCCGGACAAAAACGAGCTGTCCGAGCAATTGTTCCGCATCGAGCAATATACGGAGATGGTGCTGCAGTTCATCCGGCTGGGGGGCGCCGGAACGGATTTCGTGTTCCGCACGGTGCCGCTCGACGACTGCGTCAAACAAGCGGTGCGCAAATACGCCCCATCGTTCATCCGCAAGCAGATCAAGCTGAACTACAGTCCGCTGGACGTCCAAGTGATGACGGATGAGAAATGGCTCGTCTTTGTCATCGAGCAGCTGCTGTCCAACGCGCTGAAATATACCCCTCAGGGGGAAATCTCGATCTACATGCACCCCGCGCGGCCGAACGCGCTGGTCATTGAAGATACCGGCATCGGCATCGACCCTGCCGATCTGCCGCGGGTGTTCGATCATGGTTACACCGGGTTCAACGGCCGGGCGGACAAGAAATCGACCGGCATCGGCCTCTACCTGTGCAAACGCATCATGGACAAACTGTCCCATACGATCGAGATCGAGTCCGAGGTCGGCCGGGGAACGAAGGTCATCCTCGGGCTGGAGTCCGCCCCGCTGGACGTGGAATAGCAACCTTACAAACATGTAAGTTTACCGGAGAAAATGTAAGGCGAAGTTAAGGCGCCGCATTTTCTTTTTTTGTACGATGGGGTTGTGGACACTGGTGAAAGGGGAGCATCCATGGCACTTTTGGATGTGCGAAATCTCAAAAAAGTGTATACGACCCGCTTCGGCAAACATCCGGTTCAGGCGCTCACGAACGTTTCCTTTACGATCGAAGAGGGCGAATTCGTCGCGATCATGGGGGAATCCGGATCGGGCAAGACCACCCTGCTCAACATCCTGGCGGCGCTGGATCAGCCGACCAGCGGGGAGGTGCTGCTCGGCGGCAAGAGAATAACCGCCATTCCGGAGAAGGAGATTTCCGCTTTCCGGCGGGATCAGCTCGGATTCGTGTTTCAGGACTTCAACCTGCTGGATACGTTCAGCTTGCGCGACAATATTTTCTTGCCGCTGGTGCTGGCCGGCAAGTCCTACGGGGAAATGACCCGCCGGCTCGAACCGATCGCCCGGACGCTGGGGATCTCGGATCTGCTGGACAAGTTTCCGTATGAAGTGTCCGGCGGGCAAAAACAGCGGGCCGCCGTCGCCCGGGCGCTGATCACCCATCCCCGCATCATCCTGGCCGACGAGCCGACCGGCGCCCTGGATTCCCGCTCCAGCGACGAACTGCTGGAGCTGTTCGGCACCATCAACCGGCAGGGCCAGACGATCCTCATGGTCACGCACAGCGTGAAGGCGGCCAGCCATGCGAACCGGGTCATGTTCATCAAGGACGGCGAAGTGTTTCACCAGATCTACAAAGGTACGCGGTCCCGGCATGAGTTTTACCAGAACATCTCCGATGCGCTGACAGTCATCGCGACAGGCGGTGGCCGGCATGAGTAACTGGTTCTATACGAAGCTCGCCGTCAGCAACATTCGCAAAAACGCCAGAACCTATTTCCCGTACATCCTCGCCAGCTCTGCGACGGTCATGATGTTCTATGACATGTCGTACCTGCTGCTCTCGAAGGAAGTCAGCAGCATGAGCGACAGCTCCACCTTGCGCGCCGTGCTGTTTCTCGGCAATATCGTCACCGGCTTTTTCTCCTTCATCTTGCTCCTGTACATCAACAGCTTTCTGATCAAACGGCGCAAGAAAGAGTTCGGCTTGTTCAACATTCTCGGCATGGAGAAAAAGCATATCGCCCGGATCATGCTGCTGGAGACGGTGATGATCGGCCTCACGTGCATCGGACTGGGCGTGTTCGCCGGCGTGGTGTTCAGCAAACTGGCCTTGCTGCTCTTGCTGAACATTCTGGAGATGAAGGCATCCTTCGGCTTTGAAGTGCCGATTCCGTCATTGATCGTTACCGTCGTCTTTTTCGGCGTCGTGTTCATGATCAATTTGATCTACAACGTCTTCCAGGTGCATGTCTCCAAACCGGTCGAACTGCTGAAGGGCGGCAATGTCGGGGAAAAAGAACCCCCGACCAAATGGCTGATCGCGCTGATCGGGGCGGCCTCGCTGGGCTGCGGATATTTTATCGCCATTACGACAGAGTCGCCAATGGCCGTCGTGAGTCTGTTCTTCGTCGCGGTGATCCTGGTCATCGTCGGCACGTATTGCCTGTTCACGGCCGGCAGCATCGCGGTCTTGAAAACACTGCGGCGGAACAAGCGGTTTTACTACCGCACCAATCCCTTCATTGCCGTGGCGGGGATGATTTACCGGATGAAGCAGAACGCCGCGGGTTTGGCGAGCATCTGCATCTTGTCCACCGCGGTCATCATCATGCTGTCTTCCACCGTGTCTTTGTACGTCGGCTTGGAAGACGCGCTCCGCAAGCAATACAGCCGGGAAATTTCCGTGTCCGCCTACGATGCCACCGACGACCAGATCCGGCAACTGGAAACGGCGGTCGCCGAAACGGCGAAAAAACAAGGGCTCGCCATCGGCAATCCGATCCGTCTGCGTTATGTCACAGAACGGGCGATGCAGAATGGGCATGTGTTCAGCCGAAGCGAAAGGGTCAGTTTCAGGGATCCGAATGCGGCGTTGCTGACGTTGATCACGGCGGATGAATACAACCGGCTGGAAAGCGCCCGCGCAGAGCTGTCCGAAGGAGAAGCGCTGGTCTATGTCATCAAGGGGGACATCCCCGGCGATACGCTGGACTTGGGCGGCTATTCCCTGCACATTCGCGGCCGGCTGGACGCATTCGGGGCGATGGAACAATTCAATTTCGATCTGGATAATGTTATGGCGCAACGATATGTTGTGATTACGGCTGATGAGCAGGATTTGCTCCGCGTCCGTCAGTCCTTGACCGGGGATGCGGACATCCAAGCCGGCTTCAATTACGAGTACCTGTTCGACACTTCGGCCGGCCGGGATGCGCAATTGAACCTGGTGTCCGCCTTGCGGTTCAAATTGAAGGAGCTTCCCGTCTCCGGTTATGCGGACGGACGCGAGGACGCCAAGCAATCCTTCCTGTCGCTGTACGGCGTGCTGTTTTTCCTCGGTTTGTTTCTGGGCGCGCTGTTCATTCTGGGGACGGTGCTCATCATTTACTACAAGCAGATTTCCGAAGGCTACGACGACAAGGAGCGCTTTGCGATCATGCTGAAGGTCGGCCTGAGCCATGACGAGATCAAGAAGACGATTCGGTTCCAGGTGCTGTCCGTGTTTTTCCTGCCGCTCATCACGGCCGTCATTCACAACGTCGCGGCGTTTCCGTTCATCAGCAGACTGCTGGCCATCTTCAACATGACCAACGTCCCGCTGTACGCGCTCTGCACCGCGCTGACCATTCTGGTGTTCGCGGTCTGCTACGCGCTGATTTATGGATGGACGGCACGGACGTATTACAGGATTGTTCGATGAATGTAAGTCGCTGTTAATGTGATAAGCTCCCCTTATGCAGACAGGTGCTGCTGTGAGGGGAGCTGAACGTTTTTGTTGTGGTTCTATACACAGGGGTTCCGAACGCCGTTTCGGATCAGGCGGATGCCTTTGTCGTTGTAAGGCTTTATTGCTTTTTGCCGCTGTCCAAAGTCGTTACGATATCCTTCACAATGCGATAAATGAGTCGGTTTTCTTCCAGCGGTCTTTTATATAGCATGGACTTCAACATTTCCAATAATTTGCCGTTCTCATTGATCATCTGGTCGTTTTCGAGATCATGGAACTGAAAAAACTCGGCGGGCGAAACGTCCAAGCCTTGGATAATTTTCTCCAAAGTTTCAATGGAGATATTGCGTTCACCGCGCTCGACAGTCCCCATATATGAAGCGTTAACGCCGGCCTTTTCGGCCAGCTCTTCTTGCGTAAGTTTTTTGGCCTTCCTCAGTTGCCGGATTCTTTCCCCGATCAGTTTCAATAACACGACGTCACCCCTTTTTCAGCTTAGAAAAGCGGTAACTGCGTAAACAGAACATTAAACTCAAAATTTGTGTTGAAAATAGTGTATATATGCACTATATTGTGAACAGAAGAATGCGGAGTTATTCGCTCCAATGATGACGGAAAGGTGCGCGGACTTATGGGGGATTTGTCGACCTTTTTGGCGGAAAGGGCGCTATGCGGTCTTGAAGTTTATCTCGTTTGCCTTCTGGCAAGCGCCATCTATATTTCACAAATGAAAAGGGCATATCGGAGAGGAGAAATAACGGATCTGCGTTTGCAGGGTGAAATTCAAGGGTTAAAGAGCGGGATCGATTTGTTGACATGGTTGGTTCTGGTTTTGGATTCGCTGCTTGTTTTGGTGGCATTATCGGTATAGGGGCGTGTCCCCGGTTATCGACATCAATGTGCTTCAGCTTTTACGCAATAAGCAAAAATCCACCACCTCTTGCGGTAGTGGATTTACAAGGTGGAGGCGAATCGTGGTCAGAAGTTCCTCTTGGTTCCCCTTGCATTGGTTAGCAAGTTTAGAAATTGAATGAATAAGCAAAGCAAAACAAATTCCAAACACTCGGTATTTGGGCTACCCCGATATAAAGTAAACTAGGAATAAGCCAAACAAAGGAATTGACCATCAGTCGCGGCTTGTTCAGCAATATGGAGAAGATCGTGATGATTGAAGGTAACACTGCCATGATGAAAATGATCCACATCGTTGTCGACGAGATCACCGGATCGCTGTAAGGATTTTTGAATAAAAAAATAAAACACAAAACGATAGTCAGTATGGATGACAACAGCGCTCCCCACTTCAAAATGGGTTTCAATCTTTTTCCTCCCATTCGATTGATAACCCCATTTTGTCACCGCAACCATCATTCGGCGTTTTCCGGTTCCGCCGCCCGGCGCAGAGCGGCCAGCTTCTCCAGGAAATCCGCCACGATCTCCAGCGATGCCGCATCGTAATCGCCAAACAACCGCATCGCTTTCTTGTCCTGTTCTTCGTGGAACATCCGATGCAGCCCGGCCAACTCCGCGCCCAGCGGGGTGGTCAGGAAATAAACCTCTTTCAGATTGTCCGGCCGCTGCTCTTTCCGAATCAGACCCTGCTCCAGCAATTTGCGGGTAATTTTGGAGACGGCCCCCTTCGTGATCTTCAGCCTGCGGGCGATGTCGATCCCTTTGATGCCGTCGGCATGCGCCTGGATCACGTCCAGGACGTGCAGGCCGGAAATGGACATGCCGGGCAGCAGCTTCCTCAGTCTGTCGTCCGAGATGCGCTCCATCAGCCAGTGCCGGTCCTGGTCGTCATCGGTTTCGTTCATGAACATGTGGAAAATGGACGTTTCAATGCGATGCTTGAGGCGGAGCCGTTCTTCATCCACGCCGGATCCCTGCCTTTCGCTTGACATTATAGCATGGTCGCCCGCATGGTTTCCATAGAAACCATTTGACAAAACAATCGCCGCCTGCTATTATGGTTTCCACGGAAACCATCTGGAAGGTTCCACTCGACAAATGGGAGGCTATCGGAATGAACGAAGTGTTGCAAGTGATCCGCCGGCACCGCTCGATCCGCAAGTTTCGGCCTGAACCGCTGACCCGCGAACAAATCGGCGCCATCGTGGAGGCGGCGCAAATGGCGCCTTCCTCGGCGCATATGCAGCCCTTCTCGATCATCGGCGTGTCCGACCGGCATCTGCGGGAGAAGATCGCGGAGCGCTCGAACAATCCGGCGATTGCGGAATGCGGGTATTTCTTTGTGTTCTGCGCGGATCTGCACCGCATCCTGTCGGCCGGCGACCCGGACCGGCAGCCGGTCATGAAGCGCAACCTCGGCTCCCCGTATTTTTATCTGACCGCCGTGCTGTGCGCCGGGCTCGCCATGCAGAACGCCAATGTCGCGGCCGAATCGATGGGGCTTGGCGCCGTCATGATCGGCGGCATCAACGAGGCCCTGCCCGAACTGGACGAATGGCTCGGCCTGCCGGAACTCGTCATCCCGCTGTGCGGACTCGCCGTGGGCGTTCCCGCCGAGTCCCCCGAACAGAAGCCGCGTCTGCCGCAGTCCGCCGTATTTTTCGAAAACCGGTATGCACCGGATCTCAAGGCATCCATCGACCAATATGACCGGCAAATGGAGGCTTATTACGGCGCGCGCACGACCAACAAACGGAAGGCCACCTGGTCAGGCAAGCTCGTCTCCATCCTGAGCCAGGATCTGCCGCTCGGCTGGTACACGGAATATGTCAAGGGCAAAGGATTCGATCTGAGCTGACCCCGGCATCGGCCGGCTGACCCCCGCAAACATGCGCCCGCGGCTCATCGGCACGGTCAGGCCGGCCATTCCACCGTCGGCATGACCGCCGCGTTCCTGCGGTTCAAGCCGATCTCCAGCTTCGACAGCCAGGCCACTTGGTCGTGCAGATTTTGCTGCCTGAATTCGGACGGACTCAAGCCCGTGATTTTTTTCATCTGTTTGGTGAAATGGGACTGATATTCGAATCCCATCCATTCGGAGATTTCCTTGATCGACATGTCCGTTTTGGAAAGAAGCTCGCACGCCTTGAGTATTCTCACCCGGGTGATAAACTGCATGGGGGACAGCCCGGTGTTTTTCTTGAAAATGCGGTAGACCTGGGAGATGTCCAGATCCAAATACCTGGCAAGACTATCCACCGAAATTTGATTGCGAATATTCCGATAAATATAGATTCTGGCGTCGTCGAAGGGAGAGTGTTTCAACGCTTTCTTCTCCGCCTTCTTGATCTGATGGATCTCGATGAGTTTGCCCACGAAAAGATAAAAATAGCCGGTGATGGTGGCAATATTGACCGTCGTCCGGCTTTCGTTGTAAATATTTTTGATGCACTTCTCCAGGAAATCGTCCTCTTCGTAATGGAAAATCAGGTGATCCTCGTCCAGACCGGCCGCTTGCAGCAGCGACTTCACTTTCCTTCCGAAAAAAGCCACCCAGCATACATCCAGGGCTCGACGGCGTCGGCCGTGTGGATAATGGTGCTGCCCGGCGTAATGAGAAATCCGTCATAGGTGGAAAGATGGAACTTTTGTTTTTCGGTCTCGTAGGTGCCTTTTCCCTTCGTAACGTAATGGATCAGATAGTAGTCGCGGGTATCCTTGCCGTAGGTGTAGTTCGGTTTGGTGGAACAGAAGCCGGAGTGAAACGCGACAACATCATCGTCCGTATCCGGTTTTTCAGGATACAAATATTGGTCGTGGACAAACATTCAGACCCCTCCGTTCCGTCCGATTCAACCGGACCATGTCCGCTGCCCGGTTTGGAACCATTGTAGTTTGGGAACGATGAGGATGCAAGATCCGTATAAACAATTTCAAGTCTCGACTATATCAATTCCAAACAAGTTAAGCTATGATGAACCCAACAGGCGAAGTACTTTGCCCTTGCCAAACTGCTGCAGCATGTTGCACACCCCCCCGCGCGGATCGTTTGGGATCGTTCGGCCTGACCATCATGAAAGCGCTTTTAAAATGCTGATGAAAAAGGGAAGGGGAAGGAAATGTATAAAAAATGGCTGAGCATGTTTGCCGCCGTCCTGTTGACGGTAGCCCTGACCGCGGGATGCGCGTCGAACGGAACCATTCCTTGGGGTCAGTATTGGACCAAGCTGCAGGTGCTTACCCGATCGTGGTGGTGAAAAGCGGGTACCTGAGTCCGGAGTACAAACGGCTGGCCAAGCGCGCCATTCTGGCTTTGACGCCCGGGGACACCTGCGAGCTTCTGGAGCAGCTCCCCTATCGGCGGGTGCCGCGGCCGATTTTCCCGCTGGATTGCATGTAGCCGGACGAATCCGCACTGAAGGAAGCAGGAGTCGGGACATCCGGCCGTCGGGAGGAGAAGGAGGTCATTGTGAATGGACAAAGACAAGAAGCAGGCGCCGGGAGCGCTGTTTGCAGTGCCCCTGACACCGGCGGAGTACGAACGGTTCGGGGCTCTGGTTACGAAGCGAACGCTGTCGCAAATGCGATCGCTCTATGCCGATCAGGCGGCCGTCGAGGATCGGCTCGCGCGGGAAGATCCGATCATCTACGAAGTGTATGAACTCCCCCATCCGTACGACGAGACCGACCTGCTTGTCAATATCACTTGTCTTTACCCGGGAAGGGTCGGGGACGAATATTATATGACAAAAGGGCATTTCCACGCCCGGCCCGATTCGGCCGAGGCGGTGATCGGCCTGTCGGGCGAAGGGGAGCTGGTCGTGCAGAATCGCGCGGGAGAAGTCCGGAAGCTGTCCGTTCGCCCCGGACAGATCAGCTATGCAGGCGGCGGTTGGGGCCACCGCGACATCAATACGGGAAATGACCCTCTGGTCTTTCTCGCCATCAGCGGTGCGAATATCGTGCACGATTACGAGACGGCCGCGCGGCTGAACTTTCGGAAAAGAGGGAATTAGAACCGCGCATGCCCATGGCCTCGCCTACAGAAACGTTCTTCCATGCCCCCGCCCGGCACACCCCCGCCGAGCGGGGGTTGTCATCGTCAGACGACCCACTGCCGTTCCATTCCCCGTTCATCGGTATATCGGACGACGGAGCGGAACGTGTCCAAATCCACGTGTAGCATGCAGCTTTTGCCTTCGTATTCCCACCGGAGTCGGATTTCCCTGTCTTCCGTCTCCGGACATTGGAACAAGCCCTGAAACACTTCGTGTTCGTTGCGGAACCGGATCAGCTTCAGCAGCCTCTGCACGACGGGCCGCCGGACAGCCTGTTCGATTTCCTCCAGCGAATAATTGTGCCGGTTGATTTCCCGGCCGTCGCCGCGTTCGGCCACTGCGGCGGCGTCGTTCTCCCCCGCCAGCAATCCGACGTAATAGACTTGCGGAATGCCGGGCACGAACAGCTGGATCGCCCGGGCGGCCAGGTAGGCGTCATCGTCCCGGCCCAGCGCGTCGTAATACGTGCAGCGGATCTGGTGAACGTCAAAACCGTCCGGCGCTTTGTGCTGATCGGACACCACGCGGCTCAGATTGGCGCCGCGCGCAAGGCACAGGTCCACGACCCGCCGCGCCCGCTCCGTGTCCACCAGCCCGTCCAGATCCGGCTTGACCGGAATGCCGTCGTGGCAGTCCAGCATCGTGAACTGGCGGGGCGGACGATCGCTCAGGTAGCGCCGCAGCATGGCCGAGGAGCGGCCCACGAGCGTCTCGAGCACCATGAAAGGCAGGATGAAATCATAGATCCAAAAGCCCCGCTCCGCCAATTTGTACTGGATCGAATAATGGGCGTGCACTTCGGGAAGCAGGGCGATGTCGTGCTCCTCCGCCTGGCCGGCCACCCAGTCCAGAAACCCGTAAATGTCAGGTTCCACGAAAAAGCAGCTCGTTCCCGGTTTCTTGATGACATAGCCCACCGCGTCAAGGCGCACCATGCGGACGTGATGCGCCCTGAAATGCCGGAAAATGTCCGAGAAGTATTGTCGGGTCAAAGGCGAATTCACATCGAGATCGATTTGCTCCGACGGATCGGTCTTCCCGAACGTTGTCCACACTTTCGCTTCCGTCCCGTCCCCGAGGATGAAGGAGGAATAGGGCACCGGGCGCCGCAAAAACATTTTGTCGATATCCGCCTGGACAGGCTGCCCGTCCGGCCAGATCTTGTCGAGGGTCAGGATCATGTCGGCATGCGGGGATTTGCGGCCCTTTGCGAGGAAATCCTGAAATTGCGGGGAACGGCGGGAGATGTGATTTACCATGACATCCAGCATCACGCCGTATTCCTCGCCAATGCGCCGAATGTCTTCCCATGTACCGAACCGGGGATCAATCATGCCGTAATCCAGCGGGGCAAATCCGCGGTCGCCCGAGGAAGGATAGGGCGGAAGGATGTGGATGCCCCCCGTGAACAAACCGCGGAAATGGCGCCGAAGGACATCCTGCAAGGCGGCAAGATTGCCTCCAAGGGAATCGGGATACGTAATCAGCTGGACACGGTTGTCAAATTTCATGGAGCCTTTCACCGCCGTACGAGACATCCGCCAGCCGGTACTCTTTCGGAAATCGGCTGACGGGCCCCAGATGCCGCAATTTGTAGGCGCTCACTTCCATGCCGAATTCTACCGAACCGATCAGGGAAAGCCCCCTCACGAGCCCCGCATAGAATCCGGCCCAGAACGCATCCCCGGCTCCCGTCACATCCACCACTTCCGTCGCCACGCTGTCCAATCGGAGGGTTTCGGCGCCATTGGACACCAGAATGCCGTCCGCTCCCATGGTGAAAATGACCAATTTGGCCCCGAGGTCGAGAAACCGGGCCAGATGGTTCTCCGGCGAATCCGTCCCGAACAGCCGATCGGCGTCGTCCTTCGAAGGTTTGATCACGTCTACCCGGCCGATGATCGATTTCACGTAGGCCGCGCCGTCCTCGCCCTTGCTCCAGATGGCCGGATGGTAGTTCGGATCGAAACCGACCAGCGCTCCTTCCGATTTCGCCAGATCCATTACCCGCTCGACGGCGGAACGGGCCGGCTCCCTGGAGATCGGCCAGCAGGAAAAGTGGACGATCCTGGATTGCTTTACCGCGTCCGCCAGATCCGGCGTAAGGTTCAGCTGGAAATCCGCTCCCCGGTAAAAAATCGGATAGGGCGTGGATCGGCTTTTGGTGATCACCACCATGCTGGTGGACTCGTCCGTGAGCTGGATGTGATCCGTCGGAATCCCTTCCCGTTCGAGTTGCCGAAGCAAAAACGCACCGAATCCGTCCCTGCCCACGGCCGAAGCGACCAGGGAACGAAGGCCCAGCTTCTTCGTGTTCAAGGCCAGATTGGCGGCCGAACCGCCCAAAAAGCGGTTGTACGTGTTGCAATCCACCATGTCGTCGTACGCTTCGGAAATCATGTCGATCAGAAGCTCGCCCACGGTCAGGATATCATTCGGCTTTTCTTTCAATTCGATGTGATGGTCCAGTTTGAACACCCGTTTCCCTCCACTCGCCGTTGCATTCATGATCCACGGGCACCCAAAACGCTCAAAGGCATGCCAACGGCGGGATCTCCAAAAACGCACGTAATTCGACTTCCATATATTAACCGCTTGACATATGGGTGTCAATCGGTTGATAGAAGAAGCGGCGGGCCTATGCGCGGAAAAAACGGCAAGGTTCCCCTGCCCCTTCGGAGACGTCAGGTGGATTCCTTCTCCACCAATTTGACGGGCAGAATGTTTTCCCGCTGCACTTCTTTGCCGTTGATTTGGTCGATCAGCAATTGGACGGAAGTTTTGGCGATTTCCTTGATCGGCTGCCGGATGGTGGTCAAACCGGGGGTAATGTATTCGCCCAGTTTGATGCCGTCGAAGCCGACCACCCTGACGTCCTTCGGCACCTCTTTGCCGAGCCGCCGGCATTCTTTGAGCACCTGCGCGGCAATCACGTCGCTGCTGGCGAACACCCCGTCAATGTCCGGGTGTTCCCGGAACAGATCTTCGACAATTTTCCCGTATTCCTCGTACTTGAAACCGTTCAGATCCGTCTCGACCACGACATGGGGGATCTTCTCCCGGGTCACCGTGTCCATGAAGCCGTCGTACCGGGTCTTGGCCAGCAGGTGCAGCTTCAGGTTGCCGCTGATGTGGGCGATTTTCCGGCATCCCTTGCGGATCAGCAATTTGGCGGCCAGCACCCCGCCCTTGTAGTGGTCGGCGGAAACGTACGGGATCGATTCCGACAATTGGCGGTCCAGCGTGACCAGCGGCAGATTGATCTTCGTGAACTCCTTGGTGTCCAGGGTGTGGCTGCCCATGATGATGCCGTCCACCTGGCTCGCCTTCAGCATATTGAGGTAATCCTGTTCCTTGTTGCGATTCAGCTGGGAGTTGCAGAGCAAAATCTTGTACCGGTTTTTGTAGGCATAATACTCCACATATCTCGCAATTTCGCCGAAAAACGGATGGGAAATATCCGGGATGATCAGGCCGATGATGTTCGATTTTTTGCGGAACAAAGACCGGGCCAGTTCATTCGGCTGGTAATTGAGCTCCCTCATCGCCTCGTAAACCCGCCGCTTCAAGTCCTCGCTCAAATATCCGCGGTTGTTGAGCACCCTGGACACCGTGGTGACCGATACGCCGACTTTTTCCGCCACGTCCTTGATGGTCGCCATTCCGTTCCCTCCGGAACCGCAATTTCGAGCATGAATTTCGACAACCTCTCTGATTATATCATTATCCGGCGACTGTTATTTGCCCATCGCCCATTGCAGGCCGGCCCGGATGAACGTGGACCAAAACTCCCAATTGTGATCCCCCGGCGCTTCCACATAGGTGTGCGGAACGCCTTCCTTCACGAGAAAGTCGCGGAAACGCCGGTTCACGTCCAGCAGGAAATCCTCCGTTCCGCAAGCCATGTAAATGTCCGGCAGGATGCCGCCCTTCGCCTTCCGCTCCAGCACCAGCGCCTCCGGATCCTTGTCGCTGCCAAGCACCCGGTCCAGGTCGCCGAACACCCGCCTGAAATAGCTGATGTTGTGGCCGTCGACGGTCCCTTCCTTTTTCCCGTGAATGCGGTATGTGATGAGGGCCGAAGACAGGGCGATGATCCGGGAAAACGTATCCGCGTATTTCAGTCCGTTGCGGATCGCGCCGTATCCGCCCATGGACAGGCCGCCGATCCAGGTCAGTTCCCGATCGGCCGCGAGCGGAAACAGCCGCCGCGTGTATTCCACCAATTCCCGGCCGACAAACTCGCCGAACCGTTCGCCCTTCTCTTCGTCGTCCAGATAGAACGAATTGGATCCGGCGGGCATGAACACGGCGATGTTGTTCATCTCCGCAACCAGACGGATGCCGGAAAAGTGCAGCCAGTCCAGATCGTCGCCGGTGAATCCGTGCAGCAAATAGAGGGCCGCCATCGGGCGCGCCGGTTCGCCGGCGGGGGCGGGCCCCTTCGGATTGTCGATCGGCAGAACGGCCTGGAACGTCGTATTGCGGTTCAGCGCCCGCGAATAGAAACTGATTTGCGCAACAGCCATGCCGTGGTCACCTCGTTTGGCAACGGTTCAGCCTACGCGCCGCAGCGCCTTCACCAGCGCCTGCACGTACTCGTTTTTCGCCCGGACACTGATTTCGGCGCCGGGAACCACGTGTTCGAACCCATGGTAGGCACCGGGATACAGGTGAAATTCCACGTCGACGCCGGCTTGCGCCAGACGCGCCACGTATTCGATGGTTTCGTCGCGGAACGGATCCAGCTGGCCGACGCACGTGTAGGTCGGCGGCAGCCCGGCCAGATTCTCCGCCCGGATCGGCGCCGCATAGGGGGAAACATCCTCCGTATCGCCCAAATACATGGCCCACGCCGCGATGTTTTTTTCCCGGTCCCACACGGCCGGGTGGTGGATTTCATGGCTGGACGGCGACACGTTGCGGTCGTCGATCATCGGATACAGCGGCATCTGGAAGCAGATGGACGGTCCGCCCCGGTCACGGGCGAGCAACGCAAGGGCGGCGGTCAGCCCGCCTCCGGCGCTGGCTCCGCCGATCGCCACCCGGGCCGCGTCGATGCCGTACCGCCCGGCCGATTCGTGGAGCCATACCAGGGCGGAATAGCAATCCTCCAGCCCGGCGGGAAAAGGATGTTCGGGAGCCAGCCGGTAATCCGGCGAGAAAACGACGCATCCCGCTTCCTCGGCGAACGTCTGGCACAGGTTGTCGTCGTAATCGGGATGCCCCATCACGTAGCCGCCTCCGTGAATCCATAGGAAGGCGGGGCGGCCGGACGCCCGACCGTCCGTCGGTTCATAGACGCGAACCATCATGTCCTGGCCCGCGGCGCCCTTGATCACTTCCTCGGAAATGGCAACGCGCTCCGATTTCCGAAACGGCGGCCGCGGGTTGTTCCTCGCCTTCTCCAGGTCTTCAGGCAGGCGAAACGCCGGCAACCGGCCCAACACGTCCCGCAATTCGGGAAGAACACGATTCGTATCCACGTTTGGCGCGCCTCCATTCTTTTCCGGAATGGTCTCATTTCAAAGCCCCTTCGGTAATTCCCTTGATGACGTGATCCTGCAAGATCAGGTAAAGAACCAGAATCGGAATGATGGTCATGATCAGACCGGCCATGAGCGGGCCGTAATCGACGGAATAGGTGGAGAAGAACGCATAGATGGAAAGCGGCAGCGTCCGGTTGGCCGGCGACAAGAGCACCAGGCTCGGCAGCAGATAGTCGTTCCACACCCAAAGCACATCCAGCACGGCCAGGGTGACCACCACCGGCCTGAGCAACGGGAAGACGATCTGAAAGAACGTCCGGATCCGGGAGCAGCCATCGATGAATGAAGATTCCTCGAGTTCATACGAAATCCCTTTAATGAAGCCGTGGAACAAAAACACGCCCAGCGGAACGCCGAATCCCATGTACATGAAAATGAGAACGGCTTTCGAATCCAATAACCCCAGATTGCCATAAGCCATGACCAGCGGAATCATGATGACCTGAAACGGGACGGTCATGGCCGCCAGCATGACGAAAAACAACACCTGGTTGATTTTCCATTTGAACCGGACAAACAGATACCCCGTCATGGACGAGAACAAAATGATGACCAGCACCGCCAGTGCGGTGATCAGCAGCGTATTGGCGAACCCTCGCATGAAGTTCATTTTTTGGAGAGCGTCGGTGTAATTGGCGAATTGGAAAGGATCGGGCCACGCGACCGGATTTTCGATAAAGTATTGGGTTTTCTTGAACGAATTCAATATGACGATCAAAAACGGGCTCAGGAAAACAACCAGTCCGGCATAAATCAACACGTTTTTGAGGAGATGGTTCAGCCGCCGCGCCGGCATCACGACTCCACCTCCAGTTTTTTCAGCAGATAGGACTGGGTCAGCGCAATGACGGCCACGACGACAAACAGCACGATCGCTTCCGCCTGGCCGACGCCGTACTGGTTGGATTGGAACGCCATCTGCACGATGTAAAAGGTCGCCAGTTCCGTCGAGTTGAACGGACCGCCCTTTGTCAAACTGAGGTTCAAATCATAGGTCAGGAACGAACGGGACAGGGACAGGAAAACGCAGACGACGATGGCCGGAACGGCAAGCCGCAGCACGATTTTCCGCAAGACGGCGAAATTCCCCGCTCCGTCGATTTTGGCCGCTTCCACGATATCCTTCGGGACGCCCGTGAACCCGGCAATGTAGATAATCATGAGATACCCGGCCAGCTGCCAGCTCGTCGCGATGACGAGCGCCCAGAACGCTTTGTCCGTGCTGGTCAGCCAGGAGGTCTGAAACAGCGGCCAGTCGTATTTCTGTCCGAGATACGGCAGCACGCGGGAAAACAGGCTTTGCCACAGGTAACCGAGCACGATGCCGCCGATCAGGTTCGGTGTGAAATAGCCGGCCCGCAGCCAGCGTTCCCCCCTGATCCCGCTGGTCAGCGCGAGCGCGATGGCGACGGCCAGCACATTGGAGATGATCACCGTAAAAAAGACATAACGGATCGTGAACCAAAGCTGCGTCCAAAACGCCTTGTCCCGGAACACTTCCGCATAGTTGACGAAGCCGACGAAAGAGCCGTCATTGCGGATGACGTCCCACTTGGTCAAGGTCAGATAGAAGCCGACCAAAAACGGGATCAAAAAAACGACCGTAAAAGCGAACAGGGACGGGCCGGCAAACAGAAAGAAAAGTCCGGTGTTCCGCCAGATGGTTTTGCTTTTCATGCCACCGCACCTTTTTTTGTTTCAATCTTATGAAAAAAGGAAAGATGGGCGCAAGACCCTCGCCTTACGCCCATGACCCGCTCCAAAGAGAAGCTGCTCGTTATTAAACGGACTCCCAATAGGCTTGAACTTCCTGGAAGAGCTGATTGCGGTCGATCACGCCGGCAAGGTATTTTTGCATGGACGCGCCGGTCTTGGCCCAATAGTCGGTCGGGAAGTAGTTGATGACGCCGATGTTGATCGTATCTCCCTTCTCGACATATTCGCCGATGGCTTTGGCGATCGCGTTGCTGCTCGTAGCCTTCACGTTCTTGTAAGGCATGGTCAAGCCCATTTCTTCGGTGATGGCCTTCTGTCCTTCTTCGCTGGTCAGCATCCATTCCAGGAATTCCAGCGCCGCCTGCTGTTCTTCCGGCGTCGCGGCGGAATTGTCGACGGCGAACAGCTTCGGATGGCTGAAGGCGACCTGCCCGTTGCCGTAATCGCCCGGATTGTTGCTGATCGGCACGGGGAGCACGCCGAATTCGCTGTCCCGGCCTTCCATGGAACCGATGACCGCCCAGAGCCAGTCGCCCATGAAGTAGAACGCCGCGTTGCCCTTGGCGAAATCCTGGCCGTCCAGCTCATAGTTGGCGACCAGCGGGTCGTTCTTGCGGTAATTGTATTCTTTCAGCACATCGAAGGTATCCATCAGGCCGTTGAACACCGCGTTGTCCGCCAGCTTCACCCTGCCCGCCTTGACGTCTTCCCAGTATTTCAAATTCTCATTCATATCGCGGGATTGCAGGGAGAAGCCCAGCGCACCCAGATAGTGCGCGCCAAGGGACCAGTCGGCGCCGTGGATCATGACGGGCGGCACGCCCATGGCCGCCTGGACTTTCTCCAGCAGCTCTTTCAGCGCATCCCGCGTGCGGATGGTCGAAGGATCGAACGGTCCGCCGAGCGCTTCCTCGAGAGCCCGCTTGTTATACAGCAGGCCGTAGCCTTGGGCGGTCCAGGGAATGCCGAGGAATTTGCCGTCCAGGATGCCTCCTTCCACCGCGCCGGGCAGAGTAAGCTCTTCGTACTTCGCCTTTACCGGCTCCAGATCCAGGAACTTGTCTCTGTAAACGTAGATATGGCTCGGGTCCAGGTTGGAGATGGTCGGCGGGTTGCCCGAGGCCAGCCGCGACTGGAAGATCTCGATCTGGGCGCCGCCGATCGGCGTCGGAATCAGTTCCACCGTCACGTTCGGATTGACTTCATGGTATTTGGCGAACAGCTTTTCGAACACTTCGTTGACTTCCGCCGACGTGTTGAAGAACGTGATCTTGATTTGCTTTCCGGACGACGCGGAAGGTGAACTGGTCGACGTTGCTGTCCCCCCGTCCGAAGTACCGCCGGTGTTGCCGCCACTGCCGCCGCTGCTGCTTTTGCCCGAGCAGCCCGCCAGCAGGCCCAGCAGCAAAACAAGGCACACGGCCAGAACGGCGAAACGCTTTCCAGGTTTCATGGACTCATCCCCCAAACTCACGAGTTTTTTTGAATGCGCTGACATATTTTCACCCATATGATAACCGGTTGTCATATGTATGTCAACCAGTTGACATACCGGCCGCAAACATCCTTTTTCCTTTTCGGCGCTTATTTGAACCCCCAATTACTTTATCCAGAAAAACCCTGGCCTTGCGCCGGTCCGTTCAGTCCGCCAACACGCGATCTCCCTTGCTGGTCGGTTGGGAAACGACCAAAAACTCGACATCCCCGCTGGATCTGTTCATGATTTGATGCGGCACCAATGGCGGAACTTCGACTCCCTCATGCGGACGCAACATGAGCTCGGTTCCATTGATCTCAAGGGTTGCCGTGCCCGACAAGACAAAGAAAAACTGCCGCGCGCGCTCATGGTAATGTCTGACTTCCGAAGTGCCCGGCGGCATGCGTTCATGGATCACGCTCAAATCTTGATGTTTCACCAAATGCCACCCGTCGCATTGTTTTCCCCACAGGTAATGTTCGGCGGTGTGTTTGCTGATTTTCATTTTTGTATCCCCCGTTCAAATTTGAACCTTCAAACCATTTATCGGGCTCAACCAGGTAAGTCGTCAATTTAAAATGGGTGAACTTTTGACCATTGTACGATGCGGTGATTTCGCTGAAAAGTTCCGTAATGCAAAATCCCCAACCGTTTCCGGTTGGGGATTCCATGCCCTGGTCCTGGTGAGGCGAACCGCGGCCAGGCCGGCGCTTCCCGGCAAGTTTATGCTATCGCCTCCGCCTGCGGGCTTTGCGCCAAACGGCGCTCCGTGCGGGAATTCTTGAAATGGAGCACCTCATACATCACCGGCACCACCACAAGGGTCAGCAGCGTGGAGCTGGCAAGTCCGCCGATCACGACCATGGCCAGCCCGCTGGAGATGACGCTGCCTCCGCCGATCCCTGCCGCCAGCGGCACCAGCGCGCAGATCGTGGCGATGGCCGTCATCAGAATCGGTCTGAGGCGAGTGCCTCCCGCTTCCACCAGCGCCTCCCGAATCGTGAGCCCCCGCTCGATCTGCTGCTTCACCCGCTCCACCAGGACGATGGCATTGGTGACCACAATGCCGATCAGCATCAGAAAACCGATCAGGCTGGAAGCCGACAGCGGTTCTCCCGTTGCCAGATTGCCGGCGAGGCCGCCGATGAGCGCGAAAGGCAGGGAGAAGAGGATGGCCAGCGGCGCCCGTCCTTCGCCAAAGGCGGCCACCATCACGACATACACCGCAACGACCGCGACAAGCATCGCCATCAGCATGTCGCTGATCATCTGCCGGACTTCCGCGTTGTTTCCGCCTACGGACAGTGCCGCCCCTTGGGGAAGTTCCAGCGCATCCAGGGCTTTCGTCAGCTCTTTGTTGACCTTGCTCGCATCTTTGCCCCCAATTTTCGCGGTGACGGTCACATACTCCTCTCCGTTCTTGTACTGCAAGGTGCTCGGAAGCTGCACCTGCCGGACATCGGCGATATCCTTCACCTGAATGACCGTGCCAAACGGCGTCTGAATCGGCAGCGCCTTGATGCTCTCCAGAGAGTTCAGGGAATCGCCCTTCAGGGTGAAATACAGGTCGCTGCCCGACAGCTTGCCGACTTTCGTCTCCGCCAGATACGGCCTGAGCAGGGCGTAAGCCTGGTAGGCGGTCAAACCGTATCGGGCCGCGTCCTCCTGGCGGACTTCGACCGCAACTCCGTTCGTGCCGTCTTGCAAATTGCTGCTGATATTGGCGATGCCCTCGATGCCTTCCAGCGTCTTCGCCACCAGCTCGGCCGCCGCCCGCATCTCATCCCTCGAAGATGCCGTAACGGTAATCTCCACGGCGCCGCCGCCGGTCATGTCATCCTTGACCAGACTGAAACGGCCTCCTTCAGACGGCACGGCCTGCGGTCCGATCTCTTCAATGAATTGGTCCAGATCCGTTTCCGGTCTGAAGGCGATGAACCATTCGGCCAAATAGCTGTACGCTTCTCCGTTCGTATTGCCGCCAATGATCACATTGGTATTCGTCACGTCGGGATGGCCGCGAAGGATCTCATCCAGACGTTTCGCTTCCGCTTCCACCGCCTGCGGGGCTGTTCCCTTGGGCATCTCCAGCGCAGCAAACATATATTTGTATTCCATTTCGGGCATGAGTACGACGCCCACTTTGCCGGCGGCAATCGGGATGAGGCTCCCGATGAAGAGCAGCGCCGATACGGTCAGCACAATCGCTTTATGTCCGAGCGACCAGCCGAGGAGACGCTTGTAACCCTTGCTGAGCGACGATTGCGCCGGCGCCTTGATGTCTCCTTTTTTCAAAAGCACCCACGCCATCAAAGGCACAACGGTGAGCGCCACGAGCAGCGACGCCATGAGGGCGAATCCGACGGCAAAGGCGAACGGGCGGAAAAATCCTCCGACGATGCCCTGCAGCATGCCGAGCGGCGCAAAGACGGCAACCGTCGTCAGCGTGGAGGAGACGATCGCTTTCCCGACTTCGATCGTTGCGGACACGATCAGATCCTTGCTGATTTTTTCCCCTTTCATCCTCCGAATCAAATTCTCGATCACGACAATGCTGTCGTCCACGACCCTGCCGGTGGCCACCGCCATGCCGCCGAGGGTCATCATGTTCAGCGTCACATCGGTAAATGATTTCAAAGCAATCATCGCAATGAGCATTGACAGCGGAATCGAGACGATGGCGATGAGCGTCGCCCGCAAGTTACGCAGGAAGAAGAGGATGACCAGGGAAGCGAACAATGCGCCCAGCAGGCCTTCCTGCGCCAGCGAATTGACCGACTCCTCCACGTAAGTGCCCCGGTTGTACATGATGAAGGTGTGAATTTTGCCGCCCTTTTCCGCTTCTTCATAGATGCGCAGCACGTCGTCCGCCACTTCCACCGTGTTTGCCGCGCCGGACTTCACGATGTTCAGCGTAATGCTGGGCTTGCCGTTGGTAAAGCTGACGACGCCGGTTTCTTTGCCCTGGGTGATGGCCGCCACATCGCGGAGACGGACGCTTCCGTCGGGCACGAGGCTCATATTTTCAAGTTTTTCAATCGTCCGCAAATCCCCCTGCACGAAAACGGGCAATATCTCATCCCGGATCACCGTTTGCCCGAGCGGGACGCTGACATTGTTGGCCTGAATCAGGCTCGCCAACAGATCATAGGTAATTCCATACTCCGCCAGCTTTTCGCCGTCCAGATGAACGAACCAGGAGGTTGAATCCTTCAGTCCGATCACCTGCACTTCGCTGACCCCTTCAACGGCCTTCAGCTTCGGCAACAGATCCCCGCTGACAATGTCGGACAATTCCTTTTCGGAAACGCCCTCCGCGCCGGATACGCTCGTATACATAATGGGCGAGCTGGCCGTTGAAAAATACATGACCTCCGGCTGCAGCGCGCCCTCGGGCAGCGCAATTCCGGCCAGAGCCTGACGAACTTCCTCCTGCCGCTTTTTCATATCGTCGTTATAGCTGTATTCCAGCTGGATGATGGACAGGTTGTTCGCGGATTGCGAGTAAACGTTCTTGACACCCTCCAAATTTCGCAACTTTTGCTCCAGGGGCTGGGTGACTTGTTCCAACACTTCATTCGGCGCCGCGCCGGGATAGACCGTCGAAACGACGATCCCAGGCATGTCAATCTCCGGCAGCTGCTCCTGTTTGAATTTTGTGGTTGAATAAATCCCTCCAATGACAACGAGTACGACCAGCAGCACGACGGCCACCGGATTCTGAAGTGAAATTTTCGTAAGGTTCTTCAACATCTCTTTTCCCGTCCTTTTTACAAAAACTTCAAACGCCATCCATTGTAGCCGCGGACGGGAAGCGGCACTACAGCCTGCGGAATGGATTGGAAATTCGCTTTTGGACCGAGAAACAACTCCGCCTCCGGACGGAGGTGTTTGCTTTTTTTGGACGTTATCTAACCCGCACATCGGGAGGTTGGTGCGCGGGTTTCTGACCCGCGAAGGCATAGAAACGATCGAGGCGCTCGACGGCGCGCATCCGTCATACCCTTCTGCCGAGGATGATGACGTCCCGCTCCACGCCGTCCAGGTTGGCGACTTTCGGCAAACAACCCCATTGTTCAAAATGGAATTTTTTCAGCAGCCGCAAACTGGGTTCATTGTGCCCGAACACAAGCCCGATCAACGTTTGAATGCCCAGCCGGGGGCTTTCCTGAATGGCTTTTTCGAGCAACAGGCTGCCCAGCCCCCGGGACCGGTGTTCCGGCGCAAGGTATATGCTGATCTCGGCGGTCGACCGATACCCTGCCCTTTCGCTGAACGATTGAAAGCTCAACCACCCCGCGACTTGGCCGTCCTGTTTCGCCACCCAGATCGGTCTGTACCCGGGAGAATGCTCCAGAAACCATTTCTTCCGGCTTTCGACGGTCACCGGCTCGAGATCGGCCGTGACCATCCGGCTCGCGACGGTGGAGTTGTAAATGTCCACGATTCGCTCCAAATCCGCCAGTTCCGCATCCACAATTTCGTAAGCCTGCGTCATCCTTATCCCCCCCCAAGTCCGATTCTTCACTTCGTTCCATCATACCCAAAAGCTCGCCGCGCAGGCAGTTCCTTCGGCAGCTCTCCTGACATAGCATCCGCTTGTCGTATTCGATAGCGGCACATGTCCTTGCCGTGCTCGTTCCGCTTCGCTCCTTTGCGAACGGTCTGAACCCCTTGTCCAAGATCGGGCATCCTATCGATTAAGGGCATCAAAAGTGTCTGCATATTTGTTCAGCATCATGTGTTTCTTGAATCTTTTCCCGTAAAAAAGTTATTATTTCATTATCGCGAGCCACTGGTAATTTTATCATCTGAGTAATTGATGAGTGGTGGCGGTTGTGAACTTTCCTCCCAGGCGCATTGCGGGGTTTGAATCTGAAGTACTGGTGCTTGGAGGTATTCCCGAGGAAGGGGACGTGGTGCTTTTGAGGCCGGATACGCCTGTCCCCAATGGCACGCCGGTGGCTTAGACAGGTGAAATGCCTGTCGTCACCCGCGTAATATTTAGGCCTCGCCATGCCGCGTTCGTTTCCGCCTTCCCCTGCGCACGAAACGGCAAAAGACACCTGACACGGTGTCTTTTTTTTCGTCAAATCCACATTTTCGCCGCGCCCGACAGCTTATATGGTCAACCACGGGTGTGTTTCCTTTGGCAACGGATTGGCCAGGTACCTGCGCAGCACATCGCACAGAAGGATCACCGCTTCACCGAGCGACTTCTCATCCAGAAACGAATAGCTGATCCGAAAACGATGGTGCTCAGGCTCATTGGCATAGCAGGTGATGCCGGGCAAGATCGCGGCCCCTTCACGCTGGGCGAGCACGTACAGGTCGGTTGCCTTGGCCCAGTCCGGCATGGTGACCCATACGTTGAATCCTCCCTCCGGCACCGTCCAGGTCACCCCTTTCGGCGCATGGCGCTTCAGCAGTTCCAGCACGATATCGCGGCGGGCTTTCAAAGCCGACCGCAACCTCTTCAAGTGCCGCTGAAACAGGTTGGATTGCAACACGGGCAGGATGGCTTTTTGATTGAGCATGGGACTGCCGAGGTCCGCAATCGTCTTGGCGGCGATCAGCCTGTTCAGGATGGTGCCGGAAGAGACCAGTGCGGAAACCCGGCATCCCGGCGACAATATTTTGCTGAAACTTTTGGCCAGGATCACATGTCCGTACGGGTCCATCGATTTGATCGCGCGAGGCGGCTCCGTACGAAAATAAATATCGCTGAACGCGTCGTCCTCCAAAATGAGCGCATTATAGCTTTGGGCCAGCTCCAGCAGCCGGGCTCTGCGCGAGGCGCTCATCACCGTGCCGGTCGGATTTTGGAATGTCGGGATCGTATAAATCAGCTTCGGCGGATTGACATCGCACAACTGACTCAGAATATCGACTCTCATCCCTTCATCATCGACAGGAACCGTGATGACCCGCGCCCCTCGCGCCGCAAATACGTCGATGGCCCCGGAGTAGGTGGGCCCCTCCATATACACCGTATCCCCCGGACCCGTAAACGTGCGGGCAACCAGGTCAATCGCCTGTTGTGACCCGCTCGTAATCAGCACATCCTCCTTATCGGCATCGATCCCCCGTTCCCGGAAGTAATCGGACAAAGCTTGCCGCAGTTCCGCATCTCCCTGAAAAGGCCCGTAATTCGCGATAATCGTCGGATCCTCCGTCACGAGTTGATGGATGTTCTTGCAAATTTCCCGGTTGGGCAGCAATTGGGCGTCCACCTCTGCAACATGAAGCCGGTATCGGCAGTTCGAGGAAGTCCCCTGGAAATGCCTCCACGTGTGCGCCCTGGGTAAATAATCAATTGCCGACAATTGCCACGATGCGGATAAATCTTGTTTCCCGGCGTCGGATTCCGGCTCGGGGCCGACGAAGCAGCCTTTCCCCTGCGTGCAGTGAATCAACCCCATCCGTTCCAGCTCATCGTACGCCTTGCTGACCGTCACCTGGCTGACCTTCAACGTTTTGGCCAGCTCGCGCACCGAAGGCAGCCTGGTCCCTGTTCGCAATAAATCTGAACGGATGCGATCGGACAACGTCTGTGCGATTTGCTTCGACAACGGCATGCCGGAATGACGTTTCAACTCAAAGTGCATGAGAAAAGCCGCCTCCAACTGTTATAGTCGACGCTTTACTGTTATACAGTGTAATGAGTATATTTGGCGTAAATTCAACAAACACAGTATAACTTTAAAAAAAGCGGGAGGTAAATATCGTGAAAAGATGGGGAGATATTCTTCTAGTGTTATTCCTTCTGTTCATTATCATCTTCTGGGTTATCGCAGGATGGAGGGAAGGCTTGAGGGATGAAGAAGGAAACGGGCGCAACCCCGACACAAACGAGAAGTGGATCGAAAGAAAGCTTGACAACTGGATTCCGAAAATGCTTTGACTGCAGAAAGCAACCCGCCCGGCGTATCAAACCGCTTCCGCAGTCGACAAATCAATGCCTCGAAATTTTTAAAATGATTCGCTAACCAGGCGGCGACCTCCATCGAATCCGCTTCATCAGACCGTGCCGAATGGCGTTTTCACAAGGAGTTGGACGGACAACGGCGGAACGAGGACATCGAGACCATCCTCCACATTACAAGGCCGCACACCGTTATCAAATCATTTTTTTGTGATCGACGCAGGGAATTTCTTATCCACAGTACACCTCCCGGATAAATCGAAATCATGTGAACCAAACTGGATGGATGAAATTTTCAATGCTTTCGCGAAAGGCTATCCCGATGAAGGAAAAAAAGAAACAGGATCTGGCGGCTTTATCCACCATGCCGCTGATCATGACGCTGGCGAATTCGACGCTGATTCCCGTGATTCCTGTCATGCGGCGCGAATTGGACATCAGTCCACTCCAAACGAGTTTATTGATCACGGTCTATGCGGCGGTGTCGATCGTTTGCATCCCGATCGCCGGTTACTTGTCGACCGATTCGGGCGCAAACGGATTATTTTGATCGGCCTGGCGATCGCCGCGAAGAAAAAGTGGCTGTACGCCATTTTTGCCATCGGCGGCCTGGGAATGTTCATCATGTTCGGTTTTCTGTATTACTTGTCCGACGTGCTGGAAGACCGATTCGGCATCGACGGCATATATGAAGCGATCATGGCGCTCGCTGACATCGAAGGGGCCATCTTCCTGGAGACGATCCGGGATACGGTGTAGCGGCGCCGGCGGGCGGGCGCTGGCGCGATACCGCTCCTTCCCGCCCCTTCCCTCCCCTTTCCTCCGTTTTTTGTCCCCTTGTTTTTTGTTTCATCGACTTTCCGCTCCTCTCCTTTCGACTGTCCCACTATTCTTGCTGTGAGCGGTTGGGTTTTTTCGGCGGATTTTTAGATCTTTGAGCGTTGCCGGCAGCGAAGCCGCTCGATATTTTTATCGCAAAAAAGTGGAGAAAACCTTCATTTTAAAATAAAAAAAGGAGTTTACTTTTATTTTTTCTCTCGGTACAATGGGGGTAGATCACCAGAGGAGGGATTTGGATTGGGACGCAGCTTTTTGACAAGGGGTCTTCTGTTCTCGCTGGCGCTCTTTCTTGTGCTCGCCGGCTGCGCACAAAGCGGCGGGAAGGGGAACGGCGGCTCCGAAAACGGCGGCGCGGAACCTTCCGGGGAAAGGTCGAAAGTTTCCATGGTCTACTGGCCCGGACCGGAAAGCGACGCGATGCAGAAAGTCATTGACGCGTACAACGCGGGACAGGGCAAAACGGACGGCGTGGAAGTCGAAATGGTGCTGCTCAGCCGCGATGGCACGTACGAGCGGGAAGCGGCGATGATGAGTTCCAACTCCGATGAAGTCGACATGTACTTTACCGCCAGCTACATTATCGGCCAACACGCGCCTTATCTGGATTCTTTGAACGGCAAAGTGAAGTTTGACAACTATCTCCCTTCTTCCGTCGACTCGTTGACGGTGGGCGGCGAAACGTTGGCCGTGCCGATGGATGTCAGCAACCATTTCCTGTTTTACCGGAAAGACTTGATCGACCAACTGTTGAGCGACGCGGCGTGGCAGGCGAAATACAAGGAAATCAGCCAGCGGGTGCTGGGCCGGGAGCTTGCGCCGAAAGACCCGGCAGAGTGGAACTGGGACGATTTTGTGGCGGCCGCCGCGTTCTTCTCGAAGGAATATAATGCCGACTCGCCGACGAAATACGGCACCGCGCTCCAGTTGAAAAACCTGATCTTCAACGTGATGATCTGGGACGACGTGCTTTACTCGAACGGCGGCGGTTGGCTGGACAATCAAGGGGCGCCGCAGTTCACTTCCGACGCGGCGAAGAAAGCGATGGACATCTACCGCACGATCTACGAGGGCAAGATGACGTCGCCGAACGCGTCGGTGGCCGAATATCCGGAAACCCAGGCGGCCCTGCAGTCCGGCGGCGCGGCTTTCGCGATTCAATGGGGCGCCGCTTACAACGAATTGAACGATCCCGAACGCTCGCCCGACGTCGCCGGGAAAATTGCCGTCGCTCCCATTCCGGGCGACCATAAAACCCATGTGCACAGCCTGGGCGTCGGCTTGAACAAGTACGCGAAAAACAAAGAGGGCGCGCTGAAGTGGATGAACTATTTGACCACCGCCGAAGCGATGAACATCTACGCGCAAAACGGCGGCATCCCGCCGATCGCGGAAGTGCTGAATGCGAATGCGGACAAGAACGCCGTGCTGCCGCTCATCGCCGAACATGTGGACAAATACGGATACTCCGTGCCGATCATGGCCGAGACGCAACAAATTTTGATCGTCCTGGCCGAAAAGTTGAGCGCCGCATGGGTGGGGCAAGCGGATACGGAAAGCGCGCTGGCGGAAGCGCAGGAACAAATCAGCAATCTGTTGAAGAAATAAACAGCTGCCGGAAAAAGGGGAGCCCTCCTCCCCTTTTTCTCTCGTTCTTTGCTGTCACAACCGGGAAAGAAGTGGTGGAAACGTGTTGAGTTCGGATAAAGCGGCAAAGTGGATTTTATCCGCGCCTCTGCTCCTGTTTTATGTTCTGATGGTGCTGTTTCCGGCCGGTTACGCCGTTTATTTGAGCGTGCATGACATCAGTTTGGGGCGGACGACCTCCGATTTCAACGGGCTGGCCAATTACTGGAAAATTTTGCGGGATGGGAATTTTTGGCATTCCATCGGCTTTACGTTGAAATATACGGTCATCGTTACGGCGGCGGAGCTCGTGCTCGGCTGTTTGCTCGCCCTGTTGTTCGACCGCGCGTTTCCGGGCAAACGCGTGTTGCTGAGCGCAGTGCTTTTGCCGATTATGGTGGCCCCTTCGCTGATGGGCGTGATGTATCGGCTGCTGCTGAACGAACACAACGGCGTCGCCACTTACGTTTTCTCCAAGCTGGGTCTGGAGATCAACCTGTTCGATCCGGATGTCGTCGTGCCGCTGCTCATTGTTTTGGATGTCATCCAATGGGTCCCGTTTACGTTTCTCATCATGTACTCCGGGCTGCAGTCGGTCGACAAAGGCTTGGCGGAAGCGGCGGCGGTAGACGGCGCCTCGTACGCGCGGACGATGCTGCAAATCATTTTGCCGGTGATTACGCCGATCATTTTCATCGCCGCGTTTTTGCGGGGCATCGACGCCTTCCGGACGTTCGACGTCATTTACGTGCTGACCAACGGCGGCCCCGGCAACGTGTCGAAAACGGCCAGCATTTTCATTTACGAGATGGCGTTCAAATCCGGCAATATCGGCACGGCGGCGGCTTCGTCGGTGATCATCGCCCTGTTCTTGCTGGCGCTGATCCCGTTTTTCATCCGCCGTCTCGGGAACGCATAAGGGAGGGGGAATCGTGAAAAAGCGCGCATCTTGGGGCTATACGGCCGCCGCCTCCGTCGTCGCTTTCATCTTGGTGTTGCCGCTGTTGAATACTTTGTGGACCAGCTTGAAGACGACGGCGGACATCAATTCGTTTCCGCCGAAATTCATTTTCACTCCGACCCGGGAGCATTATGAAAACGTGTTGTACGCGGCGGGATACAATTTTCCGAAATTTTTTCAAAACAGCATACTGCTGTCGTTGTTTACAAGCCTGTTCGTCGTATTGTTGGCGCTGCCGGCGGCTTACTCGGCAGTTCGGCTCCATTTCGGACGGCGGAAGATGCTGATGTTTTCAATGGCGCTCCGGCTGTTTCCGCCGATCATTTTTGCCATTCCGTATTATTTGATGTTTCAGTATACCGGGCTGCTCGATACGGTCACGGCGCTCGTGCTGATCAACGTATTTTTGAATATTCCTCTCGGTCTTATCCTTATGATAGGATTTTTGCAGGAATTGCCATATGAAATCGAGGAATCGGCCAAGATCGACGGGTGCAACGTCTATCAGATTTTGTGGAAAATCGTCCTGCCGCTCATGGCCCCCGGGATTGCGACCGTGGCGATTTTATCGTTTATTTTTTCATGGAACGATTACCTGTTCGCGGTCATCGTGTCCTTGAACCGGTCCACACCGGTCACGCTCGGTGCGACGATGTTCATTACGAGCTGGGGGATCAAATGGGGGGACATTTCGGCGGCGACAATCCTCTCGATATTGCCGCCGCTCGTGTTCACCTTCTTTGCGCAAAAATTTTTGGTGAGCGGTCTGTCCATGGGGGCCGTCAAAGGATAGGAGGCCGAGTCGCATGGTGAAAGCCACTCCGCAAGCCGGCAACGTCGTCGCATATATTCGGAGCATTTATCCTTTGTTGACCAAAGCGGAAAAGAAAGTTGCCGACATTGTGCTGAACGAAGTGAAACAGGTGATTTACGATTCACTGACGGATCTCGCAGAAAAAGCGGGTGTCGGGGAAACTTCGGTACTGCGGTTTTGCCGGCATATCGGGTACAAAGGGTTCCAGGAGTTCAAGCTCGCGCTGGCGCTGGAACTGGACGCCGATAGCGACGAAGCCGCCGACGCCGAGGCGGTCGGCATTACGGAAAGCGTGAAACGCAAAAACATCCGCATCATCGAAGAAACGACCATGATGCTGCGGGAAGACGATATTCGAACCGCCGTCGACATGATGCTCAAAGCGGTGCGGATCGTGTTTTTCGGCGTCGGTTCATCCGGTTTTTCCGCCGAAATCGCCAAATATCGGTTCATTCGGATGGGCTTGCCTGTTGAAGCGGTCACCGACAGCCATTTCGGTCCCGTAAAGGCAACCTTGATGAACAAGGACGAAGTCGCCGTGCTCCTTTCGGTATCGGGCAGCACGGTGGACATCGTCGACATCGCCAAGATCGCCAAAGACAACGGCGTGAAAGTGGTCTGCATCACGAGCCATGTCAAATCGCCGGTCACCAAATACGCGGACGTCGTCCTGCTGTGCTCTTCCCGCGCGAAACCGTCGGAGGGAAGCGCGTTTGCCTCGACAATTCCGCAGCTGCACATCCTCGACATCCTGTTTGAGCATGCGTTGCAAAAGCTCGGCGAAAGCGCCTTGGACGCGATCCAGAAGACAGCGAGAGCGAGCAGCAGGAATCTCTACTAAGCGTTTGCAAAGGAAGTGGTAATATTTTGGACAGCATGAAAAGCGGTCTTGTCGTCTCGTGCCAGGCGCATTTCGACCATCCGTTGAACGATCCCGCCACGATCGCCGCTCTGGCCAAAAGCGCCGAGCTGGGCGGGGCCGTCGGCATTCGGGCCAACGGGGTCGAACATATTCGGGAAATCAAAAAACGGGTGACGATTCCCGTCATCGGGATCAATAAAGTTCCGCTGCACGACAAGCGGTTTTTCATTACGCCGACGTTCGAGCACGCCGCGGCGATCGTCGACGCCGGAGCGGATATCGTCGCCGTGGAGGCGACGTTTGAGAATCAGCCGGATACCGACGTGCTGGGGCGGCTCATTCGCGATATTCGGGACAAATTGGGGAAGCCGGTGATGGCCGACATCTCCACCTTTGAAGAAGGCGTGCGCGCCTGGGCACTGGGCGCCGATCTCGTCGGCACGACACTGTCGGGCTATACACGGCTTACCGAGCATCGCCCGCTTCCGGATCTCGAGCTGGTCCGGCAGCTGGCGCAAGCCGGGATCAAAACGGTGTGCGAAGGGCACGTCGGATCGCCGGAGCAAGCCAGGGAAGCGATTCTGGCCGGCGCCTATTTCGTCGTCGTCGGCACGGCGATCACGGATATCGTCTTCGTTACGAGGCGTTATACAGAGCTGCTCGGTCAGCTCGATGCGGGGAATGAAAGCCATGTGGGCGGTCTGCATTGACGGCGGCCAGACGAAAACGGCGGTCGTCCTCTATGACGGGGACGGGCGCGCCGTGGGCGAATGGACGGACGAACCGGTGGTCCATTACGCGAGGCCCGGCGGATTGGACAGTTATCGCCGGATGGCGGAGAACGTACGCGGCCGGCTGACGGCGCTGGCGCCGCGGGAACCGGTGGCGATCTGCTTCAGCCTGACCGGTTACCACGGCGATACGGAGGAGATTCCCCGGGCGATCGAAGCGGTGTTCGCCCAGGCGGAGCTCCCGGTCGCCCGCCTGCGGATCGTGCCGGATTATTGGGGAAACTGGTATTCCGTCACGAAGGGCGCGCCGGGCATCGTCGTCATTAGCGGCGGCGGCACCGTCGCTTACGGCCGAAACCGGCATGGGCGCTCGCTGCGGCTGGGCGGATGGGGGCACTTGCTGGGCGACGAGGGGAGCGGCTACTGGATCGGGCTGGAGGCGGTGAAGATCGCCCTGAAAGCGCAGGCGGGGATCGCGCCGCCGACCGGCATGGCGAAAGCGCTCTTCGATACGCTGGAAGCCGACGAAGAGCACCGGCTGCTCGCCGCGTTCTATTCCGGCCGCCTCACCGACAAGCAGCTCGCCCTGTTGGTGCCGATCGTGAACGCGTGGGCGGAGCTGGGGGGCGCCGCCGCCGTGCGGATCATGGAGGAAGGGGCGGGCCATCTGTTCGAGCTGGCCGCCGCCATCGACGCGCAGCTCGGGGACGACCTGCCGATCTATTTGTCCGGCGGCGTGTTCAACGCCTCCCGGCTGATGAGCGGCCTGTCGGAGCGGTTCGCCGCCGCCGGCATGAGCGGGCGCGTCGTCAAAGCCGACGCCGACCCGGCGGAGGGGATTTATCGGCTCGCCGTCGAAGGGTTGGCGTAAGCGCCGCCGGCGGTCCGCCGCCGGGGCTTTTTTTGACCAATGAATCAAAGGAGCTTTTTCCCCTGGCATACTGCTCCTTAAGACTGTTGGCAAAGCCTCGTTTTTACGGAGCTTTCGCTTTAGTGGATTTATAAAAGTATTCGGGACAAACAGGAATAGCATGTGGACGTCATCTTCAAGCTGGACGCGGCGGGGATTTCGATGGCCGGAAACGAGATCGGCGCGTTTACCGCTACCGTCATGAAAAAAGAACTGTTCGGGATGAAGAAGCATGCGGTGCAGACAAAACGAAGAGCCAGGTCTTCACACAAGAAGATGCCTGGCTCGGTCTATTTTTCCGAAGCAAAATTTGTAATGAGGTAACGAGGCCGCACTAAGAATTTCCTGCTCACAGTTCACCTCGCGGATAAATCGAAATCATGTGAACCATACTGGATGGATGGAATTTTATGATGGATTTGATGCTTACGATGTGACGAGAAGCCGGCCGGACGCCCCTGCGCCGGTCCAACGACAATGCACTCGCGAAAGGTTATCCCGATGAAGGAAAAAAAGAAACTGGATCTGGCGGCTTTATCCACCATACCGCTGATCATGACGCTGGCGAATTCGATGCTGATTCCCGTGCTTCCGGTCATGCGGCGCGAATTGGACATCAGTCCACTCCAAACGAGTTTATTGATCACGGTCTATGCGGCGGTGTCGATCGTTTGCATCCCGATTGCCGGTTACTTGTCCGACCGTTTCGGGCGCAAACGGATTATTTTGATCGGCCTGGCGATCGCCGCGGCCGGAGGATGCGTGTCCGGATTGGCGGCATGGCTGATAAAAGGGAAAATCGGATACGCCCTCATTTTGCTCGGGAGAGTCATTCAAGGTGCGGGGGCCGCCGGCGCGTTTCCGATCGTGCTTCCATTGATCGGCGATATGTTCGAAAGGAAAGACGAAGTGAGCAGCGGGCTCGGCTTGGTCGAAACCGCCAACACGCTCGGCAAAGTGTTGAGCCCGGTGCTCGGTTCCGCCCTTGCCTTGGTCATATGGTTCCTGCCCCTGGCCATTATCCCCGTCATTTCGGTCATTTCCATCGCGGCCGTCGGATTTTTGGTAAAAGTGCCGAAGAAAGGCGGTTCAAAGGAGGAAGAGGAGGCCAGGGTTCAGCCCTTCGGCTCCTTTGTCCGCGGCACGTTGTCTCTGCTCGCGAAGAAAAAGTGGCTGTACGCCATTTTTGCCATCGGCGGCCTGGGGATGTTCATCATGTTCGGTTTTCTGTATTACTTGTCCGACGTGCTGGAAGACCGATTCGGCATCGACGGCATAAAGAAAGGATGGATTTTGGCACTGCCGCTGAGCGCCGTCTGTCTGTTTTCCTTGATGACGGGAAAAATCGTCGGCGAGAACAAACGCAGAATGAAGGTATCGAGCGTACTTGGGCTGGTCATATTAATGTTATCCATGCTGATGTGCGGATTTTTGAGTCCCCGACAACTGTGGTACCTGATCTCGCTGATGTTCGCGAGCGGCGCAGGCATCGGTCTCGTTCTGCCGAGCCTCGACGCGCTGATCACGGAAGGTATTGAAAAAAAACAGCGCGGCACCATCACTTCCCTGTACAGCAGCGCGCGGTTTCTCGGCGTCGCCTTGGGGCCGCTGGTTGCGTCGGTCATGACGAACAAATGGCTTTTTTATCTGTTGGCGGCGTGCGCTTTGTTTTCCGGGTTTCTCGCCGTGATGGCGATCCGGCCGGGCAAGGGGCGTTCGGGCAAGGGGGCGGGAAGAGAGCCGATCGATCCTCGTTCGCGGCGGTTGAGACCTTCTTCGGGCTGAGATGGGGAAAATATCGAAGTGAAGAAGGGGGCCGACGAATGGACGACAAGCAAAAACAGCGCGTCATCCGGGAATTGAACGGATTTTTGAAAGGCAGGTACATGGGCATCCATCAGTACGAGCACTTGATTGCGCAAGCAAAAGATCCGGAGCTGAAAGACCGGCTGCAGCGGTTCCAGGAACACGCCAAGCTCGGGGCGCAAAAAAATCGCCAAGCGCATCCAGGATTTGGGCGGCAAGGCGGTGGATGGCGCGGGACTGATCGGCGAAGTGCAGGAATGGCTGCAGCGATTCAAGGAATCGCCGCAGGATCCCAAGGAGATTCTTCACGACGCTCTGGTCGGGGAAAACAAGTACGGCATTCATTTTTCGCACAAGATGGTGGCCGGTGAACTTGACGAGGAGAGCGCGAAAATTGTCGACACAGTGCTCGAGGAAGATCAGAGGCGCGTCGATGAGTTGAAAAAGCTGCTGCGGCAGTGACGAGTTGACTCACCTGCAATTGCCGTGACAGTGGACGAAGCATTCAGCCTGATGATTACGTTCGGCTAGAAGTAGACCTCCCGCGAGTTTGGTGACGAGCGGGAGGTCACTTCTGATGTCCAAGCCTATCTCCCTTGGGGCAATCTGTTGCATGACGGTGGATGTTCCCCAGCGAATCACCCGTCCCGGGGCCGCTTCGTGCCGCCGGGCGGGCGATCCCGGTCCGAGTGCTATGCCAGGTCAGGGTTTCCAGTTTTTCGCCATATAGTCGGCGACCAACAGGCCGCTCTCCAGTTGGATCGAGACCAGATTCCGGATGGGAACGACCGCATAGTCCAGCTCCTGCTCCAACGCTTCGCACAAGGCGTTGAGCCGCGCTTCTCCCGCGTCCAGGGCGTTTTTCAGGACGGTGTACGCTTCGCCGTCGTCCGCGCGGCGCTCCAGTTCGAACCGACAGGCGCGCACGGCCATGCCGTGCAACAGGCCCATGTAGAACTTGCGCACGGTCAGACAGTCGAACACCAGGGAGGCGGGGGCCGGCCGGTCCAGTTCCGGATTGCTCGACACAAATTGCCGCATCGCGGGGCCGGATTCCTTCGCCATCCCGATCATCTCGTCCACCAGCCGGACGAACGGGTTGTCCCCGCTGATGTAGCGCCGGAACCCGCTCAAATACTCGTCCACTTGCGCATAATGCGCATCGGCCAGATCGGCGCCTTTCAGGAGCGCCTCCCGGCTGGTCATGTCCGTTTCGCTTTGATCCTGGATGCTCGGGTGCGTGAAGTACGGCAGCTCCGTCAGCAGGGTGAGGCACTCCGCCTTCGTCCGGGCGTAAGTGCCGCAGCTTGTGCCGTAATTCAACACGGGTGCCTGGCCGGTCGTTCGCTCCAGATAGTCGTAGTGCTCCTCCACGCCGAAAAATTTGTACACGTTCGGCGCGAGCGTCTGGATGAACGGCGCTTCGGGTTCGCCGTAAAACAGCGGCACGTTCTGCCTGCGCGCGGCGTTCCGGAACGGTTCGTACAATTCCGGGATGTCGTGGCTGATGTACCAGAACGCGCCGCCGAACCCCGCATTGTGCAAGGAATAGATGAACGCCGGTTTGTGCTGGTCGACGATGTTCATCAGCGCCCGCGTTTCCGGCAGCGGCCGATCGAAACGGTAGGTTTTGTACTCGACCGGGAAGGTCCATTCCACCTGCTCGTTGAACGCCGGCCGATAAAAGTTCCGGATGTAGTTGGTCAAGCTGAACGGGCCTTTGTACCACGCTTCGTTCAGCCGCACGCCGTCGGGATCGACGCATTTGATGATGTACCAGGTGAAGCCGAGCCGGTCGCGCAGCGCCTTGTCTTCGGCCAATATCCGCGCGAAAGCTTCCATCGTCATCGCCCCGATCGGCTCGTTCGGATGCGGGCAGCCATAGCACAGGGCGTTGCGGGGGCCGTCCCCGATCTTCAGGCACAGGATGGGATGGCCCTTGCGCGACCGGCCGGCCTCGAACAGGGTGACCGTGTCGGGGTATTCCTCCGCCAAGGCCCGGGCGCTGGCGTCGAGTTCATCCACCGTCAGGAAGACCTGATAATCGGGGACGGTGTCCAGGATGCGCTGAAAGTCTGACTCCATGACGACCCCTCCTTATTGTTGGGTTTCCCGCTGTCTTTATTTCTCGATCCGGACGTAGTTGTATTCGTGATCGCCGGTGTACGGCAGCGCTTCTTCGGAAGACGGATGGCCTTTCACATAGGGATGATGCGGGTTCATATCCAGCACTTCGACCAGCGGATAGATCGGCAGGTCCTCCGCCAGGATGCGCTGCACTTCCTTGTATTTCGCCGCCCGATCCGCCTCGTTGACCGTCTGGGCGCCTTCGAGGAGCGCCTGATCCAGCGCGGGATTGCCGTAGCCGGTCGGGTTGTTGGCGGCGTTCGTGCCGATGCGCACCTGCAGCGCGCCGATGTCGGGGCCTTGATAGCCGCCCATCATCGAGAACGTGTAATTGCGCTCGATGATGATCTTTTGAACCCACGCCGTTACGTCCGCCAGGTTGATCTGCACGTCGATGCCGACTTGGGCGAGCTGCTCCTTGATTACCGTCGCCATGTCCGGGAAGGCGCCGGCGCTCATGACTTCCATCGTCAGGGACAGGTAATGGCCGTTGGCGTTTTTCTTGTAGCCGGCCTGTTCCAGCAGCTTCATCGCCTGCTCCGGATCGTGCCCGGGTACGCGGTATTCGTCGGCGATCGCCCACTCGAAAGCCGGGGAGATGAAATATTCCGCCGGTTTGCCCAGCCCTTTCATCGCCCGGGCCGAGATTTCCTCGTTGTTCAGCGCCAGCGCGACGGCGCGGCGCACCTCCGGCTTGTCGAACGGCTCGGCGGTGACGTTGAAGAACAGGTAGTTCCGGTACGGGGCGACGACCGACACGGTGACGTAGTCTTTGCTGTCGATAATTTTTTGCGCTTCCGCGCTGGGCGGCGCCATCCCCAGAATATCCAGATCGCCGTTGTAAAACGACTGCACCATCGTGTTGGGATCGCCGATGATGGAGTAAACGAGCCGGTCCACCTTCGGCACCTGGCCAAAATAGTCGCCGAACCGCTCCAGCGTCAGGCTGACGCCGGGCTTGTACTCGACGAATTTGAACGGACCGGTGCCGACGGGTTCGATCTCCAGCCCGGTATCCCAGTTCTCGTCATTGTAAATATGCTCCGCCACGATGAACGTGCCGTACCAGGCCAGATTGCCGAGGAAGGCGGCGTCGGGCTGGGACAGCTTGACGACGACCGTATGGTCGTCCGGCGTCGACACATCCGCCACGCTCATGAAGCTGGGGGCGATGAACGCCTTGGTGCGGATGAAGTCCAAGGTGAATTTCACGTCGGATGCGCTGAACGGTTCGCCGTCATGCCATTTGACGTTTTTGCGCAAATGGAACGTGTACGTCAGGCCGTCGTCGGACACTTCCCATTTTTCCGCCAGATCGGGAACGATCTCCTGTTTGTGGTTCAGCTTGACGAGCCGGCTGTAAAGGTTCTGCGCCACATAATAGAAGAAGTCGTCCGGTCGGGCGTCGGGATTGAAGGTGGTCGGATCGCCGCCCATACCGACGACCAGCGTACCGCCGCCGGAGTTGCTCTTGGTGCAGGCGGCCAGCAGCAGTCCCAGGATTAGCACGGCTGTCAACAACAGGCTGATTTTTCGCACTTTTGGTTGCCCCTCTCTGAAAAAGGTTTTTTTGAATCCCGACGCCGGACAAGCGACGCCGGGGATTGAACGTGTGGCCATCTTCAATCGTGTCCCGCATCTTCGGCGGTCTCGGGCGGGGACTGCCGCGCTGCGGCCGTCTTCGGCGCCGTTCCCGGCGAGGCGGACGCTTCGTCCTCCAGCGGATGGAAGCAGCTCACCCGACGGCCGCCCAGGTCGACCGGTTCCGGCCGCCGATCCCGGCAATCGTCGCGCCGCCGGAAACAGCGCGGGTAGAAGGCGCACCCGACCGCGGCGTCGGCGGAGAGCGGTTCGCCCTCAAGCTTGAGCGGCTTGGCATCCGCCACCCGTCCCAGCTTGAGCGAACCGGCGATCAGCGCGCGCGTATACGGATGCCTCGGGTGATGCAGCACTTCGTCGGCCTCGCCGTATTCGACGATGCGCCCCAGGTACATCACCGCGATCTTATCGGCGATGTATCGGACCGCCGCGATATCGTGGCTGATGAACACCATCGCCGTGTTGCGCTCTCGGCATTGTTCCGCCAACATGTTCATGATGTCCGCCTGGATCGAGGCGTCCAGCATCGAGGTCGGCTCGTCGGCCACGAGGAACTGCGGGTTCAGCAGCATGGCGCGCAGAATGGAAATGCGCTGCAGCTGCCCGCCGGACAGTTCGTGCGGATAGCGGGTCAAGTATTGGTCGGCCGGGGCCAGTCCCGCCTGCTCCAACCGTTCGGCGACAAGCGCCAGACGCTCGTCGTGATTCCGGCCGATGCGGTGCAGCTTCAGCACACCCGTCAAAATTTGCTCGATGGAATACCGCGGGTCGAATGTGTCGAACGGGTTCTGGAACACGATCTGCACGAGGCGGCGGAAAGCGAGCGGATCGCGGCGATACGCCTCCCGATACGTCTTGCCGTTGTAGCGGATCGCGCCTTCGTCCGGCTCCTCCAGCCGCACCAGCATGCGGCCAAGCGTGGACTTGCCGCATCCGCTCTCACCGATCACGCCGAGCACTTCGCCGCGGCGCAGCTTGAAACCGACACCGTCCACCGCCCGAACCGTCGAATTGCCCCGCGTCCGGTAGATTTTGACCAGCCCTTCCGCTTCGAGCACCGTGTCCGGTCTAGCGGTCATGGTCGCCACCTGGTTCACCACCTCCCGCTCCCGCAAAATGGCACGCCGCGGTGCGGCCGGCGGACAGGTCGACGGCCGGGGGCGCCTGCGTCCGGCAGATGTCCCGGGCATGGGCGCAGCGGGGGGCGAAGACGCAGCCGCGGATCGGCTCGCTAAGGTCGGGAATCGACCCTGGGATGCCGCGGACGAGCTTTTTCTCGCCGGTGAGCGACGGAATCGTCGCCAGCAGCCCTTGCGTGTACGGATGCTGCGGGTCGGCCAGCACCGTCCGGACATCGCCGAATTCCACCAGACAGCCGGCGTACATGACGGCCACCTTCTTGCAGGCGTAAGCGACGACGGACATATCGTGCGTGATCATGATCCGTGTGGTGCGCAGCGTCCGCTCCAGCTCCATGATCTCGTCGAGGATCTGCCCCTGGGTGATGACGTCGAGCGCCGTCGTCGCCTCGTCCATGATCAGGAGCCGCGGATGATGCATCAAGCTCATCGCGATCGACACGCGCTGCATCATACCGCCGGACAGCTCGTGCGGATACTGGTTGTAGACGCGGGCGGGCAGGTTGACCATCTCCAGGAGTTCGATCATGCGCCGCTTCACGTCCGCCTTGGAAACCGTCGGCTCGTGGATGCGGTAGATATCCGCCATCTGCGCGCCGATCTTGTGGACGGGACTGAGGGAGTTCATCGACTTCTGGAATACGGCGGACAGGCGTTTCCAGCGAATTTCGGCGGCCATGCGTTCCTCCGGCAGCGCGAGGAGATCAATGCCGTCGAAACGAATTTCGCCTTCGACCTGCGCGGTGCGCCCCGGCAGCATCCGCAGAATCGCCAGCGCCAGCGTGGACTTGCCGGAGCCGGATTCGCCGACGATGCCGACGGATTCCTGCTCATCCACCGTCAGGGACACCCCGCGCACCGCCGCGACGCGCTTCGGATTTGCGCCCGCGGAGGAAAACATGACGTTCACATTTCGGACTTCCAGGAGAGGCAATGCGTGTACCTCCGATCAGCGGGTCGATTGGAGCTTGGGATTGAACAGCCGGTTCAATCCGTCGCCGATGAGATAGAACGTGAACACGGTGACCACGATCGCCAGGCCGGCCGACGCCGAGATCCACCATCCGCTCGTGAGGTAGGAGCGGCCGTGGCTGATGATCTGGCCCCAGCTGACGATATTCGGATCGCCCAAACCGAGGAAGCTCAGGCTCGATTCCATCAGGATCGCGGCCGAGATGTTCATCGTCGTATTGGCAATAATCGGATAGATGCCGTTGGGGATGATGTGCTTCATCAGGATGCGGGCGCGGCTCTCGCCGACGGCGAAGGCGCTCTTAACGAAGGTGCGCTCCCGCAGCGAAACGGCCTGCGAGCGCATCAGAAGGGCGTTGCCGACCCATCCCGTCAGACCGAGCACGAGAATGACGTTCACCATGCTGCTGCCGAAGAAAGCCACGATCAACAGCACGAGAAAAAACGTCGGAATCATGAGGAAAATGTTGTTCGTCTCGGTCAGGAACCGGTCCAGCCCGCCCCGGTAAAAGCCGGCGATCCCGCCCACCAGCGTGCCGATGATGCCCGCAATCACCGCGGCGACGACGCCGACAACGAGCGACGTTCTCGCGCCATGGACGACCATGCTGAATACGTCCCGGCCGAGGCCGTCCGTTCCGAGCCAGTGTTCGGCGGAAGGCGGGAGCAGCATGTCGTTATCCAAGGCGAACGGGTCGTGCGTCGCGATCAGCGGCGCAAAGACGGCCACCAGAATCAGCAGGATGAGGAAGGCGACGCCGACTCGCAATTGTCCGATGGCAAAAGCGTCACGCAGCCGTTTCCGCAGTCCCCGGGCGGGCCTGCGCTTGATCTTGGCTGTTGCTTCCATGAACGTTCCCTCTTGTCATTGATAGCGGATTCTCGGATCGGCCAACGCGTATACGAGGTCGAGCACGATCATCGTAATCGCCACCGAGATGGAAATGACCAGATACAACCCCATGAGCAGCGGGTAATCCCGCTGCATGATCGCGTTCAACATCAGGCTGCCGGTTCCGGGCCAGGCAAAAACGATCTCCACGACAGCCACGCCGGCGACGACATAGGCGAGCGTCAGGCCGAAAGCGGTGATGGTGGGCAGCATGGCGTTGCGAAACACATACTTGTAGAAGATGCGGCTTTCTTTCATGCCGGCCGCGCGGAACGTAACGACGTAATCATCCGACATCGCTTGAATCACCGAGGTGCGCGCCACCCGGAAAAAATAAGGGAAGGTGACGAGTACGACCGTCGCGGCGGGCAAAATCAGATGCCGCAGCACATCCAGCACGTGCGCGAATCCGGTATAGCCCGCGCGCAAATCGACCATGCCCGAAGTGGGCAGCAGCTTGAACCAGGAAGCGAAGATCAGGCTGAGCATCATGCCGAGCCAGAACGGCGGCATCGAATCGAATACGTACGAAACGCCGTTCATGGCGGTATCGAACTTCGAACCGGGTCGCCGGGCGCTGTAGATGCCCAAGCTCGTTCCGACGAGAAGCGCGGCGATCGCGGATGTTAGCGCTAACAACAAAGTCGGGCCGATGCGCTCGGCGATAATGTCCGTGACAGGCCGGTTTCCCGCGATGGATTTGCCGAGATCACCGGCCAGGAGCGAACGCAAATAGACGCCGAACTGCACGATCAGCGACCGGTCGAACCCGTATTTCGCCGTGAGTTCCGCCCGCAATTGCGGCGAGGGGAAATCCTGACCGGTGATGTAGCTGATCGGATCGCCCGGCGCCAGCCGAATGAGCAGAAAGTTGAGTATGATGGAAAGGAATACGGTGAGGACGGCGGTCGCCAAACGCCTGCGTATGTACCTGCCCACGAAAACGGTCCTCCTTCATCCTGAGGGGCAACCTCGCCTCGCTGGCCAGTGCAGCTTCTTTCACTTAATTATAAATTTTTATAAATTATTATAATTTTATTTTAGGAGTTTAATAGCCGTCAAATTTGAGGAAGTCAAACATTGTAATTTACGTAATATTGCATTTTCTTATGCTACGTATACTACTTATTCTACGTAATTTCTAAGGTTTTGTCTTCCACAAACTTCCTTAACTCAATCTTAAATGTAGAATAGTTCACAATCACACCCTTGGACTGATCTGCAATCCAACCATTTGTTTCGAATCGAATTTTTGACACAAAATCGGGTAAGAGGGGACTCTGCTGAGTCCCCGTCTCCCCACACCACCGTACGTACGGTCCCGTATACGGCGGTTCGTCAAACTTGCCCAACCATGACCACCTGGTTGAGGGGGATCAGTGGCGGT
>Ga0310826_100312_pt1 | contig 60523 bp, 48 predicted proteins | sample WT_ome_FD_201306 | JGI IMG/M metagenome (GOLD analysis project Ga0310826, IMG submission 201306) | Sorghum-adapted microbial communities enriched on wild type (WT) sorghum from Joint BioEnergy Institute, Emeryville, California, United... ... | reverse complement strand
GCAGCCCCGACGAGTACGAAGCCGCCTGGTACACCGCTAACATCGATCAGCCGGACCCGTCCGGCACCACCCTGGAGCCGACCGGCGCCAGGTAACCAGCGCTCCGTGAAAGCGGGGGTAGCTCACGCTCCAGACTGGCGATGATCGCCTCTAGAAGGCGACCTGCCCGAGCCGGGTCATCGGCCTGGGTGACATCGAGTGCGCGGCGCAGGGCGTCAACCGCCGTGTCCAGATCCTGACCTCGTCCCCCCGGGTTACGCCGCCAGCGCCGTCGCAGCCACTATGCGTACACCGTGCACGCCTCACCGGGATCGGCGATCTGCGGGTGGCGAGTAAGCGCTTCGTGGAGCGCCACCATCTGGTCGAGGTCGCCGTCCTGCTCCTCGTCGCCGCCGATGCGATCGGCCAGCGCCGTGATGAGTGTCGCGACCAGGTTGGGCCAGTCCGGATCGTCCGGTGGCGTCAGATCGAGCCGGCGTCGCAGCGTCTCGACGTCTTCCTGAGATGATGTGGCATCGACATAGGTCGGATTGATCGCAGCATCGACGGAGGCATCGTCACGCGCCACCCGGTCGGCGAACGCCTGCCCCAACAGATAGATTCGACGGGGTCGATCTGGATCGTCTGGACGCGTGAGGCCGATCGCCCGGTCCAGGACCTCGACTGCCCGGTCGAGGTCGTCGCCGTGGTTGGCTGGGTCGCGTTGCCACCGGCGCCACAGCCCGTGTCCGTAGATGGCCCAGGTCGCGGGTCTGGTGGCGGTGTCGGGGTGGTGGGTGAGTTGCTCCTGGATGGTCAGAAGTTGGTCGAGGTCGTCGGGCTGCTCTCGGGTGGTGTCGAGCCGGTCGATGTACGCGTCAGCCAATGCCATCAGGAGCGCGGTCGGGTTGGGGTCGTCCGGGGCGGTCAGGTCGACGGCGCGGTGTAGGGCGTGGATGGCTTGGTCGAGGTCGTCGCTGTGGTTGGCTGGGTCGCGTTGCCACCGGCGTCGTAGCCAGTGTCCGTAGATGGCCCAGGCTGTGGGGTCGCCGGTTGTTTCGGGTACGCGGGTGAGTTCCTCCAGTATGGTGATCAACTGGTTCAGGTCGTCATCACGTTCTCGATCAGTCTCGATTCGCTCGATATAGGCATTCGCCAACGTAGCCAAGCAGTTCGTCCGGAACGGATCGTCGGGCCCGGTCAGCTCGATCGCCCGGTGCAGGACCTCGACTGCCCGGTCGAGGTCGTCGCCGCGGCTGGCCGGGGCGTGGCTCCACCGATACAGCAGCCAGTATGCGTACCGGGCCAAGGTGACGGCCGGCTCGGCGAGGTCCGGTCGGCCAACCGCCTCTCCCCGAACTGCCACTATCTGGTCCACCAACTTGTCCCGTAACGCATCGTCTCCGGTGGCGTCGATCTGCTCCTCGAGAGTCAGAGCCAGGCCCACCAGCCGTTCCGTTCGGAGTTCGTGGTCCGTCGGGGTGAGTTCTAGAATGTGGCGCCGCATCGCGACGAGGCGGTCCAGGAAGTAGCGGTCGCCAGTCGCCTTCCATCGCTTCTCCAGATCCTCGACCCGCTCGTACAGACCGATGGTCGGATCTGGCGGACCGGGCCGCCACCCGGAGAGGACTTCGGACCAGAGGCGGCTCATCTCGGCCATGACGACCTGGCGGTAGTCAGGCGCGGTGCTCTCCAGGACCTTCAACGCGGTGCTCTGGTCAGGGCTGGCCATGAACTGGTCGATGTCGGCCTCGGACATAGAGTTGACCGGACGTTGTCCGACCCGCATCTCGAGTTCGGGTTGGATGACCTCGAGCAGCCCGCCCAAGGGAACGGAGCGGTCAAAACGGGTCCTGGCCGGGGCGAGCCATCGGAGAGCGACCAGCCCGGCGAACAGATATTCCAGGTTGCGGGTCTGCACGGCCAGTACCTGATCGCCCAGAAGCGTCCGGTCGCGGAACAGTTCAAGACAGCGGTCCAGGGACGCACGGAAGCTAATTCTCCCGATGTCAAACTCAGCGGCCGCCAGCGCATGCCGGATGGCGTGCGTGGGCGCGTACTCTCCAGCGAACCGCCAGCCGTTTTCTCTGCCCGCCTTGACGAGTACCGATGCTAGGAGATCATGAGCATCTGTGATGACGGCGAACGGGTAGCCGCCCTCCGCGATCCATCGGCCAAAGTCACCATGGAAGAACCGGTAGTTCCTGGACGGATCTCGCACGACCAGAGCGGCGAGCCCGACCAGGAGACGAGCCATCGTGTTACCGTCGATTCTGAGTGCCGCGAGGGCCACATCATGCGGCAGCCCGGCACCGAGTTCCTGCACGGCGGCTATCAGAGCCAGAAAGGAAGCGGCGTCGCCCCATTCGTCGCCGAGCCGCCCGCGGGCACGTGTCAATGCATCGTTGTAGACGTCAGTCAGGGCCGGGGGGAAATGCCTGACGTCGGAGATCGCGGACGGCAGCAAGCCGGCCGCGACGTCCTCGGCGATGCCGAGGGCCACGTAGAACGCCCATACCCAAATCCCGTTCGCCCGGGCGGCAATACGCTGGGCGAGCCGTTCCCGGTCGGTCTCGGGGAGCTCCCGCAACAGAAATGACACATACCTGGCGAGGTCGGCCTCGTCCGAAGGATCTCGGTCAGCTAGGTCGACGATCTCGGGTTTCCGAATGGGATTGATGGCGACCGGAGCCTTGGGTTGGCTCGCGAGGAGCAGACGCAGTCGTCCGGCGCCCTGGTTCCCCGGCGGTTGGCGGTCGAGCGATTCGATGAGCGCCGACACCACGCCCAGGAACTCGTGCGCGCTCTCGCGATAGGCCTCGTCCAGGCCATCGATGATAATCACCAGAGGTGGGCCGGCCGGCAGCGTGTTGAGCGCGGGGAGCACGATCTCGCGAAGTTCGGTGATGGGGTCAGTAAACAGGTAGTTGTGAATCTGCTGCCCGATCATCTGTGCGCCGGTGGCCATGGACTCGGCCTTCATGCGAACCCTCACTGGAGCGCTCGGCGGGAGTGGGCCAGGCGCGCCGCCTCCGACGAGGCCGAGCAGCTCCTGCTTCAGGGCGACCCACGACATCTCGCTGGCCTGGTTGGCGCGCAGGTCGCGCAAGAATGCGCACGCCAGGGTCGGCACCTCGGGCGTGTCGGAGGAATTGGATAATTGTCGCGAAATGGCATGGAGAAGCCGGCTTTTTCCTGTGCCGGGGCCCCCGATCACCATGAGGGTTCGGCTCTTGTCGTTGGCCGATAGCCAGGCCCAGATCCGGTCCTCGAGCCAAGGGCGAGGTGTAAAGAAAGCCGGATCGAACAACTTCTGAATAGAGCGTAGGCTCTCAGTGTCCGAATCATGCCCCGGCATGCACCGATCATAAGGACATATCGGTAGGGTGTCCATGATCGTTACCGAGCTGTATCGGTGCTAACGTCCGACAGCTGTAAGAACTGCCCGTTTCATGTCGTCAATAAACGATCTCGATGCCAGCTGCTGGCCTACCGATCGAACATCGGCTCTACCCTTGCATGGGCCTACGGGTACGCCAAGCGGTTTGGCTTGGTGCACGTGGGCTACGCGACCCAGCGGCGCACCATCAAGCTCAGCGGCCTGCGTTACGCCGAGATCATCCGCGCGCATCGACAGACGGCGCAGGTCCCCGCCCGCCCGGTGGGAATCCCCTGACTCGACGGCAAGGTCTGGTCCCACCCTCCGGCTCCCAGCGCGGGCCCCATCCACGATGGACAGTGGCGGGCCTACCGAATCTGGGGCCCGACACCATCTCGGGGCAGGTGCCCCGCGTGGGCTTGCGCCCGGCCGCGTTGACGGCCGGGCGCCGTCGCGGAACCGCCTACCGGGCGACGACCGTGAACACGGTCGTGAGGACGCGGCCGTCGGCGGTGCGGAACTGGCCCCACAGGCGGTACAGGCCAGGGCTGGGAAGGTCGACGTGCAGCTGCAGGTCGGGACCGAACCGCGTGCCCGGCAGCGCGAACACCGGGTCGCCGTCCTCGTCGTAGGCCTCGGCGTGCTCGTGGGCGAAGCCGCTGCCGTCGATGGGCATGACCACCACGTGCCCGGGCGCCGCCAGGTAAGGACGCAGGTCGTCGATCGGCTCTCCGGTCGCCGCGTCGGTGAACCGGTAGGTCAGGCGGCTGCTACGGCCCGCCACAACCTCGCCGTCCAGCCGGACCCGCACGCCGTGGATGACCTGCTGCCGGGGCGAGGGCTGGGTCGGCGTGACCGACTCGATGGTCGGGCCGTGGACATCGATCTCGTGCCGCTCGATGAGATCGCTCATCTGTCCCTGGCGCCGGAACTCCGTGTGGATGATGTACCGGCCGCCGGTGGGAAACGTGACGGGAACGGCGAACTCGCCCGGCCGGCCGGTCGGCTCGGGGTGCAGGTGCGCGAACGTGCCGAGGTCGGCGCGGATGGCGACGAAGTGCATCCACGCCTCGTGGCTGCGGGCGACGTCCTCGATCGGCCGCCCCGTCGCCGCGTCGGTCACGCGGATGAGCACCGTCGCCTCGCGCCCCGCCTCCGCGCCCACCGGCATCTGCAGGTCCACATCGATCCCGGCGTCGTCGGCGTGCTCCGGCTCGACCTCGGCCTGCATCATGACGCTCATGGCCGGTCGCATGGGCATGCCGGTGGCCTGCACCCAGGCCAGCGTCCCGTTCATTCCCCGTTGGGCCGCGTCGCTGCGACTGAGCGCGGTGAACCCGATCCCCACGGCGATGGCCAGGGCCGCCACGCCGGTCAGGTAGGCGTAGTCGCCCACGCGGGTCCACCGCCGGCGCAGCGCGGCGGGGCCGTCGGGGCGACGGAAGCCGCGCAGGCGCAGCGCGTTGGTCACGACGCTGACGGAGCTCATCGCCATCGCGGCGGCCGCCAGCGACGGATCGAGGAGGGTTCCGGTGATCGGGTACAGGGCGCCGGCGGCGACCGGGATCAACAGGACGTTGTAGGCGAACGCCCAGCCGAGGCCCTGCTTGATCGTCGTGACGGTGCGCCGGGAGAGGGCGATCGCGGTGACGATGCCCCGCAGGTCGCCACCGACCAGGGTGATGTCAGAGGCCGCGATCGCCACGTCGGTGCCGGTTCCGATCGCGATGCCGAGGTCGGCGGTGGCGAGCGCCGGCGCGTCGTTGATGCCGTCACCGGCCATGGCGACGGTCGCGCCTGACCCGCGCAGCGCCGCGATGTGGGCCGCCTTCTCCTCCGGCCGGACGTCGGCGACGACTCGGTCGGGTTCGATGCCGACCTGCCGGGCGACGACCTCGGCGGTCCGCGGGTCGTCGCCGGTGAGCATCCACACATCCAGACCCATGGCCTGCAACTGCTCGATCGCCTCACGCGCCTCGGTACGGACCGTGTCGGCGATGCCGATGACTGCGACGGCCCGGGCGTCGAGCGCCAGGTAGACCGGAGTACCCCCGGCGGCGGCGATGTCGTCGGCGGCGCCTGCCAGCGACGCCACGTCGACGCCGTGCCGGGTCATGAGGGCAGCGTTGCCGAGCAGTATCGGCATGCCCGAGACCGTTGCGGCGACGCCGTGCCCCGGCACCGCCTCGAAGGACTCAGCCGCCGGGACCGACAGGCCACGCTCGCGGGCGTGGGCGACGATCGCCTCCCCGAGCGGGTGCTCGGAGCCGACCTCCGCGGCCGCGGCCAGGGCCAGCAGGTCGTCCGTCGCCAGCCGTACGGACTGGGCTACGCGGATCTCGGTCACGGCGGGCCGGCCGTACGTCAGCGTGCCGGTCTTGTCGAGCACGACGGTCGTCAGCCGCCGGGCTTGTTCGAGCGCCTCGGCGCCCGAGATGAGGATGCCCAGCTCCGCGGCCTTGCCTGTGCCGACCATGACCGCGGTCGGGGTGGCCAGCCCGAGGGCGCACGGGCAGGCGATGATGAGCACCGCGATGGCGGTGGCGATGCCGAAGGTGATGCGGCCCGGCTCGGGACCGAACAGGGCCCACGCGCCGAATGTGAGGGCTGCCACGACGATGACGGCTGGCACGAACCAGGCCGAGACGGTGTCGACGAGGCGCTGCATGGGCGCCTTGCTGGTCTGCGCCTGCTCGACGAGCCGGACGATCTGCGCCAACGTCGTGTCGGTGCCGACGGCGGTGGCCCGCATCATGATCGAGCCGGTGCGGTTGACGGTGGCCCCGATGACCACGTCCCCGACGTCCTTGCGCATCGGCTGGCTCTCGCCGGTCAGCATGCTTTCGTCCACAGTGGTCGATCCTTCGGCGACGACGCCGTCCACCGGCACCTTCTCTCCGGGGCGTACCCGGATCAGGTCCCCCACCGCCAGATCGGCGACGCGCACCTCGACCTCGACGCCGTCGCGGAGCACCCGTGCGGTCTGCGGTTGCAGGCCGACGAGCGCGGTGATCGCTGCAGTGGTCTGGCGCCGGGCACGAGCCTCCAGCCAGCGGCCGGCCAGCACGAGGGCGATGACCACCACTGATATCTCGAAATAGACGTGCAGCGGTAGCCCCCACCGCTCGGCCTGGGCCGGCCAGAGCGTGACGAAGGTGCTGTACCCGTAGGCGACCGTGGTGCCCAGCGCGACCAGGGTGTCCATCGTCACCCCGCCGTGGCGGGCCGCGGCCCAGGCCGACCGGTAGAAGGCTCGCCCGGGACCGAACTGCACCAGCGTGGCGACGACCAGCAACAGCGGCATCAGCCAGTCCATCGCATCAATTGATAGAGGAACGTACATCAGCACCATCATGCCCAGGCCCACGGCGAGCGTGACCTGCCAAGTGTGGCGCTGCCGGATCAGCTGCCGGTCCTTGCCGGGGCCCGACGGCGAGGGTGTGGTGTGGGTCGACGCGGCCCCGGTCGGCTCCGCGGATGCCGGGGCCGCGGACCCGGTGGCCGGCTCGTGCGGCGTGGCGGTATACCCGGCGCGGTTCACCGCGGCGGCGAGGGCGTCGATGTCGACCTGGCGGGGGTCGTACGTGACCCGGGCGCGCTCGGTCGCCAAGTTGACCGTGGCCTCGGTGACCCCGTCGAGGCGGGTCAGCGCCCGCGTGACCCGCCGTACGCAGGACGCGCAGGTCATGCCGCCGATCTCCAGCGTGCACTCAACGACTGTCGATGTAGACATGGTCTCCTCCGTCGGACGTGACTGGATGTCCGACGCTGTCGCTGCGCGCTGTCCAGCCGCTGTCGGTCGGGACCGAGTTGGGCGGACAGCGGCCGGACAGCGGTGCCGGGCACCTTGGCCTCACCACCCGATCCGAACGGTGGGCTCACCAACCGATCCGAGAGGAGCGCGTCATGTCCGAGATCGTCCTGTCTGTGCCCGGCATGCACTGCGACCACTGCGTGCACGCCATCAGCCAGGAGGTGGGCGCGGTGGCCGGCGTCACCGCGGTCCACGTCGACCTGGTCGCCAAGACCGTCCGCGTCCTCGGCACCACCGACGCCGCCGCCGTGCGTGCCGCGATCGAGGAGGCCGGATATGAGGCGGCCTGAGCGGTCCGATGTGCTGGACACCGTCGTGGTCGGGGCCGGCCAAGCCGGCCTCGCCCTCGGCTACTTCCTGCGGCGGGCCGGGCATCGGTTCGTCCTCGTCGATGCTCATGCCCGGGTGGGCGACTCGTGGCGGCGGCGGTGGGACTCGTTGACGCTGTTCACGCCCCGCCGGTACGACGCGCTGCCGGGGCTGGCCATGCCCGGCGACCCGAATGGCCACCCCGGCAAGGACGAGGTCGCGGACTATCTGGAGGGTTACGCCGCCCACTTCGCCCTGCCGGTGCGCCTCGACTCGCCGGTGACCTCCGTGCGGGCACAACCGGGCGGGTTCACCGTCGAGACACCGACCGGGTCCTTCGTGTCCCGCAACGTGGTGGTCGCCGCCGGTGCGTTCCACACGCCGTTCGTGCCGGACTTCGCCGCGAACCTCGCGCCGGAGGTCGTCCAGATGCACAGCAGCGCCTACCAGCGTCCGGCCCAGGTGCCGGCTGGCGATGTGGTCGTGGTGGGCGGCGGCAACACCGGTGTGCAGATCGCCGAGGAACTGGCCGCGCACGGACGCCGGGTCACGCTCAGCGCGCCGACGCTCGGCCCGGTGCTGCCCCAGCGGGTGCTTGGGCGGGACATCTTCTGGTGGTTTGACCGGCTCGGCACGATGCGCCTCGGCCCGGACCACCCGATCGGCCGGCGCATCCGCGCCCAGAACCCGATCATCGGCACGGACGTCGACCGGCTGCTGCGGGTGGTCCGCCGGGCGGAGCGCGTCGTCGGTGGGCAGGGCAACGAGCTGCTGATGGCCGACGGCGCCCGGTTCCGGGCCGACGCCGTGATCTGGGCCACCGGGTTCCGGCCGTACTACCCGTGGCTGCACGTGCCGGTGCTCGACGAGCACGGCGCCCCGGTGCACCGCCACGGCGAGACCGCCTGGCCGGGACTGTATTTCCTGGGCCTGTCCTGGCAACGTTCGCGAGGTTCGGCCCTGCTCGGCTGGGTCGGCCGCGACGCCGCGGATCTCGCCGCCCGCCTGGGCTCACCGGCATCCCGCTCCCGGCCGGGCGCTGCGATGACCGCGCTCCGAGCAGGCGAGGCCTGCGTCACGCCGTAGCATGGGCGGCTGGGAGACCAGCAGGCGAGGCAGGGGATGTGACGGACGTCGATGTCGGATTGCTCGGGCCGGTGGAGGTGCGCGCCGCCGGCCGAGCTCCGACGAGGTTGTCTCCGTCGGTGCGCGCGCTGCTGGCCCGTCTGGCGCTGAGCCCGGGCCGGGTCGTGTCGGTCGACACGCTCACCGACGCCCTGTGGGGCGAGGATCTGCCGAGCGACGCCGGCAACGCGCTGCAGCTGCGGGTGTCGAAGCTGCGGCGGGCCCTAGCGGCGGCCGGGGCTGGGCCGGGGATCCTGGTCACCCGCGCGCCGGGCTACCAGCTCGCTGTGGCGGCGGAGTCCATCGACGCCTACCGCTTCCCACGGCTCGTCGAGCAGGCCCGGGAGGCAGCGCTGCGCGGGGACGCCGCGGCCGCGTTGGCGGCGTACGACGAGGCGTTGGCGCTGTGGCGCGGCCCGGCCCTGGCCGACGTCGAGGACGCGATCTGGGCCGAGGCCGAACGGACCCGGCTGGAGGAGTTGCGCCTGGGCGCCGTCGAGGACCGGCTGGAGCTGCTGCTGGAGACCGGCCGGGCGTCCGCGGCGGCGGCGGACCTGGAGCGGCTCGTCAGCGAGCATCCGCTGCGGGAGCGGCCGCACCGGCTGCTCATGCTGGCCCTCTACCGCGGGGGCCGCCAGGCCGATGCGCTAGCCGTCTACCACCGGCTTCGTCACCGCCTCGCGGACGAGCTCGGCATCGACCCCGGTCCGGACCTGCAGGCCCTGGCCGAGGCGATCCTGCGCCAACAGGTGGATCCGGCCCTTCATGTATCGCATGTCGATATTTCTAGGCCTGCGGATAACCTCTCGGCGACAACCGCGGCGCCCGCGGTGCCGCCCCGGCTGACCTCCGTCATCGGACGCGACGGGGATCTCGCGGCGGTGCTGGCGATCCTGCGGGATTGTCGGGTGGTCACGCTCACCGGTCCGGGCGGCGTCGGCAAGACCACCCTGGCGCTGGAGGCCGCCCGCCACGTGGACGCCGCGCTCGCGGAACCGGTCTACCTCGTCCGGCTCGCCACCGTGCCCGTCGGCGCCGACGTCGCCGAGGCCGTCGCCGACCAGCTCGGTCTCGGCGTCGGTGGGCCGGCCGCGATCGACGCCGTGCTCTCCCTGCTGGCGCCGACTCGGGCCCTGTTAGTTATCGACAACTGTGAGCATGTGGTCGACGCGGTCGCGACGTTCGTTGAGCGCGTGGTCGCGGCCGGCCCAGGGGTGCGGGTCCTGGCGACCAGCCGCGAGGCACTCGCGGTCGCGGGGGAGACGCAGGTCGCCGTAGCCCCGCTGGCCGTGCCGGCCGAGACGGACGACCCGGCCACCGCCGCGGCGACGCCAGCGGTGCGGTTGTTCGTCGACCGGGCCACGGCGGTGCGCCCGGACTTCCGGCTCGACGAGGCGGGCACCGCCGAGGTGGCCGCGATCTGCCGGGAACTCGACGGGATGCCCCTGGCCATCGAGCTGGCTGCGGCCCGGGTGAAGGCGTTGCCGCCGGGGCAGATCCTGTCCCGGCTACGGGACCGGTTCGCGTTGCTTACTGGTGGCCCGCGCACCAGCGAGGCCCGGCACCGGACCCTGCGCGCTGTCTTGGACTGGAGCCACGATTTGCTGTCCGAACCGGAGCGGCGGCTGCTGCGCCGGCTCGCGGTTTTCCACGGCGGCTGGACGCTGGCCGCGGCCGAAGAGGTCTGCGCCTTCGCCGACATCGATGCAGGCGATGTTGTCGAACTGCTCTTCCGGCTCGTCGACCGGTCGCTGGTCGTGCCGGACCCGGTGACCGGCCGGTTCCGGCTCCTGGTGACCGTGCGCGAGTACGCCCGGGCCCGGCTGGAAGAGGCCGGTGAACTCGACACCGGCCGGGGCCGGCACCTGGCCCAGGTGACCCGCCTGGCCGAGGAGTTCGGGCCCCGGGTCCGCTTCGACGAGGTCGCGCGGAGCCGGCTCTACGAGGAGCACGACAACCTGCGGGCCGCCATGGAGCACGCGCTGCGCCACGCTCCGGCGGATCCGGCCCCGGGGCTGCGGCTGGCCGCGGCGTTGCTGTGGTTCTGGCAGTACGGCCCGCGGTTCGAGGGAGTGCGTGCGTTGAGAGCTCTGCTCGGTACCGGGCGGGGTAGTGACGAGCAGCGGGCCCACGCCCTGCTCGGGCTCGCGCTGCTCTACGTCTACTACCCCACCGAGGCGTCCCGGGCGGCGGCCCGGGAGAGCCTTGCCCTGTTCGAAAGCCTCGGCGATGTGCGGGGCGCTGCGATGGCCCGGCTGGTCATCGCCTGGGAGGGCCAGTACACCGGCGAGGGTGCGCAACGCCGGGCGATGCTCGTGGCGAGCCGCGATGCCTTGGGCGATGCCGACCACGGCTGGTGGCGCGCGCTGTCCCACTACGTGGAGGCGCTGCTGCTGCTCGGGGACGGCGCCTTCGCGGAGGCGGCCGGCGCCTGGCGACAATGCATTGAACTGTTGCAATCGGTAGGCGACCGGTTGATGGTCAACGCCAGCATCACCCATCTCGGCGTCGCCCAGCGAGGCGCCGGCGCCGCCGATGAGGCCCTGGCCACGCTGTTGGAGTCCGTCGCCGCCGCGCGGCGGCTGCGCTCTCCGCACGGCCTGGCCTTCGCCCTGGTGCACCTGGCCCATACCCGGCTCGACCTGGATGCCCACGCCGACGTCACGGCGGAGCTGTCCGAGGCGGACGAGGTGGCCCGCAGCGTGCACAACCCCCGCTGCCAGGCCTGGGCCGCATGGGGACGCGCCCGAGTCGCCCTGGCCGCCGGCGCGGATGCGGTTGCCATTGACGAGGGCCGGCAGGCGGCGGAGCTGTTGGCCGACGGCGAGTTCCCCTGGGCGCGCGAGCAGTTGGCCGAGTTCAGGGCCCGGGTCGCCGGCCCGCGTACGACCTGACCGCGCCGGGTGGCAGCGCGGCGACGAGCCAATGCCCGCATGTCGATCCGCGGATCCTGACCACTCCATGGCGGGCGTCGAACCGTAGGGCCACGACGCCCGGCACGTCGGCCAGGTGCCGGCTGAACCGGCGCACGCACCGCCGGCACACCGGAGCGCTCAGGATGAGGATCACCTCTGACGGACTCATGGCATCAGCCTGGCGTCCGTCGCTGTCCACACGCTGTCCGCGTCCCGTTCCGCCCTGGCCAGGGCCGCCAGCGCGTGGCCAGCGTCCGGACAGCCACCCCGGCGACTCTGCTGGCACAACCCACTGCCAAACCAGCGGAGGATGCCATGCCAAGCACTCTTCTCACACCGCCACCGACGGCAACCACCGTCGCGGTCCAGGCGCGAGACGTCGTCAAGATCTACGGAAAGGGGCAGACCGCGGTTCGGGCCCTCGACGAAGCCAACCTCAGCATCGACGCCGGCCGCTTCACGGCGGTGATGGGCCCGTCCGGTTCCGGCAAGTCGACGCTCATGCATGTCCTGGCTGGACTTGACCGGATCGACGGCGGTCAGGTGCTGCTCGGCGACACGGATCTGGCCCGGCTCACGGAGCGGCAGCGTACGCTGCTGCGCCGCGAACGCGTCGGTTTCGTCTTTCAGAGCTTCAACCTGGTGCCCGTGCTGACCGCGGCGGAGAACATCGCGCTGCCGCTGACGCTGGCCGGGCGCCGGCCTGACCCGGCCTGGGTCGACGAGCTCGTCGCCACCCTCGGGCTGGCCGACCGGCTGCGCCACCGCCCGTCGGAGCTCTCCGGTGGCCAGCAGCAGCGGGTCGCCGTGGCCCGGGCCCTGGTCGCCCGACCGGAGATCGTCTTCGCGGACGAGCCGACCGGCAACCTCGACTCGCAGGCCGGCGAGGCGCTGCTGACGTTCCTTCGGCACGCGGCCGACACGTTCGGCCAGACCATCGTCATGGTCACCCACGACCCCACCGCCGCCGCCTACGCCGACCGCGTCGTGTTCCTCGCCGATGGGCGGGTTGTCGACGACCTGCCGGCGCCGACGGTCGACACCATTCTGTCCCGCATGGCGCGCCTCGGCGCGCCGGCTCTGAAGAAGGCGAAGTGATTCCTATGTGGAGACTCGCAGTGCGCCAGACTCTGGCTCATCGGGGGCGGCTGGCCCTGACCCTGTTCGCCGTGCTGCTCGGCGTGACCCTGGTGACCGGCAGCCTCGTGCTGGTCGACACCTCGGCGAAGTTGATCGATGACCAGTTCCGGACCGCGGCCGCCGAGGCCGATCTCACCGTGCGGACCAGCGCCGCCTTCGACGCTGCCATGGGCGTCGAGGTCGAACGGGACCCGGTGCCGGCCGACCTGGCCGACCGCGTCCGCTCTGTGGCCGGCGTGGCCGCGGTCCAGCCGATGGCCCGCAGTAACGGGATCATCGAGGTCGCTGGCGAGGCGATCGTGCCGACCGGTGCGTCGCTGCTGCTGTCCTGGGCGTCGCCGCCGTTCGGCGCGTTCACCGTGCGGTCGGGACGGGCCCCCGCTGCTGGCGAGGTCGCGGTGGACGTACGAACGGCCAGCCAGTATGGCATCGAGATAGGCGAGATCGTGACGGTTCACGCGGTCACGAGCGCCCCTCTGCGCGTCGTCGGCCTCGTCGGCCTCGGCGGCCTGGACGGGCTGCCCAACGGCACCGTCGCCCTGGTCGACCTGGCCACAGCGCGCGAGTTGCTGGCGCTCGGCGACCGGGCCACGGAGCTGTCGGTCGACGTGGCCGACGGGGCCGACGTCGCCGACCTGCGCGAGCGGCTCGCGGGTGAGCTCGGGCCGGCCTACTCCGTCACGGCCAGCACCGACATCGCCGCAGCCAGCGCGGCCGCGGCCAAGACCCAGCTCGGCTACCTGAGCCTGATGCTGCTCGCTCTGGCGGCCGCCGCGCTGCTCGTCGGCGCCTTCCTCATTGCGAACACCTTCGCCATCATGATCGCGCAGCGCACCCGGGAACTGGCCCTGTTGCGGGCCGCCGGGGCGACCGGCCGCCAGATCCTGGGCAGCGTGCTCGGCGAGGCCCTGGTGGTCGGCCTCGTCGCGTCCGGCGCCGGCGTAGCGCTCGGCGTGGGCGCGGGCCTGGCCCTGCGCGGTCTGGTCGGGGCCGTCGGCATCTCCGTTCCGAGTGGCGGGATCGTCGTCGCGCCGCGCACCGTGCTGGTCGGCTTCGTCGTGGGGACCGGGGTCACGGTGCTGGCCGCCCTCGGACCGGCTCGCCGGGCCGCCCGGGTCGCGCCCGTGGCGGCGCTGCGCGACTCCGGCGGCGGGCTGGCCGTCGGCCGGACGCGAGTCGTGGTCGGGGCGGTTCTCACCGGCCTCGGCATCGCGGCCCTGATCGCTGGCGGGGCCACCGGGCTCGTGCTCGGTGCCGTCGCTGTCGTCGCCGGCTTCGCGCTGCTCGGACCGGCCGTGGTCGCGACCCTGGCCCGGGTGGTGGGCCGGCCGCTCGACCTCGCCGGCATCCCGGGCCGTCTGGCCCGGTGGTCGGCGGCTCGCGCCCCACGGCGTACGGCCGCCACGGCAATGGCCCTCGCGGTTGGGCTGGCGTTGATGGCCTTCATGACCGTGGTGGCCCAGTCGGTCAAGGACTCGGTGGCGAGCTCGTACACCGAGACGGTCACCGCCGATGTCGTCGTGCAGAGTTCCCGGAACGAGATGCTGGGCGGCCTGCCCGCCGACCTGGCGCCACGCCTCGCCGCGCTGCCGGAGGTCGACGTCGCCTCGCCGGTGCGTTACGGGCACTGGAAGGACGCCGGGGTCACTCGGGCCCTGGCGGCGGTGGACCCGGCGACGCTGCCTCGGGTCGCGTCGGTGCGCATGGTCGCCGGGGAACTCGGTGCGCTGGCCGACGGTGGGGTCGTGCTCGCCGAGTACACCGCCCGGCAGCGGGGCGTCGGGGTCGGCGATCACGTGACCATGACCTTTGCCCGGACCGGCACGCAGCGACTGCCGGTGGTGGGGCTCATGCGGGACCGCGACGCCCAGGCGTTGTCGACTGACTACTTCATATCCTTGAGTACCTACAGCCGTCACTTCGTGGAGAACGTCGACGCGAGCATCTTCGTCGCCTACGCCGACGGCACCGACCCGGCCGTCGGACGGAGCGCGCTCGAGTCGGCCCTTTCCGGCGCGCCGACCGCCGAGCTGCGCGACCAGGCGGCGGCGGTGGCGGCGCGGACGTTGATGGTGGACCAGATTCTCGGCCTGGTCTCGGCGCTGTTGCTGTTCGCCGTCGCGATCGCCGCGCTCGGCATCACCAACACGCTGGCGCTGTCCATCGTGGAGCGTAAGACGGAGATCGCGCTGCTGCGGGCGGTCGGCACTACGCGGGGCCAGGTCCGGTGGTTGGTGCGCGCCGAGGCCGTCCTCGTCGCGGTGCTGGCGACCGTGGTGGGCCTGGGCCTCGGGCTCGGAATCGGCGTCGTCACCGTGAGCACCATCGGGGAGGCGGTCGCCATGCCGGTGGTCCTGCCCGCAGGTCAGCTCGTCCTGGTCGCCGCAGTGGCCGTGGTGGCGGGGCTCGGCGCCGGCCTGCTCCCCGCTCGCCGAGCCGCCCGGCTCGACGTCCTGGCCGCCATCGCCGCGCCCTGATCGGTTCAGGGCCGTCACGAACCGATCGGCACCACGGTCGGGAGAACCGGCACCGCCCGCCCGGTTCCCCGGCCGTGGTGCTTTCACAGCGCCGAGTCAGGCTGCGGCGGCGCCGAACCACCGAGGCAGCGCGTTGAGCAGATCCTGCTGATCGTCGCCGACCCACGCCACGTGGCCGTCCGGCCGGAGCAGCACGGCCGGCACATCCAGTTCCTCGCTGGTGTCGACGACGTGGTCGACGCGGTCGGCCCATCCCGCGACCGACAGTTGGCCGGTCTGGTCGAGCAGCAGTCCGCGCCCGGCGTGCATCCGCTCATACAGACGCCCCCGCGTCAGCGTCACGTCCCGCAGCCGCCGGCCGAGCAGTTCGTGCCCCTCGCCGAAGTCGTAGCGAACCCCGATCGCGGTGATCCTCTCGGTGAGGTACCGGCTCACCTCGTCGAACTCCATCAACTCCGCCAGCAGGCGGCGCACCGCCGTCGGGCCGGGCCCGGACGACATCAGCTCGGTCTGGGCCCGGGTGAGCTCCAACACGTCGGCGGCCACCGGGCGCCGCTCGGCTTCATAGCTGTCCAGCAACCCGGCGGGTGCCCAGCCGCCGACCTCGGCGGCGAGCTTCCAGCCGAGGTTGAAGGCGTCCTGGATGCCGAGGTTGAGTCCCTGCCCGCCGATCGGGGGGTGGATGTGCGCCGCGTCGCCGGCCAGCAGCACGCGGCCGACCCGGTAGCGCTCGGCCAGCCGGGTGGCGTCGCCGAAGCGGGACACGAAGCGCGGCGAGTGCACGCCGAGGTCGGTCCCGGCGACCGCGCGCAACCGCTGCTGGAACTCGGCGAAGGTCGGGGCCGCGGTTCGGTTCTCGGCCACCGACTCGGCGCGCAGCACGATGCGGTACAGCCCTTCCTCGTGGGGGGCGGGTCCGATGCGCAGATCGTGGGCGTCGACCTCCGCGGTCACGGCGGCCAGGGTCTCCGGCGGCGCGGAGACCTCCATCTCGCCCAGCAGCCACTCGGTCCGGGCGGGTTCGCCGGGGAAGCCGACCCCGAGGAGCGTGCGGACCGTGCTGCGGCCACCGTCGCAGCCCACCAGGTAGCGCGAGCGCAGTCGGGTGCCGTCGGCCAGCTCGGCGGTCACCCCCTCCTCGTCCTGGGCCAGCCCGACCAGCGCGCAGCCGCGCCGGAGGTCGGTGCCGAGCTCGGTGGCGCGCTCGGCCAGCAGTCGATCGATGATGGTCTGCGGCATGCCCAGGATGTAGGCGTGCGCGGTGTCCATCCGCTCCGGCCATGGTTTGGCGATGCCGGCGAAGGAGCCGCCGACCCGGTACTGCCTGCCGTGGGCGAGGAACCGGTCCAGCAGGCCCCGTTGGTCCATGATCTCGATGCTGCGAACGTGCAGACCGAGCGCCCGGACCTGCTTGGTGGGCTCCGTCTCCCTCTCCAGCACGAGCACCGCAACGCCGTGCAGCCGCAGCTCGCAGGCCAGCATCAGCCCGGTCGGCCCGCCCCCGACAACGATCACGTCGACCATGAAACTCCGCCCATCCATTACTGCCGATTCCGGCCCGATGATCTCCGCAGCAGGCGGCGCCGACCGTACCCACACGTACGCCGCGAATCCCCAGATTCCCGCCTGTCTCGGCTTCGGTCGGGCGATTGTGCCGCATCACCCGGGCCTTGCCGCAAGACCGCCCCTGCGGTATAGGTTCAAAGTGGCGGGGCCGCGGCCATGTCTTACCGTGTGCGTGCCATTCGTCGCCCGTCCGATGTCCGATATGGGCAGTCAGCTGGTCTTAAGGGGGCGGTGGCGTTCCCCCGCGTCGCGGCCGTGCGGGCGTCGGGACTCGATAAGATGATCATGAATGGGTCGTTCGATCGGCCGGGGTACTCGCGAGTCCGTTGCGCGCTCCATGGGTCCGTCCACATACGACCCAGTTCGTCGATCCCGACTCGGCCGGCCCGCCGTGTTCGGGGCGGCGGGCGATCTTTATTGTCTCCACCGTGACGACACAGACCGAGCTTTCGCTGCGCCCGGCCGTGGTGGCGACCGACCTGACCAAGGTCTACGGCGCGGGCGAGACACAGGTAAGGGCGCTGGACGGGGTCTCCGTCACGTTCGCTGCCGGCCAGTTCACCGCGATCATGGGACCATCCGGGTCGGGTAAGTCGACGCTGCTGCACTGCGTGGCGGGTCTGGACACCGTGACCTCGGGATCGGTCCGGCTGCATCATCGCGACGGCGGCGACACGGAGCTCACCGCCCTCACCGACCGCGCGCTCACGCTGCTGCGCCGACAGCGGCTCGGCTTCGTCTTCCAATCGTTCAATCTGCTGCCGGCGCTGACCGCCGAACAGAACATCCGGCTGCCGCTCGATCTCGGCGGCGTCCGGCCGGATCCCGCATGGTGGCAGACGGTGATCGATACGCTCGGGCTGGCCGACCGGCTGGGGCACCGGCCCGCCCAGCTCTCTGGCGGCCAGCAGCAGCGGGTCGCCTGCGCGCGGGCCCTGATGCCGCGGCCCGATGTGGTCTTCGCGGACGAGCCCACCGGCAACCTCGACTCCAAGGCCGGGCACGCGCTGCTCGAGTTCCTGCGCCGCAGCGTGACCGAGTTCGGCCAGACCATCGTGATGGTGACCCACGACCCGGTGGCGGCGTCGTTCGCGGACCGGGTGGTGCTGCTGTCCGATGGCCGTATCGCCGGCGAGATCAGCGATCCCACGCCGGAGCGCGTACTGGACCACCTGCGGACTCTGGGGGCGTGATGCTGCGGACTGTGCTCGCCAATCTGCGTGCCCACGTGGGTCGCCTGGCCGCCACCACGCTCGCCGTGGTGTTCGGCGTGGCCTTTGTGGTCGGCACGGTCATCTTCGCCGACACCGCGCGCCAGGGCTACGCCGACGCGTTCGCCCGGTCGGCCAGCAACGTCGATGTGGCGGTCCTGCCGGCCGACGTCGAGTCGCCGACCCCGATCTCGGCGGAGGCGCTGGCCGCGGTGCAACGCCTCCCCGAGGTCGCGACGGCCGACGGACGGATGGTTGCTCCCTTGGCGTTGCTCAACAAGGCCGGCCGCCCGGTCACGAACTTCGGACGGGTCGGGTACGCCATCGCCGCCGACGGTGACGCGGGCCTGCGCCCGTACGAACTCGACGGCCGTCCGCCCGGCCCGGGGGAGGCGCTGCTCGACGTCGACTCGGCCGACCGGCTGGGCTACCGGATCGGCGACCGCATCGTCGTGGTCGACCCGGCCGGCGAGCGACACCGGTTCGCGCTGGTCGGACTGATGGACTTCGGGGTGGACCAGCGGTTCTCCGGCCAGAGCGTGGTCGGGTTGCCGGCGGCCATCCTCACCGAGCTCACCGGGGTTGACACCTACGAGGAGCTGGCCATCGAGGCTCGCGAAGGTGTCGATCCAAACCGCCTCGCCGCGGCCGTGTCGGCCGAGCTCGGCGCGGGCGTTCAGGTGGTCACCGGCGAGGAGCGGCGCAGTGCGCTCGTCGCCGAGGCCGCGCGCTGGTTGGACGGGTTCCGCGTCTTCCTGCTGCTCTTCGGCATCGTCTCTCTGGTCGTGGCGGCGTTCGTCATCTACAACACCTTCGCCGTGCTCGCGGCCATGCGCATCCGGCAGACCGCCCTGCTGCGCTGCGTCGGCGCCACCCGCGGCCAGCTGTTCCGGGCCACCCTCCTCGAGGCGGCCCTCGTGGGTCTTGTCGGCGGTGCGGCCGGCATTCTGCTGGGTATCGGGGTGGCCTACGGGCTGGTCGCGTTGCTCGCCGGGCCGCTGGCCGCCGACCTGGCGTTCGGGACGGCGGTCGTCGGTCCCGGCCCGGTGGTGACCGGCCTGGTGCTGGGTCTGGTCGTCACGGTCGTCTCCGCGTTCGTCCCGGCCATCCGGGCCACCCGCACCTCACCGCTGGCCGCGCTCCGTGACCTGCCGACCGGGCCCACGGGCGGGCGTCGGCGGGTGCTGCGGGCCGTCTTCGCGGGCCTCATCGGCCTGCTCGGGATCGCCGTCACGCTCCTCGGTGCCGGCCAGGCCGACCCGAACAACGGGGCGGTGCTCATCGTGCTCGGCGGCATGGTGACGTTCCTGGCCGTGCTGGTGGCCTCACCCCTGTTCATCGGGACGCTCTGTCGGGTCATCGGGGCGGTGCCGGCCCGCCTGTTCGGGACGCCGGCCCGGCTGGCCACCGCGAACGCCCGGACCAACCCGGGCCGCACCGCCATCACGGCGGCGACCCTGATGATCGGCATCGGGCTCATGTCGGTGTTCAGCGTCGTCATGTCGAGCATGAGCGCCACGGCCGCCCGCCAGATCGCGGCGCAGTTCCCCGTGGACGTCGTCGCCACCGGCGTGCGCTACGGCGACACCGACCCCGCGCTGCCGGCCGGCTACGCGGAGGCGCTGCGGGCGCGGCCCGAGTTCGCGGCCGTGGCCCAGGTCCGCGCCGTGTCCGTCACCGTCGACGGCGTCGAGGTGCGCGTGGGCGCGGTCGACCCGGCGGCGTTGGGCACGCTCGTCACCCCATCGATCAGCGAGGGCAGCCTGGCCGACCTGACGTCGGGCACCGCCATCGTCGCGGCCAGCCGGACGCGCCTGGGCGACACCCCGGTTGGTGCGACCCTGGCGCTCGTGGGCCCTGAGTCCACTCTGGACGTACGCGTCGTGGCGTCGGCGGCCACGCTCGTCCCAGGCGCGGCCAACCTCGACCTGCTCGTCGGATGGACCGACCTGGCGAAGCTGGCCGGCGAGACGCCCGACATCGCGGTGCTCGCCAAGACGGCGTCGGGGGTCTCGGCGGCGGACTCCCTGGCCGCGCTCGACGCCCTGGCCGACGAGTACCCCCTGGTCTCGGCCGGCAGCGTGGCCGACCTGCGCAGCGACCTCGAGTCGGCCGTGAACGGCATCCTCGCCGTGGTGGCCGGCCTGCTGGCGATCACCGTGGTGATCTCCCTGTTCGGCATCGCCAACACGCTGGCGCTGTCGGTGGTCGAGCGGACGCGGGAGTCGGCCACGGTCCGCGCCCTGGGCCTGACCCGGGGGCAGCTGCGGGCCACGCTGATCCTGGAGGCCCTGGTCATGGCCGTGGTCGGGGCGGTCGTGGGTCTGGTGTACGGCCTGATCTACGGCGCGCTGCTGTCCGACAAGGCCCTGGCCGAGATGGAACCGGTCGTGGTCGTGCCGTGGGCCTGGTTCGTCGGCATCGTGGCCGTGGTGGCCGTCACCGCCGCGCTCGCCGCGGTGCTGCCGGCCCGCCGGGCGGCCCGGGCGTCGATCGTGTCGGCCATGGTCGATACGTGAGCATCGCCCGTACCGACCGTACGCCGCGGGCCGGGCCGCCGGGTCAGTGCACGCCGCTGGCTTCGGCCTGCCGGATGACCGACTGAAGCTGCGCGACCAGGGCGCGGGCCGAGTCGAGGTCGAGCTCCACCGCCACCCGCGCGTGCAGGCCAATGTCGTAATTCGTGAAATCGATGAGCACCGCGTGCTCGTCCTCGCTGTGGGTGGCGTGGTCGTACCCGACCGTCGCCTGCGTCAGCGGAAACCACCCGTCGGTACCCATGCCGACCCCTCGCACGGGCGAGCTGGTCGCGATCATCGTGCACATCGGCCGTCTCCTTTGCGAATCAGGGGGTCGCCCTTGGATGAGTTGGGTTCCGGCCCGATCAGGCCTGCAAGTGGGTGGCGAGGAACCGGAAGACCTTGTTCCAGGCGTCCATGGCCTGGGTCGGTCGATACATCGTGGTGTGGTAGTACATGAATCCGTGACCGGCGCCGTCGTAGCGGTGGAACTCGTACGTCTTGCCGGCCTGGGCCAGCGCCTCCTCATGCACGTCGACCTGCTCCGGGCTGGGGCTCTGGTCGTCGTTGCCGAAGATGCCCAGCAGCGGCGCCTCGAGGTCGGCCGTGTACTCGATCGGTGCGACCGGCCGGGCGGGCGTGGCGTCCTCGGGCCGGGCGACCACGCCGCCGCCCCAGAGGTCGACCACGGCGTTGAACCCGCGCACGCGTGAGGCGATCAGCACCGAGTGCCGGCCGCCGGAGCAGGTGCCCATGATGCCGACCTTGCCGTTGTGGTTGGGTCGGGCGCGCAGCCAGGCCAGCGCGGCCGCGCCGTCGGCCACCACCGAGTCGTCCCGCACCCCGCCCTCGCTGCGGACCTTCGCGGCCACGTCGTCGGGCCTGCCGTGCCCGAAGCGGCAGTACAGGTCAGGGCAGATGACCTCGTAGCCGTGCCGCGCGAGCCGCTCGGCGGTCTCCTGGTAGAACTCGTCCCAGCCGGGCAGATGGTGGACGAGGACGATCCCGGGCAGCGGCGCGTCGGTGACGGGACGGGCGACGTACGCGTGGATCTCGTCTCCGTTACCGCCGGGGAAGGTGACGATCTCGGCCGTGATGCCGAGCGGGCCCGCGGTCGAGAAGGAGTTCCACATCCTGGCCTCAACTCCTTGGGTGACGAGGAAGTTCGTGCCGGTACCATACCGGCCGCCCTTCCTCACCGTGACCGGGCCGTGGCGGTTGGCGATGGGCGCCTGTCCCGGCTGCCTCCGGCGCGGAGCGTCCTACGGGCCGGGGTCGGCCGGTCACCGACCCCGGGCGGCGGGCGACGGCAGGCCGTCCGGGCGTCAGCTCCCGGAGACGCTGGCGTCGTCGCTGGGCCAGTCGCGGATCAACTGGTACTTCAGGACCTTGCCCGAGTCGTTGGTCGGCAGTGGACGGTCCAGGAACCACCACCGGGTCGGCACGGCGAAGTGGGCGACCTGGCGCCGGACGTGCTCGGTGAGCTCCTCGACCGTGGGCGGGGGTACGGAGCGCACCCGGACCACCGCGCCCACGATCTCGCCCCAGTCGGGGTCGGGGAGCCCCACCACGGCCGACTCGACCACGTCGGGGTGGCTGTTCAGCGCGGCCTCGACGTGGGGCGCGGCGATGTTCTCGCCGCCCCGGATGATCACTTCCTTCGAGCGTCCCCGGATGTAGAGGAATCCTTCTTCGTCGACATATCCGAGATCGCCGGTGCGAACCCACCCGTCGGCGTCGATGGTGGGATCGTCGGGCAGTCCCCAGTAGCCGTCCATGCACGACGGTGAGCGCACGAGGATCTCCCCGATGCCCTCCTCGTCGGGCGAGGCGATCCGGACCTCGACCACGGGGGCCAGCCGACCGGCCGAGCCGGGATGGGCTTCGATGGCCGCGCCAACTCCTGTACTGACCACACCACCGGTCTCGGTCATCCCGTATGTCTGCCCGGTGCCCCGGCGGGCGTGCGGGAACTGCCGGGCCACGCGATCGAGAAGGTCTCGCGACACCGGCGACCCGCCGAGCACGATCGTCCGCAGCGACCGCGCATCGACGCTGTCCACGCTCGGGTGGTTGAGGATGCGCTCCATCATCGTGGGCACGCCCGAGAACATGGTGACGCGTTCCCGCTCGAAGAGGCGCAGCACCGCCCCGGCGTCGAACTTGCCTTCGAGGAAGACGATCTTGCTGCCCGTCATCATGGGCACGAGGATGAGCTGGATCGCGCCGATATGGAACAGCGGCAGGCCGACCAGGGTGACGCTGGCCGGGGGATCGTCGGCCAGCTGCTCGGGCAACTTCCGGGAGACGACCAGGAGGTTCTGCAGGTTCGACACGAGCGCGCGGTGGGAGAGCACGGCGCCCTTGGGGAAGCCCGTGGTGCCGGCGGTGAAGAGGATCGCCGCGGGCGCGTTCTCGGTGAGCGCGTCCACCGGGAGCGGGCCCGCGAGCCGACCGGTGGCGTCCGGAAGCTCACCGGTCGGCACGATCGACTCGACGGCGAGCTCCGGTACGCCCTCGGTGGCCCGGCCGCGGTGCTGCGCGTCGGTCACCAGGAAGTTCGGTGTCACCGCGGTGAGCGCGTGGGTCAGCTCGGACTGGGACCACCATCCGTTGAAGGGAACCGCGATGCCGCCCGCACCCAGGATGGCCCAGAAGAGGGCCACCCACTCCGGCCGGTTGGTCATGTAGATGCCGACGCGGTCGCCGGGGCGGACGCCCGCCTCGACGAGGTGGTCCATCGCCCCGACGACCATGGATCCCAGCTGGTCGAAGGTGACCACCCGGTCGCCGTGGACGATGAAGTCACGCGTCCGCCAGCGCATCGACGCACGTACCACCGCGAACGCGTTCGGCGGGCGCCGCGCGTAGATACGGCTGGGGTGCCCGTTGACGGTCGTGGTGGTGACCTCGGAACCCCAGCAGGTCGTCCAGTCGGCGTGCGGACCGGTCACGCTCGCACCTACCGGTGACATGTCGGCTCAGCGGGACGGGAGGGCGGCCACCGCCGTACCCAGCGCGGTGGTCTCGCCTCGCTGGTTCTCGGCCCGCACGGCGATCTCGACGAGGTACTCGTCGCCCTCCTGCCAACGCCGGGTCACCGTGCCCTTGCACGTGGTCAGGTCGCCGATGAGGTTGTGCTTACGGACCTGAACATTGAGACGCTTCAGGAATCCGTCGTCGCCGATCCAGTCGGTCACCAGGTGGCCGAGCCACGACACGCGCTCCGGCCCGTAGTCGTACGCCGCCGGAACGCCTACCGCCCGGGCCAGGTCGTTGTCCCAGTGCACGCGCTCGGGCGGCTCGGGGATGCCAAGGTCGTTGGGAATGCCGAGGGCGGGGTGCTGCCGGTACATGTCGAAGGCGGGACCGTGCGCCTTCACGTACAGGCTGCCCCAGCCCTGGGTGAAGCACACGAAGCTGGTGACCGTGCTCGGGCCCTTGAGCAGGTACGGCAGCTCCTCGCCCTCCTGGACGTCCTGCCAGTAGCGGGGCTCGGCGCCGCGCCGGGTGCGCCGCGCGTAGTACTCGGCGATCTGTTGAATCTGCTCCGGCGTCCACTTCTGCAGCGTCACCGGCTCGCGCTCGGCCCGCTCGCGGGCGACGTCGCGCTGGGTGCGGATGCACCACGAGTCCGCCTCACAGACCACCTCACCGTTCTGGTTGCGGAAGGTCACCCGGTACGTCTGCTTGATGGAGCGGCCGGAGAACCGGCTCTTCAGCTCCTGCAGGTCCTTCAGCACCGGCTCGGCGTCGATGCGGTCACCCAGGCGGATCGGCCGGTACCAGTTCCAGTCGGTGCCGGCGAACATCGCGTGAATGCCGGGAAGTCCGGAGACGTACCCGCTCACGACCCGGTCGAACGCGTAGAGGAAGGTCCCTGGCGCGATGATGCCGCCCCACCGCGTCTTGGCTGCGTACTCCTCGTCGAGCCAGAGGGGGTTGTCGTCGCCGATGCCCAACGCCCAGTGCCGGATGGAGTCCCGGGTCGCTTCGGTGACGTGGGGCATGGGTCGCTCGAACTTCACCCCGATCCTCGACCGCAGCGCTTCGACTGCCTCGTCGGTGATCAGCGGGTACCGCCGGGTGGTCGTGGTGGCGTCCTCCATGGGCCGGCTCAACTTTCGCTCGTTCCAGGCCGGCGACTGGTGTCGTCGGCGTTCCTATATACGTACGCTCGTTCTTAATATCGTACTGAGCGGGCATCGGGGGGTCAACGAATGCGAGGCATGCCACCCGCTGGTCGCCACGGCAAATCGGTAAGGTCGCAGGCGGCTGGTCGGAGAGGTATGGTGAACGATCGATGAGTGAGTCGGTAGCCAAGGAGCATCGGACCGTCTCCCGTGTGGTGGCCATCCTCGAGGCTGCGGCCGCCGAGCCCGGGAAGCTGCGACTCCACTCGCTGGCCGCCCTGCTCGACGCGCCCAAGTCGTCGATCCACGGGCTGGTCAAGGGCCTGATCGCGGCCGGGTACCTCGTCGAGGAGGACGACGGGACCTACGCCATCGGGCCGGCCGTCGGCCTGCTCCTCGGGCCGTCCCGGCCCACGCTGGCCGCGGTCGCCCGCCGGGCCATGACCGAGCTGCACAAGCGGTGGAACGAGAGCGTCATGCTGGCGTACCGGGTGGGGGACTCGGTCGTCTACGCCGACATGATCGAATCGACTCAGGTCATTCGCTATGCGGCGCCCCTGCGGCAGCGCCGGCCGCTGTACCCCACCAGCTCCGGCAAGTGCTTCCTGGCCTTCGCGACGCCGGCCTGGCGCCAGGCATACCTCGCCGAGCATCTGGCCGACCCGCGCGAGCGCGAGGCCGCAGCCCGGGAGCTCGACCAGGTCCGCCGCGAGGGGTTCGCGCGCAACTGTGGCGAGACGATCCCCGATGTCTACGCGATCGCCAGCCCGTTGCTCGCCGGCGGCAAGCCGCTCGCGTGCATCTCGATCGCCGGACCGGGTTCGCGCATGACGGACCGGCTGGCCGACATCGCGGACGACGTCCGCGCCGTCACGGCCGAGGCGTCCCGCGCGCTCGCGTCCGAGCGCGGAACCACCCGCGTCCCGTGACTCGCGCCGGTCGGTCCGCGCCCACCGGGCAGCGCCGACCAGGCGCCGATGCAATCGTGCGGCGCCAAGTCAGGCGGCACCGAATCGAGCGACACCGAATCAGGCGGCGCCGAATCAGGCGGCGTAGGTATGCAGGCTCTTAATGGGCGCGCTCACCGCGAGAGAGGAGCCGGGCGGCAGCGAGCGGATCCACGCGTCGTCGTGCCCGCCGCGGACCCGGACGTGCAGCCGGGTGGGACCGGCGTTTACGGTGACGTCGACGTGGCGTCCGCCGTACTCGGCGGTCACCAGGGTGGCGTCGAGCACGATGGCTCCGTCGATGGCGTCCGGCCGTGCGCGGTGCAGCGTCAGGTCGTCCGGCGGGATGCGCGACACGGCCTTGTCCCCGGCGATGGCGCCCAGCGCGTCCGCCGCGACAACGGCCCCGGCGTCGGTTCGCCAGCCGCCGTCGACCCGCGTCCACTCGATCCGGTTGGACAGGCCGATGAAGGAGGCCACGTACTCCGTGGCCGGCTGGACGAACACGCGCTCCGGCGTGTCGTACTGCTCGATCTTGCCGTCCTTCATGATGGCGATGCGGTCGCCGAGCGCGAGGGCCTCGTCCTGGTCGTGGGTGACGAGCACGGCCGTGAACCCGAGCCGCTGGTGCAGCTCGCGGATCTCGGTGCGGATCTCGTGGCGCAGCTTGGCGTCGAGGTTGCTGAGCGGCTCGTCGAGCAGCACGAGCGATGGGCGGGCGACCAGGCCCCGGGCGAGCGCGATGCGCTGCTGCTGGCCACCGCTCAGCTGGGCGGGGTAGCGGTCGAGCAGCTCGCTGCAGTGCACCAGCTCGGCGGCCTTCTCGACCCAGCCCTCGGCGAGGGCCTGCCGCATGCCCCGGACCTTGAGGGGGTAGGCGATGTTCTGCCGGACCGTCATGTGCGGCCACAGCGCGTACGACTGGAAGACCATCCCGATGTTGCGCTTGTGGGTCGGGATGTTCACGCGCCGGGCGCGGTCGAAGACGACCTTGTCCTGGAAGGAAATGACACCGTCATCGGGGGTCTCGAGCCCGGCCAGACACCGCAACGTCGTCGTCTTGCCGCACCCGCTGGGACCGAGGAGGACGATGATCTCGCCCTCTTCGATCTCGAGGTCGAGATCCTGCACGACGGTGTTGCCCCCGAAGTGCTTCGTCAACTTCGAGATCGTCACCCCTGAAGCCATCGGAGGTCACGCCTTTCGTGTCGGTCCGGGGGCCGGGACGCCGGAAGACCGGCGCGCGGCCCGGGATGTTCAGCCGTGTCAATCGGTGTCGGGGCACCCAGCGCGTCATCGGTGCCCCGACACCGGCGTGTCATCGGTGCCGGAGCACCCAGCCCAGTTGGAGCGCCGCGAACAGGCCCGGGTTCTCCGTGTAGTAGGCGTGGCCGCCGCCTTCGACCGTGACGAGCTCGGCGTTCGCGATTCCGCGGTAGAGGTCGTGCGCGTGGTCCACCGTGGTCAGGATGTCGGCCGTGCCAACGGTCACGAGCGTGGGCGCGGTGATCTTCGCGAGCTCCTCGTCCGTCATCCACTGCTGGGTCGCGATGCGCAGGTGGGCGGCGTACTCCTCGAGCGCGAGCTGGTCGATCTCGGTCGAACCCTCGGGCAGCTTGGCCAGCGAGATGTGCTTCGGGCCCCAGGCCCACAGGGCGACGAAGGCCCGCAGCATCTGGCCCGCCATCCCGTTGGCGAGGATCTGCTTGCGGAACTCGAGCACCGACAGCAGGCGTGGGTCGGGACGAGCGGCCGTGGAGTGCAGCGCCAGGCTCTTGACCAGTTCGGGGTGCCGGGAGGCGACCCGCATGGCGATGCCGCCCCCGAGCGAGACGCCGCCCACGTGGACGGGGCCCACGCCGAGGTGCCGGATCAGCTCGGCGGCGTCGTCGGCGAGGTCCTCGATCGTGGTCGACTCGCCGACGGGTGAGGCCTTGCCGACGCCGCGGTTGTCGAAGGTGACGACGTGCAGGTACGGCGCGAGATGCTCGACGATCGGGTTCCAGGCCCGGTGATCGGTGCCCAGGCCCTGGATGAGCAGAAGGGTCGGACCTTCCCCGGTTCGGGCGACCTCGGTGGTGAACCTGGGCAGGGATACGGTTTCGACGACAGAGCGCACGGAGGCTCCTCCCGGTAGCGAGGCGGCGACGAACCGCTGAGTAAGTATACAAAGATTCTCAGGATCAGTCCCGGCGGTGCGGTCTGTCGACGGGACGAGCGGGAACCCAGGTACGGCCACGGAATCGCACGCCTGGGCGCACCTTCCGAGGCGTGTCCGTCGGCAAGGGAACGCCGGTGGGCGGCCGACGTCCGATCCTCCCTGGTTGCCTGACCCTGTGGGCTTCAGCCTATAGTCTGCTTAAGCTTATAGTCTTTATATACACAAGCGGTGCCCGAGTGCAATCGCCGGCCCCACAGGAAGGCGCCCGCCATGGAAGCGACCACCCAGCTGCTTGAGCTGCCCAACTTCACCACCGAGATCATTCGCCGGGGACAGGGGCCCACGCTCCTGCTCATCCAGGGTGGTGGTACCGGGAAGAGCGCCTGGAGCGCGCTCATGGAACGCCTGGCTCCGACCGTCACCTGCGTCGCGTACGACAACCGGGGCGTGGGCAGGGCCTCGGACGTCGGCGAGTCCCTGTCCATCGAGGATCTGGCCCGCGACGCCGCTGAGGTGATCGAAGGCCTGGGGGAGGGGCCGGTGCACGTCGCCGGGGTCTCGCTCGGCGGCTTCATCGCCATGCGGCTGGCGGCCATGCGTCCGGACCTCGTGCGGACGCTCACCCTGCACGCCACGGCCGCCCGGCTCGACCGTCGCACGATCGAGCAGGGCGACTTCCGGCGGCGGCTCATCGAGCTCGGGGTGCCCGACACCGCAGGGCTGATCCGTAGCTACCTGCGTGCCTGGGCGGCGGGTTCGCGTGGGCTGTTGGCCGAGCTGCCCGGGGACGTGGTCAGCCACCGGCAGGAGTTCTCCAAGCGCAACTACCTGGGCCACCTCGACGCGATCCGCAACCACAACATGTCCGCGTCCGAGCTCGCCACGATCAAGGCCCCCACGCTGATCACCGCGGGCGCCGAGGACATCCTCTGCTCGCTGGAGAACGCCCGCTTCATGCATCGACACATTCCGAACTCACGGTTGCTGGTGCTGGAGAGCGCCGGGCACGTGTACTACTTCGAGGAGCCGGTGCTGACGGCCGCGATCCAGGGCGGCTGGATCGCCCAGCACAGCTGAGCGGATCGACCAAACGCGGGGGAGGCGCCGGCCCGGCGCCGCGCCCCCGCTCGGGCCGCATGTCGGGTCGTGCCGGGGCGCCGGGTGGCGTCGGGGTCAGGTCGTATCGGGGTCAGGTCGTATCGGGGCCGGTCAGGTCGGGTGCCGGGTCACTCGCCGGCCGGCCCGTCGGTGGGGCGGGCGATGTCGAACAGGCACGTCGCCACGATGGCCGGCTTCGCCTCGTTCTCCCGCTCGATCACCTGCTCCACCTTCAGCCGGGATCCGGTCGCGGTGGGGATGATGTCGACGATCTTCGAGCGCATCCGGACCCGGGTGCCGCTGCGGACCGGGGCGGTGAACCGGACCCGGTCGAAGCCGTAGTTGACCATCAGGGGCGTGTCCGTCACCCACAGCAGCTTGGGCCAGAACTCGCTGATGAGCGCGAGCGTCAGGTAGCCGTGCACGATCGTCCCGCCCAACGGGCTCGCCGCGGCCCGCTCTGGGTCGACGTGGATCCAGTAGTGGTCGTTGGTGAGATCAGCAAATGTGTTGATGTCTTCCTGGGTGATGAGGCGGTACTCGCTCGGGCCGAGTTCCGCGCCCTTGAACGACTCCAGCTGCGCGTACGTGATCTCCATGCCAGGCCTCCCTCTGTGCGGTCACCGTCGCGCGGGAACGGACAGATATCTATCGATTGACGGTGGGGTCGTTCCGCCCGGGGTCGGCCGCGACCGTCCGCAGCGGATGGATGCCCGGCGCGGCGCACCGCGCCCCACCGCGCCGCGCCGGACACCCTGCCTACGAGTCGCGGCGGGCCGTCAGCGCGCGCAGGACCCGGGACTCGGACGGCCGTCCCAACAACCCGGCCATCCACACGCTCGTCTCGATGAGGGCCTCCATCCGCACGCCGGTGGGGATGCCGAGACCCTCGAGCATCCACACGAGATCCTCGGTGGCCAGGTTCCCGGTGGCGCCGGGCGCGAACGGACAGCCGCCGAGGCCGCCGGCCGAGGAGTCGAAGGTCCGCACCCCGGCCTGCAGCGCCGCGTACGCGTTCGCCAGGGCCTGGCCGTAGGTGTCGTGGAAGTGCACGGCGAGCGACTCGACCCCGATGCCCGCCTCGACGAACGCGGCGATGAGCGCCCGGACGTGGCCGGGCGTGCCGACGCCGATGGTGTCCCCGATGGACAGTTGGGACGCCCCGAGGTCGAACAGCCGCTTGCCCACGGACACCACCTGCTCGATGGGCACGTTGCCCTGCCACGGGTCGCCGAAGCACATGGACACGTACGCCCGCACGTCGAGCCCGAGGTCGCGGGCGCGGCGCACGACCGGCTCGAACATGGCGAACTGGCCGTCGAGTGTCTGGTTGAGGTTGGCCCGGGCCAGGCCCTCGGTGGCGCTGCCGAAGATCGCGATCCACGTCACGCCCGCCTCGAGCGCCCGGTCGAGACCACGCTCGTTGGGGACCAGGACCGGCATCCGGACCGGGCCGTTCAGGTCGAGCCCGGCGAGCACCTCGGCCGCATCGGCGAGCTGGGGAACCCACTTCGGGCTCACGAAGCTCGTGACCTCGATCGTGGTCAGCCCGGCGTCGATGAGCCGCTTGACGAATTCGATCTTCGCGTCGGTGGGGATGAAGGACTTCTCGTTCTGCAGACCGTCCCGCGGCCCCACTTCATAGATGGTCACCGACTCCGGGAGCCCGGCCTCGGGAACGACATCGGGGTGTCTCATGCTGTGCCCTCCCTTTGCTCGGTCAGGGTGTCGGGGGCCGCGTCAGTAGGACCGGGGCAGGCGCAGGACGTGCTCGGCGATGAAGTTGAGCACCATCTGCTGCGGCACGGGAACGCTCTTCATGAGCCGGGCCTCGACCCAGTACCGCCCCACGTCGTACTCCTTGGCGTAGGCGAAGCCGCCGAGGGTCTGCATCGCGGTGTCCGCGGCGAAGAACGCGGCGTCGGAGGCGAGGAACTTGGCGGCGTTGGCCTGCTCGCCGCAGGGCAGCCCGTTGTCGTAGCGCCAGGCCGCCTCCCGGACCGCCAGCTCGGCCGCCCGGAGCCGCATGTGCGCCTCGGCGAGGGGGAAGGAGATCCCCTGGTTTCGACCGATGGGGCGGCCGAACACCACGCGTTCGTTGGCGTACTGGACCGCCCGGCGCAGCGCGACCTTGCCGATGCCGATGGCCTCGGCCGCGATGAGGATGCGCTCGGGGTTGAGCCCGTCGAGGATGTACTTGAACCCTTGGCCTTCCTCGCCGACGCGGTCCTCGACGTCGACGCGGAGGTTGTCGTAGCGGGTCTCGCAGGAGGCGACCGCGTTGCGGCCGATCTTGTCGATCGGCGAGATCTGCACCTCGGGCACCTGCAGGTCAGCCAGCAGCAGCGTCATCCCGTCGGTGCGCTTGGCCACCTCGGACAGCGGTGTGGTCCGGGTGAGCAGCAGGACCTTCTGGGCCACGTGCGCCTTGGAGGTCCAGACCTTGCGCCCGTTGACGATGTAGTGGTCGCCCTCGCGGACGGCCCGGGTGGTGATCGCGGGGGTGTCCAGGCCGGCGTCCGGCTCGGTGACGCCAAAGGCCACGTGCAACTCGCCCGACGCCACGCGCGGAAGGTACTTCCGCTTCATCTGCTCCGAGCCGTGCTTGACCACGGGGTTCATCCCGAAGATCGAGATATGGATGGCGGTCGCGCCGTTCATGGCCGCCCCGGAGGCCGCCACCTCTTCGAGCACGATGGACGCCTCGGTGATGCCGCCGCCCCCGCCGCCGTACTCCTCGGGGATCGCGATGCCGATCCATCCGGCCTCGGCCAGTGCCCGGTAGAACTCCCACGGGAACTCGTGGGTCTCGTCGTGGCGGCGCCAGTAGCCGTCGTCGAAGTCCTGGCACAGTTCCCGGATCGCGCCCCGGATGGCGGTGATGTGCTCCGGCTCCTGGAAGTCCATGCGGTTCTCCTTCACGGGACGGGCGCGCTGAGCCGTTACAGTGTAATCTATTATTTGATTGAGTAGTCGAGGCGGGAGGCCGGAACTTCGGTGGCCATCTGGACCAGGCGCGAGGAGGCGTTCGACGGCGTGCCCGCCGGCGCACGCGTCGTCGCCAACAACTGCTGCGGAACGCCGCTGACCCTCCTGCAGGCCCTGGCCGACCACGCCGAGCGCGTCGGGCCGATCGAGCTGATGGCGGGCCTGCTCCTGGGCGACCCGCCGCTGGAGCGGGCGGTCCGCTCGGGGGCGTTACGGCTGCGTACGTGGCACGTCTACGGCAACCTGCGCAAGCTCTTCCGCGAAGGGCTGGTCGACTACGTCCCCACACGCCTGCTCGACGTGCCCGACGTGATCCTCAGCTCGGCCGACGTCGCCCTCGTCCGGGTCAGCCCACCCGACGCCGAGGGCTGGTGCAGCCTGGGACCCTCGACGACCTTCGCTCAGGCCGCGATCGACCGGGCTCGCCTCGTGATCGCCGAGGTGGCCGACGACGTCCCGCGCACCTGTGGGGAGAGCCGAGTACACGAGTCGCGGATCGACCGCTTCGTGCGGTCCGAGACGCCCATGCCCGAGTACGTCTCCGGCCCGACCGACGACGTCTCCCGGGCGGTCGCGCGCCACGTGCTTCAGATCCTGCCCGACGGCGCGACGCTGCAGCTGGGCATCGGCGCCATCACCGAGGCGCTCGCGGTCGATCTGGCCCGCGAGGCCAAGGCCCGGTCGTTCGGTCTGGTCGGCCTCGTGACCGAGAGCATGATCCCGCTCGTCGAGGCGATCGCCGAGGCGGGGCGCGGACCCGTGCGGTCGGTCGAGCTCATGGGCGGCCGGGCCCTGATGGAGTGGGCCGACGGCAACCCGGCCGTTCAGATGCTCAGCTCGCAGCACGTCCACAACCCGATCGAGCTCGCGGCCCTGCCCCGGGTCGTGTCGGTGAACAGCGCTATTGCGGTCGATCTGCGGGGCCAGGTGGTCGCCGAGTCCGTGCGTGGCGCGGTGTTGGCCGGGGTGGGCGGCAGCGCCGACTTCTCCGAGGGAGCTCACCTGTCGCCCGGCGGCCTGCGGATCATCGCAATCCGGTCGACCACCCGGGACGGCGCCTCGACCATCGTGCCGACCCACCATCCGGCCGACGCCATCACCGCTCCCCACCACAGCGTGGACGCCGTAGTGACCGAGCACGGCGTCGCCTGGCTGCGTGGACGCAGCCGCCGGGAGCGGGCGGCGGCTCTGGCCGCGGTGGCCGCTCCAGAACACCGCGCCGCCCTGCTGGACGGGGCCCCGCCGGCGGTCGGGCCGGCCCCGGCCTCGCCGGCTCCGGCGGCGCATCAGCCCTCAACGCCGAAGGACGCCCCATGACGCAACGACGCTTTGGTTGCTGGTTCGAGGAACTGCCGGTCGGGCACGTGACGCACCACGCCTTCACCCGCACGGTGACCGAGGCGGACAACGTGCTGTTCACGACCATGACGATGAACCCGCAGCCGCTGCATCTCGATGCGGAGTTCGCCGCCAAGACCGAGTTCGGCCGGCCGCTGGTGAACTCCCTGTTCACCCTCGGCCTCGTCGTCGGCATGACCGTGCCCGAGCTGACCCTGGGCACCACGGTCGCCAACCTCGGCTTCTCCGCCATCGAGTTCCCCAAGCCGGTGTTCGCCGGGGACACCCTCCGCGCGGTCACCGAGGTCCTAGACGCGCGCCCGTCCAGGTCGCGTCCGGACGCGGGCATCGTCGTCTTCCGGCACGACGGCTACAACCAGCGCGACGAGTTGGTGTGCCGCGCGGTCCGGACCGCGCTCATGCGGCGGGCGCCGGTCGCCAAGGAGGAGGCGTGAGCGGGTCGGACGCGCCGGCCCCCGGTCCCGGGCCCCTGGCCGGGGTCGTCATCGTCGACCTGACCACCATGCTCATGGGCCCCTACTGCACCATGCTGCTCGGTCAGCTAGGGGCGCGGGTCATCAAGGTCGAGCCGCCCGGGGGCGACATCCTCCGGGACATCGACGATCGCGACCGGAATCACCTGGGCCCCATCTACCTCAACATCAACCGAGGAAAGGAGTCGATCAAGCTCGATCTGCGGGATCCGGTCGACTACGAGGTGTTCACCCGGCTGGTGGCCAAGGCCGACGTGGTCGCCCACAACCGGCCACCCGGGTCGGAGCAGCGGCTCAAGGTCGACTACGAGTCCCTGGCCGCCATCAACCCCCGGATCATCGTCTGTGCCATGTATGGCTTCGCCGCGAACGGGCCGTACGGGAAGCTGCGGGCCTACGACGACGTGGTGCAGGCCGTCTCGGGAATCGCCGCGCACCAGAGCCTCCACGGACCGCCCCAGTACGTCCGCACCACGCTGGCCGACAAGATCACGGGTGTGCTCGCCGTCGGTGCCATCACGGCCGCGCTGTACGAGCGTGAGCGGTCCGGGGTCGGGCAGCTGGTCGAGGTGACCATGCTCGAGACGATGGTCCACTTCCTGCTCGCCGAGCAGCAGGGCGGATACCTCTACGACCCGCCCCGCGGTCCGGCCGGCTACGCCCGTACCAACTCCCCGCACCGGCACCCGATGCGGACCTCGGACGGCCTCATCAGCCTGCTGCCCACCACCGACGCCCACTGGCACGCGGTGTTCCGCGTGCTCGGCCGCCCGGATCTCATCGACGATCCTCGGTTCTCGTCCATCACGGGCCGGACCGAGAACATCGACGAGCTTTACGAGTGGATGGGCTCGGCCATCGCCCAGCGGCCGACGGCCGAGCTGCTGGCCCAGCTTCAGGAGGCGGGCGTGCCGGCGTCTCACGTCAACACCATCGAGGACCTGTTCCGCGACCCGCACCTTACGGCGACCGGGTACTTCGAGAACGTCGTGCACCCCGAGGCGGGGGCGCTGCGCCAGCCCGGGCCCTCGTTCCGCTTCTCCCGGACCGGGCAGCCCTTCCTGGGGCCGGCGCCGGCGTTGAACCACGACGGCGACCGTCTGCGCGCCGAGTTCGGCCTCGACCCGGACGGGCCGGCGCCGAGTGAGTAGACCTAGGTAGATATGTAGCCGCGCGCCCAGAACGGGCCGCTCTCCGACACTGTTCGGGACACACACCGCCAGCGCCACCTCGCCAAGGTCGGTCCGGTCGACCGCGGCGAGGTGGCGCTCGGGTACGCACGCCCCATCCGGACGGGCCGGACCGCCCCAAGTGGACAGACAAACCGAAAAGGCTGGTTCCGGGAACCAGCCCCGGAACCAGCCTTTCGGAGGGGGTGCCCAGAAACGCTGTCAGTCCATGAACCCGATCTGCTTGCGCGGGTCGACCCGGACGTCGATGAGCAGCGGGCCGGTGCGGTTCTCGAGCGCCGCCTTCACCTCGGTGAGGTCGTCGAGCGACCGGACGGTGACGCCCCGACCGCCCAGGGCGGTCGCCAGCTCGGCGAAGGACGGCCAGTTGAACCGGGACAGCTCGGTCGACTCGATCCGCCCGATGCGCTGCTTGATCACGTGGTACTCGGAACCGTAGGCGTTGTCGTTAAGGACGACGACGATGAGGTTCTGGCCGAGCCGGACCGCGGTGTTGAACTCGTTGAGGCTCATCATGAAGCAGCCGTCGCCCAGGACGAGCACGGTCGGCCAGTCGGGCTTGGCCGCCGCCACGCCCACGGCGGCGCCGACGGCGAGACCGATCGACCCGAAGGCGAGCGGCTGGAGGAAGCCGCGGGGCTCGTACGCGTTGAGGTACCGCATCGGCGCCATGACGAAGCGGCCGCCGTCGGTGAGGACGTTGCGCTCGGCCGGCAGCAACCGGTCAAGGTGGACGACGAACGAGCGCAGGTCGACCGTCCCGTCGCCGGAGTGGTCCTCGAATTCGTCGAACGGGTTGTACGAGGCGATCTTCGCGGCCAACTCGGGCGACCGGAACGTGGACGGGGTGTGGTTGGCCTCGGCCAGCATCTGGTTCATCAGCTCGGCCACGGCCTTGGCGTCCCCGATCACCTCGACGGTGGCCGGGAAGGCCTTGCTGACGTGACGTGGTTCGATATCGACCTGGATGATGGTCTTCCCGTCCAGCATGGCGCCCATGCTGGCCGTGTAGATGTTGAGGCCAGCCCCGAACGCGATGACGCAGTCGGCCTGGCTGATGATCTCGCCGCCCACGGTGGAGGACATCGTGCCGTGGACGCCGAGGTCGAACGGGTCGCCCCGGAAGAAGCCCTTGGCCTTCAGCGTCGTGGCCACGGGAGCGCCGATGCGCTCGGCGAGCGTCAGCAGCTCGCTGCGGGCGTCGGCGAGCATGGCGCCCCAGCCGGCCAGGACGAGGGGCCGCTGGGCGGAGGCCAGCACACCGAGGGCCCGGTCCACCGCCTCCGGGTCGGGCATCACGCGCTGCCGTGGCGGCGGCGTCACCTTGCGGGGTGTGTAGTCGATGTCGTACGCGTCCATGACGTCGGACGGCACGTTGAGCACGACGGGGCGCCGCTCCACCCAGGCCTGCCGGATCGCCCGGTCCAGCTCGTCGAGCGCGGTCGCGGGATCGAACACGTCGACGAGCCCGGCGCCACTGGCCAGCACGAACGGGGGCTGGTCGACGAACTGCAGGTTGTGCCGGTCGTTCCGGCGGGTGTCCGAGGCCACGATGAGCATCGGCGTGTGGCTGCGGACGCCCTCGATGATCGAGGTGATCGCGTTGGTGAACCCGGGGCCGTGGCTGACGGTTGCCACGCCCAGACGTCCACTGCGATGGCTGTAGCCCAGGGCGCCCTGGATCGCGCCCTCCTCCCGTACGTTCTTCACGTACGTCGCGCCGGCCTGCTGGGTGAACTCGTCCACGAACAGCAGGTTTCCGCCGCCGAGGACTCCGAACAGCGTGGAGACCCCGTAGTCCTGAGCCAGCGCTCGCGCCAGTGCCCGGCTGACTTTCATCCTCTGCCCTTTCGCTTCCGTCACGATGTGGCCACCTCGACCCCACGGGCCGAACCCTCGCGGGTCCGGCCCGGCGCCCCTACGGACACGGCCCCTTACGGACCGTGCCCGGCGACCTCGCGGGTCCGTGCCCGGCCGTCCTTGCCTCGGCCGACCCGATCCCCCGCAGCGGAGGCCACGGGAGCGACGGTGCCGGCGACGCCGATGCAGAGCGCGTCCGGCACCGGCGACGGAACGAGTCCGACCGTCACGGGGAACTCCCTTCCGGTGCCGCTACCCGAGCCGATGTGAGTCCGGGCGAGTCGCGCCGCCAGTGGATTGCTCAACAGTACATTCTTTTATAACATTGCGCAATGAACGGCCGCGGGGGATGAGGACCCGATCCGGGTGGCCTCGGGTGTCGAGAGCTGCGTGGGGAGGGTTCGGCCCTCGTGGGCACCGCACCCGCGATCGATCGCCTGTGGCGCGGGTTACAGATTAATCATTTGTAGGATGCGGGCGCCAGGGTTGCGCGCCGTTACGCATGGGCTGTCACGAAGGAGCCTCAGTGCTCGACTACACCGAGCCGGAGCGCGTCACCCGGCTCCGAACCGAGCTGCGCGAGCTGATCCGGGAGCTGATCCCGCCGGGCTTTCTGGGTGCGTTCACCCATGACCCGGCGGACTTCGAGCTCACCCAACGGTTCTGTCGCGAACTGGGTCGGCGCCGGATGCTCACCCTGGCCTGGCCGAGCCGGTACGGCGGGGCCGACGCCGACGTCTGGGAGCAGGCCGCGCTGCGCGAGGAGATGTGGGCCGCGCACGAGCCTCGTGGGGCCCAGTACATGGGGCTCAACTGGGTGGGTCCCGCGATCATGCGCCACGGCACCGAGGAGCAGCGTGCGCGGCACCTGCCGCCCATTGCGGCCGGCACCGTGGTCTGGTGCCAGGGCTTCAGCGAGCCGGAGGCCGGCTCCGACCTGCCGGCGTTGCGGACCCGGGCGACCCGGGTCGACGGCGGGTGGCTCATCAACGGCCAGAAGGTGTGGACCTCGTACGCGGGCATGGCCCAGTGGTGCTTCCTGTTGGCCCGGGTCCGCGCGCCGTCGCAGCGGCACGACGGCATCACCGTCTTCCTGGTCGACATGGCGCAACCCGGGATCGAGGTGCGGCCCATCGCCTCGATGCTCGGTCCGCACCACCTCAACGAGGTCTACTTCGACGACGTGTGGGTGCCCGACTCCGAGGTGCTCGGCGAGGTCGGCCGTGGCTGGGCCATCGTCATGGAGGTCCTGCGGTTCGAGCGGATCGGTATCGCGCGGTACGCCCGCTGCGAGAAGCTCCTGCGCGCGGCGCCCGCCGTGCTGGGCGACGCCTGGGGCCGGCTGCCGGCGTCGCTGCGCGAGCGCTGGGCGCTCGCTCTTGTGCGCACCCGCCAGGCCCGGCTGCTCGCCTACCGGGTGCTCGCCAACGCCGAGAACGGCTCACCGGAACCCCTGGCGGCCGCGCTCTACCGCATCGCGGTCACCACGCTGGATCAGGAGGTCGCGGAGGTGCTCATGGAGATAGTGGGCAACCGAGGGCTCGGAACGACCGACAAGCAGTTGGAGTTCGAGCGTGAGGTCGAAGACCACTGGCGGTACGCGCAGGCGTCCACCGTGGCCTCTGGGACCCTCGAGATGAACAAGCACGTCGTCGCGCGCGCGGTGCTGTCGTGAACGGCGACCTGTCTGTCGAAGCGGTCGAGTTCGGCGCGGTGGTCCGCCAGAGCATCGAGGCGGCCGGCGGGGTCGACGTGCTGCGCCGGTGCGCGGCCGATCCTGCCGGGCGGACCGAGGCCGGGGCCGTGCTGGACCGCCTCGGCCTGTGGGACCTGCGCCCGCTGGACGGGCCGCTCGAGCTCGAGGTGGCCGCCGTGGCCAGCCGGGCCGCCGGCGCCTTCGCCTTCCCGTACCCGGTGGTGGAGCGCCTGGTGGGCAACGGCGGTGCCGTGGCCCTCGTCGCGGAGCACGGCCCCCGGGTCGTCATGCATCTCGATTTGCCGCTCGAGTGGCGCGGCGTGGACCTGCGGGGCCGGCAGTACCGCGTCGGGCCCGCCTCACCGGACCCGCTCGGCACCCCGCTCGCCCCGTTCGGGGTGGAGGCGCTGGCCGAGCCGGAGGACGGGCATGAGGTCCGGTTGGCGGCGGTGGCCATCACGCTGCACGTCTGGTGGCTGCTGGGCCTGCTCGAGACCGCGCTGGCGGACACGGTCCGCTACACCCAGGAGCGCGTGCAGTTCGGGCGGCCCATCGCCCGCTTCCAGGCCACTGGCTTTCGCCTGGCCGACATGACCCTGGCCGTCAACGGCCTGGAGGAGCTGGCCAAGTACACGCTGTGGTCGCTGGCTCACGAGGAGGACCGGGCCGGCGCGCTCGTCGATGCGCTGGGCCTGCGCGTGGCCGCCCTCGACGCGGCCGAGACCGTGCTGCGCGGGGCCCACCAGCTGCACGGCGCCATGGGCTTCACCAACGAGGTGAACGTGTCCTGGCTGTCGCGGGCGAGCCAGTCCGTACGGCGGCTCCCGGAGGACCGGCAGCGCAGCCTGGCGACGCTGCTCGATCTCGTCGAGACCGCGGGCTTCGCGGAGCTGGGCCGGCCCGGGACCGCCCGCAATCTCGCGGTGCGACCGCGGGTCGCGTCGGGGCAGCGGACCGTAGCGATATAAACTAAACTTTGCATGGAAATTGCCCGGGTGACAGGATGAGGTGCAGCCTTGGCCGAGGTCACGAAACGACATGCGGGTCCGCGGCTCGGCATGTCTCCGCGCATCGCCGAGGCTATCGCCGCCGACCTCCGTCAGCGCATTCTGCGCAGCGACAAGACCGACGTCCCGCTGCCGCGTCAGGAGGACCTGATCCGGGAGTACGGGGTGAGCGGCCCGTCGCTGCGGGAGGCGCTGCGCATCCTCGAGGCAGAGGGGATGATCACCGTCCGGCGGGGCAAGCTCGGCGGGGCGTACGTGCACAAGCCCGACTGGGCCTCGGCGTCGTTCGCGCTCGCGCTCTCCCTGCAGGGCCAGGGCGTCCGGGTGGCCGACCTGGCCGAGTGCCTGCTCATCCTCGAGCCCATGGCCATGGCGATGTGCGCGTCCTACAAGGACCGGCACAAGACGCTCGTGCCCAAGCTCCGGGCGAACCTCGCCGAGACGGAGAACCTCATCGGCAAGGGTCAGTACTACTCGGCCGAGGCGCGCGTCTTCCACGACATCGTGGTGACCGGCGTGCAGAACCAGACGCTGCAGTTGCTGATCCGTACGCTCGTCGCCATCTGGTCCATCCAGGAGCGCACGTGGGCCGAGGTCGTGAACGCCACGGCCCAGTACCCGGATGAGGAGCGTCAGCGCGAGTCGTACCGCACGCACGTGGCCATCCTCAAGCTCATCGAGGAAGGGGACGCCGACGGCGTGCAGCGGCTGGCCGCCGCGCACCTGCGGGCCACCCAGGCCATCGTGCTTGAGCGGTTCGGCGACGAGATCGTCGACTCGTCGTCGCTGGCCGCGGTCCGGGCGTTCAAGAGCCTCTAGAGCGCCGTCAAGAGCCTCTGAAACGTCAGTCGCGCAGGCGTTCGTCGGTGGCGGCCACCTCGGCCTCGGCCGTCACCCAGTCCGTGATCGGCTCGTACACCGTCGCGTAGACCTCGCTCGCCATCGCCTCGGACACCTCCAGGCCGGACTTGAGCGCGCGGCGCAGGGCGCGCATGGCCTCGGCCGGGTCGCCCTCGATCTCGTAGATGGCGAGGTACCGGAACCCGGGCAGCGGTGCGAACTGGGCGTCCGACCGGTGGTACCGCCGGGCCCGGACGAAGCCGGGAATGGCCACGACATCCTTGAGGTGCCGCTCCGTGTACCAGGTGTTGTACTCGTCCTCCCGACCCTCGACCGGGTTGGTGTGGACGACGAAGACGGATGTGGCCACGGGCGCTCCGTAAGGTTTCCCGGCGTTGACGTTCCTGTAAAAGATTACTAGGGTAATCACCACTCCGCCGCGGGGCCCTCGTGCCGACGACCGGGCGGCGACGCGAGGAACGTGGACCCGAGAAGCGTGGTATCCGTTTCCGACCTCCGTAATCCGTGATCCCGGTCTCGCTGTTCGCCGACAGGCCGACGCGCCGTCCGTCCCGGACCCGAACGCCGGGCGGCGGTCACGCCGGGCGGCGTGATGGATCGGAAGGAGGACTCCTCGATGGGAATGGCGACGAGGAGGGTCACCGCCGCGACCGCGGCACTCGTCCTGATGGCAGCGGGCTGTGGCGGCAGCGACACGCCCGCGGCCGGGCCCACGGAGTCCGTCTCCGCCGAGTGGCAGGCCGTCATCGAGGCCGCCAAGGCCGAGGGCACCGTGGTCTGGTACTCGCAGGCGCCCCCGGCCTCCCGGGAGGCGCTCAAGGCCGCGTTCGAGGCCCGGTATCCCGAGATCACCGTCGAGATCCGGGCGCTCAACCAGGCCGAGATCGAGGCCGCGCTGCAGGTCGAGCACGACACGGGAACGCCCGGCGCTGACGTGGTCACCACCGTCAACTACGGCTGGGTGACCGAACGGCTCGGCCAGGACGGCTGGTTCACCGAGCTGGCCGGACCGTCGATCGCCGCCGATGAATGGATCGACAGCGGCTACATCCTCGACGACAAGGTCGTCCTGGCGCCCCTGGGTCTGGTCTCGATCGGCTGGAACACGCAACTGTTCCCCGAGGGCATCTCCTCCTACGAGGACCTGTTGGACCCGCGGCTGGGCGACGGCGCCATCGGCATCGTGGGGCCCGAGCCCGCCCTGCTCGCGGACTTCTGGACGTTCATCGAGGAGAATCACGTTCCGAACTTCGTCGAGCGATTCGCCGCGCAGAAGCCGGCGTTCTACCGCAGCGCCGCCCTGATCAACGAGGCGGTCGCCGCGGGCGAGGTCGCGGTGGGCGCGTTCACCACGGCGGTCGACATGGTCAACCTGCAGGAGCAGGGAGCACCCATCGACTTCCTGATTCCGGACCCGGCGTGGACCGCCCAGAACCTCGTCTACATCGTGGAGTCGGCGGGCCACCCCAACGCGGCCCAGCTCTTCGTCGACTTCTTCGCCTCGCCCGAGGGCCAGCGAGCCGCCGCCAAGTACGGCGCGACTCCGCTGTCCGCGGTAGCCCCGGAGACCCTCGGTGGCAATTCCCGGATCGTATTGACGAACCTCGACCGCATCCTCGAGCCCGGGTGGGCGGAGGACTTCGCGGCGAGATGGCGCCAGATCTACGAGTAGCCGCCACTGAGGCGTAGCAGGCAGCTACGAGCAGTCGGCATCTACGAGTGGTCGGCGCGCCGACCCGCCCAGTCGGAGGAGGGCGATCGTGAGCATCAGTACTGCCGCCGGGACCGTGTCGGCGACGGCGGACACCGGTCCCGAACCGGTCGGAGGCGACCGCGGGTACGCGGCGCGGGCCCGGCTGCGCGAGTGGGTCAAGCGCCACGGGCTGGCCGTCGGGCTTCTGCTGATCCTGTCGTACCTGGTCGTCTTCCCGTTGCTGTGGCTGCAGGTCCTCGCGCTCGGGGAGGACGGCCGGGCTTACCGCCAGGCGCTCAACCTGCCCGACATCGGGGAGACCCTGCTCACCACGGTGCTGCTGGGGCTGGGGTCGCTGGTCATCTCGGTCGTGCTCGGCACGTTGCTCGCCTGGTTCGCCATGCGGTTGCCGCCTCGGCTGAGCTGGCTGTCGATGATCCCGATGCTGCCCATGGTGCTGCCCGCGGTGGCGTTCGTCGTGGGTTGGGCGTTCCTGTTCTCGCCCCAGGTCGGGTACGTGAACATCCTCCTGCGGATGCTGCCGTTCATCGATGTTCCGCGTCCCGCCGTGGGGCTGCCGGCCGGTCCGCTCAACATTTACTCAGTGACCGGTGTCGTTATCGTCACCGGCATTCAACTGGTGCCGCTCATCTATCTGTTCGTGCAGTCGAGCCTGCGCCAGCTGAACTACGAGAGCATCGAGGCGTCGTCGGTGGCCGGCGCGGGTCCGGTGCGCACCTTCATCTCGGTCGTCATCCCGCTGCTACGGCCCGCGCTCGTCTACTCGGGCGCCTTCGGGATGCTGCTCGGCCTGGGCCAGCTCACGGCCCCGCAGTTCCTGGGATCCCGCGAGGGCATCCGCGTGCTCGCCACCGAGGTGTACCGCTTCGGTGGCGAGTCGCCGGCGGACTACCCGCTCGCCGCGGCCGTGGGGTCGCCGCTGCTCATCGCCGGCATCGTGTTCATCGTGGTGCAGCGCATCCTGCTGCGGCAGGACTTCCGCTTCGTCTCCGTGGGCGCGAAGGGCGCCTCCCGGCCGCTGAAGCCGTCCCGGCTCGCGGCCCCGGTGATCGTCGTGTACGGCCTGCTCACGCTCGTCCTGCCGTTCATCGCGCTGTTCCTCGTGGCGCTGTCCCGGTTCTGGACGGCGCAGATCGACTTCACCAAGCTGACCTTCGCCAACTTCGAGAAGGCCTTCAACGATCCCGGGTTCATGAAGGCGCTCACGACGAGCATCACCACGTCGTTGGGCGCCATGGCGATCGTCCTGCCACTCGGCTACCTCATCGCCGACGTGCTCTACCGGCGCCGGGGCAGCCGGGTGGCGCGGGCCATCATCGACGTCATCATCCAGATCCCGCTGGGCGTGCCGTCGATCCTGTTCGGCCTGGGCTTCCTCTACGTGTACCTGGGCAACCCGTTCATGCTGTACGGCACGCGCACGCTGGTCATCATCACGTACGTCGTGCTCGTGCTGCCGTTCGCCGTGCGACTCCTGCTCACGGCCCGCATGTCGATCGGAACGGCCTACGAGGATGCGGCCCGGGCCAGTGGCGCGGGAATCCTGCGCACCCATCTGGGCGTGATGGTGCCGATGATGCGGGGCGCCCTCGCGCGGGCGAGCGTCATCTCGTTCGTCATCCTCACCCACGAGTTCGCGGCATCGATGTTCGTGCGATCGACGCGCGTGCAGGTGCTCGGCACCCTGCTGTACGACCAGTGGTCGCGCGGCTCGTACCCCATGGTCGCCACGGTGGCCATCATCATGTCGGCCGTGACCGCCGTCGGCCTGCTGCTGGCGTTCGTGGTCGGCGGTAAGGAGACGAAGCTGGACCGTCTCTGACGCGCCAGCGGACCCGTGGCCGTATCGAGGCCGTTTCGTTGTTGTTTATTCTTTGTATGATTACTATCATACAGCCAACAAGGGCTCGCCTCCCGGATGGGAGGGGCCGGTAGCAGACCAGTTGCCGGCGGGCCGAGTCGCATCTCGCGCATGACGTCCGCGCGCACCCGGGCCGAAGGCGCGTGTTGACCGCACCGCCACCGCCGGTCACGCCGAAACGAGGGGGAGCGTTCACGACAACCCTCGCGGCCACAACCACAACGGTGAGTAACCACCAACGGGCAAGCAACGACACCTTCACAACCCACGAACACTGGAAGGACACATTTACGGTGAGCAAGCACGCAAGACTGGCCCGGGCGGGCGCCGCCCTGCTCGCGACCTCCCTGGTCGTCGCGGGCTGCGGAAGCGGGGGCGACGAGCCCCAGGGTGGCACCTCGGGCGAGCCGGTATCCGCCGAGTGGCAGGCCGTCATCGACGCGGCCAAGCAGGAGGGCCACGTCACCTGGTACTCGGTCGCGCCGGCCGGCGTCCGGGACGCCCTCAAGGAGGGCTTCGAGAAGAAGTACGGGATCACCGTTGAGATCCGGACGATCTCCACGGCCGAGATGAACGCCGCCCTCGAGGCGGAGCACGACACCGGGGTCGACGGCGCCGACGTGGTGACGTCGGTCGGCTACGGCTGGATCCAGGAGAAGGCCGAGGCCGGCTGGTTCGTCGACCTCAGCAACGTTCCGTCGCTGCAGGCGCCGGAGTGGACCGACAGCGGCTACCTGGTCGACAACCTCTACATCACCGCTCCGCTCGGCCTGCTCGTGCTCGCCTGGAACACCCAGCTGTTCGACGGTGAGATCAACACCTACGACGACCTGCTCGACCCGAAGCTGGCCGGCGGGGTCATCGGCACCGTGCGGCCGGAGCCGGCGCTGCACGCCGACCACTGGGCGTTCATCGAGGAGAACTTCAACCAGGACTGGCTGGCCGAGTTCGCCAAGCAGAAGCCGGCGATCTACCCGAGCGCCTTCGCCAACCAGGAGGCCCTCGCCGCCGGCGAGATCGCGGTCAGCGCCTTCGTCTCGGCGACCGACATCCTGGCGCTGCAGGACCAGGGCGCGCCGCTCGACTTCCGCGTCCCCAGCCCGGTCTGGGCGGCTCAGAACGTGTTCTTCGTGCCCGAGTCGTCGCACCGCAAGAACGCGGCGCTGCTGTTCATCGACTACTTCACCTCTGAGGAGGGGCAGCGGGCCGCCGCCAAGTACGGCTACAGCCCGCTGAAGAGCGTGGCCCCCGAGACCCTGGGCGGTCAGTCCAAGGTGGTCCTGACCAACCTCGAGCGGGCGCTCGACCCCGACTGGCACGCGGATTACCTGGCCGCCTGGCGCGAGCTGTACGAGTAATTCCGTCGTCCGTCTCATCGAGACAGGAGCGGGCCCGGACCGCCCTCCGGGCCCGCTCCGCCGTATCGGGCCACGGGCCCGGTGCACAGCAGATCTTCGCTTCGCCGACCGGCGGTCCCGGCCGTCGTCCGGACCGCCCACCCGAGCGGCGGCCGAGAGCTCCTTCCCGAGCTCTCTCTTTATCCCTTCATTGGGGCTTCCTTTCCCGACTTCCCATCGCGACGTCCGCTAACGGACGTTGAACTTCCGGCGGCGACGAGGGGCTGACATGGAGTTCGTCGAGGTATCCCGCGACGGCGACGTGGTGACGGTCGTGCTGAACCGGCCGCCCGTGAACGCGGTGAGCCTGGCCATGTACCAGGAGATCCACGACGTGTTCGCGGCGATCGACGAGACTCACCCGACGGCCAAGGTGGTCGTGCTGCGGGGCGCGGGCCGGCACTTCTGTGCCGGCAACGACCTGCACGAGTTCGTCGGCATGAACGAGGCCAACGTGTCGCGGCGGATGCGCCTGGTCCGGGAGACGTTCGCGGCCGTCTACGAGTGTCCACTCCCGACGATCGCCGCGGTGCACGGCGCGGCGCTGGGCACGGGGGCGGCCCTGGTGGCCTGCTGCGACATCGTGGTGGCCAGCGAGGACGCGCAGTTCGGCACACCCGAGGTGAACGTCGGGGTCATGGGCGGCGGCCGCCACCTGGCCCGGTTGGCCGGCGAGCAGCTGACCCGGCTGATGTACTTCACCGCGGATCCCCTCAGCGCCGCCGAACTGGCGCGGGCGGGTCGGGTCATCTGCGTGCCCCGCCAGGAGCTGGACGACCGGGTCGCCCAGATCGCCGCCCGCATCGCCCGGCACAGCTCCGTGATCCTGCGGCACGCCAAGGAGAGCCTGAACCGCGTCGAGTTCATGGAGCTGCGGGCCGGCTACGAGGCCGAGCAACGGATGACGGCCGCGCTCATGTCCGAACCGGACTCGATCGAGGCCCGCACCGCGCTCGTGGAGCGCCGTCCGCCGCGTTACCGGTCCTGAGCAGCGCTCCGCGCCGCTGCCAGTCCTGAGAAAGCGAACGGCCCCGGATCCTCAGGCGGTCGCCCAGGCGCCGCCCGACGATCCGGGGCTTCGATGGTCTTCGCGGGTACGACGGTCGTCAGGGAAGGTCGCGGATCGTGCCGCCGTCGACCGGGATGATCGCGCCGGAGATCCAGCTCGCCGCCTCGGAGCACAGGAACACGACCATCTTCGCGACCTCCTCTGGGCGCCCGGTGCGCCCCATGGCGATCGGGTCGAGCTCCATCATCCGCTTCTCGACGTCGTCGGGGGTCACCCCCATGTGGCGGGCCGCCGACTCGTAGCCGGCCAGCACGCTCTCGGTGCGGGTGAGGCCGGGCAGCACACAGTTGGTCAGGATGCCGTACTTCGCGTACGCCCGGGACAGCGCCCGCGTGGCGTGCATGAGCGCCGCCTTGGCCGCCCCGTAGCTGGCGAACCGGGGATCCGGGTTGCGGCCGGCGGTCGAGCCGACGGTCACGATCCGGCCCCAGCCCCGCTCGCGCATGTGCGGGACGAGGGCCATCGACAGCCGCACCGCGGACAGGGTGTTGACGGCGTAGGCGGCCGTCCACGACTCGTCGGAGTAGTCGCGCAGGTGCTCGCCGGTGGAGACGCCGGCCGCGTTCACGACGCCGTCGACCCGTCCGAACGCCTCCAGCGCGGTGGTGCGGATCGCCTCGGTCGAGGCCGGGTCGGCGACGTCGGCCACGACCGTACGCACGTCACCGCCCGCCTGGCGCAGCTCGGTTGCGAGCGCCTCGAGCCGGTCGGCGCCGCGGGCGCAGATGACGACCCGGGCGCCCTCCTCGACGAGGATCTGCGCGGTCGCCTTGCCGATTCCCGCGCTCGCGCCGGTCACCACGAAGACGCGCGAGGTCAGTCCGAGGTCCATGAGTCAGTTCTCCGCGTTGAGGTCGTAGGTGTCGGGGGTGATGCCGGCGCCGCGCAGCTCGCTCTTCTGCACCTTGAGCGTGGGGGTGCGTGGCAGGTCCGGCACCGCCCGCACGTATCGCGGCACCGCGTAGCGGGGCAGGTTGCCGGCCACGTCCCGGATGATCTGCCGGACGTCGGCGTTGGGGGTCTCGAGGACCAGCGCGGCGGCCACCTCTTCCTCGCCGTCCACCACGACGCCGTACACGGCGGCCTCCCGGACCCGTGGATCCGCGGTGATGACGCTCTCCACCTCCCAGGCGGAGATGTTCTCGCCGCGCCGGCGCAGCGAGTCCTTCAACCGGTCGGTGAAGAACAGGTCGCCGTCCTCGGTCAGGTAGCCGCGGTCACCGCTGTGGAACCAGAGGTCCCGCGTGGCCGCCACGGTGGCCGCCGGGTCGTTGTTGTAGCCCCGCATGAAGACGTCGTCCATCTTGGGGCGCAGCTGGATCTCGCCGGGCTCGCCCGGTGCGGCCACCTGTCCGGCGTCGTTGACCACCCGGACCTGGAAGAACTTGCCCTCGCGGCCGGCCGAGCCGGGGGCGTAGCCGCTGCCGATCGGATTGACGGTGGCCATGGGGGCCTCGGACAGGCCGTAGACCTCGATGAGGTCGACCCCGAAGCGCCGCTTGAACTCGGCTCGGTCCTTTTCGGACGCTCCCGCGCCCCAACCGATGCGGACCGGGTGGTTGCGGTCCCGCGCGGGGTCCTCGGGGCCGGAAGCGGACATGATCATGTTGAGCACGGACCCGAGGTAGTTGAAGGCCGTCACCCCGCGCTCGCGGCAGAGGTCCCAGAACCGGCTGCTCGTGAAGCGCTGCTCCAGGTCGATCGCCGCCCCGGCCGCGATGGCGGCGAGCACCCCGGTGTACCGGGCGTTCTGGTGGTAGAGGGGGAAGAAGTTGAGCAGGCGGTCGCCGGGACGGTACCCGCACACCTCGGCCACGTACTGGGCGAGCAGAAGACCGCCCCGCTGGTTGTGCACGACGCCCTTGGACGGACCGGTCGTGCCCGAGGTGTAGAGGATGACCTCGCCGCCGGTGAACCCGTCGGGCTGCCAGCCGGGCGACCGGTCGTACGCGTCGGCCAGCCGGACCGCACCGTTGGCGGGATCACCGGCAGATCCATTGACGATGATCGTGGGCCGTCGAGGCAGGCCAGCCAGCGCACCCTCGAGCTGGTCGGCGTACTTCTCGTCGACGATGACGAACTCGGCGGCGCTGTTGCTCAGCAGGTGGGTCAGCAGGGTGCCCCGGTAGTTCACGTTGAGCGGGGCCTCGATGCAGCCGAGCAACGACGCCGCGAACCAGGCGTCGACGGCTTCGTGGGAGTTGTCCATGATGATGGCGACCCGGGTCCCCGACCCCATGCCCAGGGCGGAGAGCCCGTGCGCCAGGGCGCGGGCGTCGTCGAGCAGTTGACGGTAGCTTCGGCCGTCGCCGTTGACCCGCAGCATGGGTTCGTCGCCGTAGTGCACCGCCTGCTCGGTCAGGAACGTCGCCATCGTCGTCGCCATCGCGTGTTACTCCTTGCCGCGTCGGGGTGAGCTCGTCCGGTGGTGGCCCCGCCTGGTCGTGGCTGCTGCTGGATGCCTGGCTGGTTTCTGCTGTGGCTGGCGCCGGAAGCACGCGTCGGGTGGCCGGCGTCGCCGTCGGTCGCCGCGGATGCCGGGAGCGCTACTTCTTGGAGCGCGCCGCGAACCCCAGGAGCCGCTCGCGCACCTCGGGCGTGACCATGGTTTCGTACGCGTCCTCCATCGAGGACAGCGGGCGCGTCTCGTTGAGGATCTTCTTGTAGATCCGGATGGCGTTGAGGGAGGCCTTGCCCAGCTCGGTGAGCACTTCCTTGACGGTGTCCTCGAGGGCCTCCGGCGCGACGACCTTGGTGACCAGGCCCGCCGCGTACGCCTCGCTCGCCGAGAACGAGGTGCCCGAGTAGAGCCAGTAGCGCAGCCAGGCGGACGGGACGCGGTCGCGCAACAGCCGCGGCATGTGACCGTCCACGATGCCGACCCGCGACTCCGGCATGGCGAAGCGCGAGCGGTCCGTGGCGATGACGATGTCCGAGACGAGGGCGAGCGTGAGACCACCGCCGTAGGCCAGCCCGTCGACGGCGGCGATCGTCGGCTTGGGGAGGCTGCGGATCGCCTCGAACGGCACGGCCTCGTCGTAGCCGAACAGGGCGATGCTCTTCTCGTCCTCCAGCGACGACAGCATCTCCTTGAGGTCGCCGCCGACCGCGAACACGCCCGGCGCGCCCTGGAGCACCACCGCCCGTACGGTGTCGTCCAGGTACGCCTGGCGGTACAGGTCGCGGATCTGTGCGTACATCCGCTTGGTGAGCGCGTTCCGGGCCTCGGGTCGGTCGATGGTGATGCGCATGACGCCCGAGTCGACGGAGTGCTTGATGGAGTCAGTCATCGCTTAAGCTTATAGCATTTATAAAGATTCGGTACAAGAGCGGGGTTGGTCACGCTCCGTCGAGGTGGGCGCGGGCGGTTCGCCCGAACGCGGGTGCTTCCCCGCCCGGGGCTGGGGTGGGGATGACGAGGGGTCCGGCTCGCCGGGGTGGCGACCGGGGGGATGGCTCGGCGCTCGCGCAGCGCGGCTTTGGGGGCAGCGTACGGCGTGGGCCGCCGTCCGGGGCCGGCTTCCGCGGATCGCGGGGCGAGTGGGCCGGGACGGGCCGCCCCGGTGGTGCGACCGGGCGCGCGGGACCGGCCGTTTCCGGCCGACGGGTGTGCCCCGGGTCCGCGGACCCGGGGCGGCGTCAGGCGTGCTCGACCGGCGTTTCGTCGTCGGACAACTCCAGGTAGGCGTAGACCGCGGGCGGCAGGCCCAGCACGATCTGGTGCTCCCCGTGGGACAGCCGCAGGCCTCGTGGGTGGCACGAGACGGTCCAGCCGTGCAGGTCGTGGAACTTCGTCACTGCTTCGATGAAGTACCGGCGCTTCTCGTCGCGTGAACGGGGTTCCCGGTTGGTCGCCAGGGCGATGTGCATGAGGATGTCGTCGGGTCCCTTGCCGCGCAACGCTTCCAGTTCGGCGTCGATCGCCAGGACCACGGGAGCCAGGTACAGATCGGTGATGTCGTGGGGCCGAACCATCGCCAGACCTCCTTGTCTCGACTGGCCTCGCTGTGATCGTGCGGACCGGGCCCGGCCCGGTCCCAGGGGCGGAAGTCCTCTCGCGCGGGACGAAGGGCCGGGCGTGCGGATCGGGCCGGGTCGACCGGGACCGGTTATCGGGCCACGGGCACGCGGAGGTCGTGGTCGGCCCGGGTGGAGGCGCAGGCGTCCGCCGGTCGTCCCGCCGGCTCGGAGACCGGCCGGACCGTGCGGGGACCCGATCGCGTCGCCGCCAGCCGCTGCTCGGCGACGGCCAGGCCGAGCGCGACCACGGTGATCAGGCCGCCCACGAGCGCGGTGGCGCGGACGCCGGGGCCGGCCAGCAACAGACCGCCGACCAGGGCGCCTGCGGTGATGCCGACGTTGATCGCCGTCGACACCCCGGCCGCCGCGATGTCCGAGCGTCCGGGCGCCACCTCGAGGACCCGGCTGCCCATGGCCGCGGTGAGCGCGGCGAAGGCGAGGCCGGCCACCGCGAACAGGGCCACCGCCACGACCGCGGACGAGCCCGCGGCGACCAGGGCGAGCAGGGCCGCGGCCTGCACGGCCATGGTTCCGCTGAGCAGGGGCCGTGGCCAGCGGTCGGCGATGACCGCCACGATCGCGATCCCGGCCAGGCTCGCGATGCCGCGCATCAACAGGACGACATCCATCGAATCATCCGCCAGCCCACTCACCTCGGTGACGAACGTCGCGATGTAGGTGTACGCGACGAGCGCGCCCGTCGTGCCCAGGGTCGCCACCCCCACGAGCAGCCAGAACCGGCGGTGGTCGGGTGAGGCGCCGCGGGCGGCGTGGCCCTCGTCGGCCCGGGAGGAGGGCATGGCCGCCGCGACCGTGGCGAACGCGGCGAGGCCGATTCCACTCAGGCCCAGGAAGGCGACGCGCCAGCCGGCCAGCTGGCCGAGCCAGGTCGCGGCCGGCAGGGCCGCCGCGAGACCCACCGTGCTCCCGGCGAAGACGACGGCCACGGCGCGGCCGCGCAGCTCGGGCCGGAACAGCCCGGCCGCGGCCGGCACCACCACGGCCCAGAACAGCGCCTGGGTGGCGGCGCCCACCATGCGGGCCACGAGCACCACGGCGAAGCTGTCGGTCAACGCGATGACGACGGTGGTGACCACGAAGCCGCCGAGCAGGGCCGACAGCAGCGGCCGGCGGGGCGCCGACCGGGTCAGCACGGTGAGCGGGATGGTGGCGACCACGACGACCGCGCCGTAGGCCGTGACCAGCATGCCCACCTGGGCCGGCGAGACTCCCAGGTCGGCCGCCATGGACAGCAGCAGGCCGATGGGGAGGGCCTCCCCGGTGACGTAAACAAGGATTCCAACGGATAACGCGATGAGTGCCGCCACCGGCCGCCGGGCTGCCATGGAATCGCCTCCTGTTTCCTTCAAAACAGATTACGGTGGAAACACCGTACGGTCGCGGCGGCCGGGCCGCAACCGGTAAAGTGCGGTTTGATGGAAACAGCGAGCGACGTGACGCGCATGCGCCTCGTGGGTGGCAACCTCGCGCTGGACTTCGTCAACTCCCGCAGCGGGCCGGCCGACGGGGCGCCCGACGACGACGCCCTGACCGGGTACGCCGACGTGGTGGCGTGGGGCCGCTACGTGGGCACCCTCACCGAGGCGGAGGCGGCGGCCCTGCGGCGCCTGGCCCGCGACGACTCCGGTGCGGCCGAGGCGGCCTACCGCCAGGCCCGGGCGATCCGGGAGTGCCTCGACGACGTGTTTCGGGCGATCGCCCGGGGTCAGCGGCCGCCCCGCCGGTCCCTGACCGAGCTGCGCGACCACGAGCACGACGCGCTCGGCCCGGCCGAGCTCGAGCCCGACGACGCGGGCGCCTACGGGTGGAGCTGGCGACGGGACCGCTCGCTTCTTCGGCCCGTACGCCCGGTGGTCCACGCGGCGGTCACCCTGCTCACCGAGGGCCCGCTCGATCGGATCAAGGGGTGCGGCACGTGCCGCTTCCTGTTCCTCGACGAGAGCCGCAACCGGAGTCGCCGGTGGTGCAGCATGGAGGACTGCGGCACGGCCGAGAAGATCCGCCGTTACGTCGCCCGCCGCGCCGGCCGCGCCTGAGGCTCGGCGGTCACGCGGTCGGAAAGCGTACGGTCACGGTGAGGCCGCCGTCCGGGTTCGGCGTCGCGGCGAGGTCGGCGCGGTGCGCGTGGGCGATGGCCGCCACGATGGACAGTCCCAGCCCGGTCCCGTCCCGGCGGTGGCGATCGTGGGGGAGACGGCTGAACGGTCGGAACAGCTCGTCCAGGCGCTCGGCCGGAACGACCGGTCCGGTGTTGCGGACCACCAGGACGGCCCACCCGCCCCGGTCGGCGTCGATCCGGTCGGTCCGGGCCAGGTCGGTCCGAGCCAGGTCGGTCGGCGGCCGGTCGGTGGTGGGCCGGTCGGTCGGAGTCAGTTCGATGTGGACGGTCCCGTCCGGCCGGTTGTACCGCAGCGCGTTGTCGAGCAGGTTGGCCACGAGCCGGTGGAGCAGGACGGGGTCGCCGGGGACGACGACGGGAACGCTGTCGTTCGACGATCCCGTGGCGGCCCACCTGCCCGGGTTCCCCCACCCGGTCACGGTCCACCAGCTGCTGACGCACACCGCCGGCCTGGGCGACGTCTTCGCCCGGTACCGCGACACCCCGCCGCCAGCCGACCTCGCCCGGCTCGTGGCCGAGATCGGGCGAGAGCCACTGACGTTCCCGCCGGGCGCCGGGTATCGCTACAGCAACTCCGGCTACGTGGTGCTGGGCGCGATCGTGGAGCGGCTCACCCAGATGCCGTACGCCGAGTACGTCCGCCAGCACATCTTCGAGCCGGCCGGCATGGCCCAGACCGCCGTGACGCGGTACCGGCCGGCCGAGACCCCGGGCATGGCGATCGGGTACCTGCGGACCTCCGACGGCGCGCTGCGGGCCAACGGCGACCGGGTGCAGGTGGGCACCTCGGCGGGCGGGGCGTAATCCGCCGTGGGCGATTTGCTGGCCTTCGCGGGGGCGCTGCTGGCCCACCGCCTGCTCAGCGCGGAGCTCACCGAGACGATCCTGGCCGGCAAGGTCGTCACCGACCGCCCCGTGCCGGGCGAGGACCGGTACGCGTACGGCTTTGCCGACCAGACCATCAACGGCGTGCGCATCGTGGGCCACAACGGCGGCACGCCCGGGTACGAGGGCGAGCTCAATATCTATCCCGATCTCGGCACCACGGTCGTGCTTCTGTCCAATCAGGACGGCGCGCTGCTGCCGGCGCTGCGCGTCACCCAGGAGATCCTCACCGGCCTCACGCCGCCGGGGCGCGGTGAGGACCGGGGCCGGCGGCGGCGTCCGGGCCTGCGCCGCCGGCCCCGCCCGCCCGCAGCCCGCGACCGTGGGGGCCGGAAGGCCGGGACTGGCCGGTCCGGGATTGGACGGGCCGGGACAAGAAGGTCTGGGCCGCAAGACCGGGGGAGGGGAGCAGGATCACCGCCGGCGATGCTGGCGGCCGCAGTCACCGCCGCAGACGTCGAGACATTCACACCCTGATCACCGTCGGTCATCGCGTCGTCACAGCATCGCGGAAGTATTCGGCGAACCTCGGCGGACCACCGTCGAGGCCGCGCCGTCGACCAGGCGTGCCCGCGGCGGGAGACAGTGCTTTTCGTTGATGCCGCGCAGGCCGACTGCTACAGTGCCTGCGCCGGGAGCCGGACAGGCCGGCGGGCGACCATCATCGAGCGATCGGGACGGGCGGATGACGAACTGGGAACCGCCGCGCGACCGTCGCCTCAGGGGCGACGACGACCGCAGCCGCGGCCGCGACACGACCCCCGCTCCGTACTCCACGGCCGGATACGACGACCCGAGCTTCGACCGATCCTTCGACCGGAACCGAGCCTTCGGTCGGGACCAGACCGTCAATCCGGACCGCAGCCTGCCCCCCGGTCGGACCGCCGACCGCCCCGACGCCGCGCGCAGGCCGACCCACCACCCGCTGGCGGCTCCGCCCGGGCGGCCCGCCCCGGCGGCCGGCGGTCGGGCCTGGGGCCGGCGGCAGCGGTCCCGGTGGGTGACCGGCGACGGGACCGACACCAGCGGCCAGCGGGTCATCGACACCGACACCGCCGGGAACGTGGCGGCCCCGCCGCGTCCCGACCGGCGCCGGGCGTTGATCGGCCTGGGTGCCCTGGCGGCCGGGACAGCGGCCGCGCTCGCGCCGTTGGGCTTCGGCCTGGGCGGTCGGCTGTTCGGCGACACCGCCGCCAACCCACGGCGGGCCGGGGCCACCCGGCCCGATCCGGAGTGGGACGGGATCATGAGCAGCCCGGCGGAGGCGGCCGCGGCGGTCAGTGAGTACGCCCCGTCGCCGCTGGACCCCGACCCGGTGCTGCACCTGGTCAGCCGGTTGACCTTCGGCGCGACCCCGGACCTGGTGGCCGAGGTCCGGAGCATGGGCATCGACGCGTGGATCGCGGCCCAGCTCGAGCCGGAGAAGCTCGACGACTCCGAGCTGGACGCCAAGCTGGCCGAGCTGACCACGCTCACCAAGTCCATCGCGGAGCTTCGGGCCGAGCGGGACGCCAACAACGAGCGCCGGATCCGCCCCGGTCGGGAGTGGGTCGAGGCGACGATCGCCCGGCAGATCTGGTCCAAGCGCCAGCTGTTCGAGGTGATGGTCGACTTCTGGAACGACTTCCTCCACGTGGCCGCCGAGTTCGACAACAGCGAGCTCATCCGGGGCTCGTTCGACCGTGACGTGATCCGGCGGTACGCGCTGGACAACTACCCGGACATGTTCGTGGCGGCCAACCACCACCCGGCCCTGCTGCGCTACCTCGACCAGGACAAGTCGCGCAAGAACGCGATCAACGAGAACCTGGCCCGGGAGAACCTCGAGCTGTACACGGTCGGGGTGGACGGCGGCTACACCGAGGAGGACGTGCGCCAGGCGGCCATCCTCCAGACCGGGCACAGCATCCGGGACGACCAGTACGTCTATCGGCCCGACCAGCACATCACCGGTCGCGTCAAGATCATGGGGTTCAAGCACCCCAACGACACCCCCGAGGGTGGCGAGGCGGCGGCCGAGCAGTACTACCGCTACCTGACCGGGCTCCGGGCCACCGGCCGCTACATCGCCCGGTCCCTGGCGATCCGGCTGGTCTCCGACGACCCGCCCCCGGCCCTGGTCGAGGCGGTCGCCGACACGTACGTGCGGAGCGGCGGCGCCATCAAGCCGACCCTCCTGACGTTGCTGAGCTCGACCCACTTCTGGGCGTCCGTGGGCCAGAAGGTGCGGCGGCCCGGTGAGTACGTGGTGGCGACCTTCCGGGCGCTGGGGGTCTCGCCGCACACGCCGGCCTCGTTCCAGAACAAGGACGCGAACGCGACCCCGTTCCTACAGGGCCTGCGCCAGATCCACGACTTCCTGGTGAGCGTGGGCCACTCGCCGGCGGGCCACCCCACCCCGGACGGCTACCCGGACGTGTTTGCCGCCTGGACGTCGTCGGGCACGCTCATCCGTCTCTGGAACGAGGCGTACAACATCCTCACGGGGTCCCGGAAGATGTTCACCTACGTCCCGCCCGAGCGGCTCGTCGGCCCCAAGCCGCCCACCACGGCCGGGGACTACGTGGAGATGCTGGCCCGAAACCTGGTGTCGCGCCCGCTGCGGCCCCGGGAGCGGGACGTGCTGCTCGGCCTGGCCGGCCTGGAGTCCACGACCCCCGTGAACGCCACCCTCAACGGCGCCGTCCACGCGGTCGCCCGCGCCCTCCTCTCCTCGCCCCTGCACCACCTCCGGTAGTGAGAGCCCATGACCTCAGGTAGCGACCAGCGGAGGCCATCCATGGCCGGGCCACGGAACCCGTTGCATCCCGACCTGCCGCCCGTGTGGCGCATGGCCGACAACCCCGGCGAGGCGATCCTGCGCGCCGAGGCCGAGGCCGTGGCCCTGGAGGACGCCGAGCTGCGCGACCGCCTCCGCACCCTCAACGAGCTGGAGGAGCAGCAGCAGGAGCGGCGAGGCGTGACGCGGCGGACCTTCTTCGCCGGGATCGCCGCCACCATGACCGCCCTGGCGACCAGCCAGTTCGTGTCGGCCCGGGCCGCCTTCGGGGCCGCGCCCGGTGGCACGCTCATCCACGTCTTCCTCTACGGCGGGCTGGACGGGTTGGCGCTCATCGCCCCGGCCGAGGACGACTACCTGCGCAAGCACCGGCCGGACCTGGTGCTGCCCGACGCCGGGTCGATCCCGATCGCGCGCAACTTCAAGCTCACCGGCGCCTTCGCTCCGCTTGTGCCCATGCTGGACAGCGGACAGCTCGCCTTCGTCCCCGGTGTGGCCGACCCGCGGCTGTCGCGCAGCCACTTCCAGGCGCAGGACGCGTGCAACCTCGGCGGCCTGCCGTCCGAGACGGGCGGGCGCGGCTTCCTCGACGCGCTGCTGGACAAGCTCGGTCCGGGTACGACGTTCCGCAGCGTGGGCATCGGCACCACGCTGCCCCTGTCGCTGGTGGGCCGCAATCCGAGCCTGGCGCTCAACACGGTCGCCTCGTTCGGCCTCAACGGCGACCGGAAGTTCCGCGAGCCCACGGCCAACGCGATCCGGCAGCTCTTCACCGGTATCGACCACCCCATAGAGGCGGTGGTGGCCTCGGGGCTGGAGGCGCTCGCCCAGGCCCAGCAGCTGAGCGCCACGCCGTACGAGCCGGCCGAGGGCGTCACCTACAGCGGCCCGGTCGGCAACGCGTTCAAGGAGCTGGCGCTGCTCATCAAGCGCGGCGCCAACGTCCGGGTCGCCACCGTGGGCACCGGGGGCTACGACACCCACGAGAACGAGGAGCCGCACGAGGGCGGCTATCTCTATCGGAAGCTCGCCGACCTGGCCACCAACCTGGCGATGTTCTACGCCGACCTCGGGGAGCACGGGAACGACGTGACGGTGATGATCTCCACCGAGTTCGGGCGGCGGGTCGCCCAGACCGGCAGCGGCACCGACCACGGCCACGGCGGCCCGGTGATCCTGCTGACGGGCCGGAACCGGCGGTTCAGCAGCTCCCTGCTCGGCACCTGGGGTGGCTTCGACTCGCTGGTGCGCGGCGACATCCCGGAGTTCAACAACATGTTCGATGTCTTCGGCTCGGTGATCAAGGCGCGGTTCGACCTGAGTGACGCCGACGTCGGGTCGATCTTCCCGAACCACACGTTCACCCCGATGCAGCTGTTCGCCTAGCGTGAGCAGCTCGCAGACCCTGGCGTCGCCGCGACCGCGGCTGCGGCGACCCCCGGACCGCTGGTGGCGGGGCACGGCGCCGCTGTTCGCGCTGCTCGCGTGGGCCGGCCTGGCCCTCGCCCTGCTCGCCTGGTGGAACGACACGCCCACCGACTCCATCGACAACCGGGGCGAGCTGTTCGTGCACGCCGGCCGCATCACCGGGCTCGTGGGCGGGTACGTGCTGCTCATCCAGGTGCTGCTGCGCAGCCGCGTGGGCTTCGTCGAGCGGCTGGTCGGCACCGAGCGGATCACGCGGTGGCATCGCGACCTCGCGCCGGTGCTGCTGGTGTCCGTGCTGGCCCACGCCGCCCTGACCGTGGTGGGGTACGCGCTGGTCGATCGGGCCACCCTGGCCAGCGAGGTCGTCGTGCTGCTGTCCGACTACGAGGACATGGCCAGCGCCCTGGTGGCCACCGGCATCCTCATCGCGGTCGGCCTCCTGGCCGTCCGGGGGGTCCGGGCCGTGCTGCCGTACGAGCTGTGGAAGCTGCTGCACACGGCGAGCTACCTGGTGCTGCTGCTCTCGTACGGGCACCAGTTCCCCAACGGACAGCAGCTGTTCCGGCCGGGGTTCGGCCGGTACTACTGGCTGTTCCTCTACGTGGGGGTCGTGGGCTGCCTGATCTGGGGGCGGGTGATCGCCCCGCTGCGGCTCAACCAGCGGCACCAGTTCCGGGTGGCCGAGGTGGTCCCGGAGAGCGCCAACGTCACCTCGATCTACCTGACCGGCAACGACCTGGGCGAGGCGGCCCGGGCCGGGCAGTTCTACCGCTGGCGGTTCCTCGCCCGGGGCCTGTGGATGCAGGCCCACCCGTTCTCGCTCTCGGCCGCGACCCGGCCGGACTGGCTGCGCCTGACGGTGAAGACCGTGGGGACGCACACGGCCCGGCTGCGGCGGCTCCAGCCGGGGGTGCGGGTGTGGGCGCAGGGGCCGATGGGCTGGTTCACCGCTAGCCACCGCACCCGCAACCGGGCGCTGCTGATCGCGGCCGGGATCGGCATCGTGCCGATCCGCGCCCTGCTGGAGGAGCTGCCGCTGCGCACCGTCGTGATCTACCGGGCGCGGACCGCGGAGGACGTCGTGCTGCGTGAGGAGCTGGACCGGATCGCCGAGGAGCGCAACGCCACGATCTGGTACGTGCTCGGCCGGCGTACCGACCCCGCCCCCCGCGCGCTGCTCACCGGGCCGGGGATACACCAGCTGGTGCCCGACGTGGCCCGCCGGGACGTCTACGTGTGCGGGCCGCGGGGCTTCGTGGAGGCGACCCGCGCCGCCGCGCGCCAGGCCGGCGTGCGGCGGCGGCAGATCCACGACACGATATTCGAGTTCTGACGGTCGGTCGGGAGAGGACGGCCCGGTCCGGCGGGCGGCGTGGAGGGACGGATGCGACGGGTGCTCATTCCGGTGGCGGGGCTGTTCGCCACCACGGCGCTGCTGGTGGCGCTGAAGAGCGGGCCCGGCGTGATGCGGCTGCCCGACCAGGTGCCGGTCATCCAGCGGGTCGCGCCGACCCCGACGGTGGACCCCCTCCCAGAGGGCGAGCCCGGCTCCGATCCGGCCGCCCCGCCGTCGCCCACTCCGGGGCCGGACGGCGGCCTGGTCTACGTCGGCGACAGCGTGTACGCGGAGTTCGGCTACGTGACCGTCCAGATCACCGTCGTGGATGGACGGATCGTCGACGTCGTCGCCCTGGAGATGCCGACCGCCGAGGCGCGCTCGGTGGCGCTGAACGCCCGGGTGGCCGAGACGATGCGCGAGCGGGTGCTGGCCGCCCAGAGCGCGAAGGTCAACACGGTCTCCGGGGCGACCTGGACCAGCGAGGCCTACCGGCAGTCGCTGCAGTCGGCGCTGGTCAAGGCCGGCCTGGCCTGATGACGCCGGTCGGAGCCTGACGGGGCACTGGGACGAGCCTGATGCGCCGGGTCGAGACGGTGATGGGGACCACGGCCACCGTGGAGATCGCCGATCCCCTCCCGGCGGCCCGGCTGGCCGAGCTGGCCGACGAGGTCTTCGCGTTCCTGCGCGAGGTCGACGCCCGGTTCAGCACCTTCCGGGCCGACAGCGAGGTCAGCCGGCTCAACGCGGGCGACCGGTTCGAGCCCTCCCCGGTCCTGCGCGAGGTGCTCGCGCGGTGCACCGCGTTATGGCAGCAGACCAACGGATACTTCGATGTGTACGCCACGGGGCGGCTCGATCCGTCCGGCTTCGTCAAGGGCTGGGCGGTCCAGGTCGCGTCGGACCGGTTGCTCGCGGCCGGCGCCGCCAACCACTGCGTGGACGCGGGCGGCGACGTCCGGGTGCGCGGCCGGTCGCCCAGTGGCCAGCCGTGGCGGGTGGGCATCCGGCACCCGTTTGCGCGGGACGCGGTGTGCGGCGTCCTCGCCGGGACCGACCTGGCCGTGGCGACCTCCGGGGTGTACGAGCGGGGACCGCACGTGCTCGACCCGTTCACCGGCACGGCGGCGCGGGGACTGCGCTCGGTCACCGTGGTCGGCCCGGACCTCGGCGAGGCGGACGCGCTGGCCACGGCGGCGCTGGCCATGGGACCGGCAGGTATCGCCTGGCTGTCCACACTGGATGTTTATACGTCGGCCGTGGTGACCGACGACGGCCGGTTCCTGTGCTCGCAGACCCTGCCGCTGGCGGATTGAGCCCGGCCCGGTCCGTGATCCCGGCCACCCCGGCCGCTGGGTCCGGGCACGGGGCGCCTGGTGTACGACGCTGGAATCGGCCCCAGGCCCGGCGCTTGCCCCCGTGTCGACCCTCCTTTATCTTGTAATGATACAGAGGATTCAGCGGGGAGAGTGCTCCTTGCGTCGGCCATCGGGCTCCAGTACCGTCCTTACGGTACTGGGTTCCAGAGTGCCCGCCGCGTGTGGTGCGAGACCGGCTGTCCAGTGATCGAGCGGAGTGAGCATGAAGATCGTCGTACTCGTCAAGCAGGTGCCGGATTCCGGGGCGGAGCGGAGCCTGCGTAGTGATGATCACACTGTGGACCGGGCGTCGGCGAGCAATGTCCTCA
>Ga0310826_100307_pt1 | contig 61105 bp, 64 predicted proteins | sample WT_ome_FD_201306 | JGI IMG/M metagenome (GOLD analysis project Ga0310826, IMG submission 201306) | Sorghum-adapted microbial communities enriched on wild type (WT) sorghum from Joint BioEnergy Institute, Emeryville, California, United... ... | reverse complement strand
GGACACCCCGGGCCCGGCCAGCCCCGCGCTCCCCCGGATGTCAGGAGGGCGTCCTTGCTGGGCAGAAACCGTCAGGAGGGCGTCCTTGCTGCGCTGTGTTGCGGTACGGGCCGGCGAGGGTGTCAGGAGGGACGCCCTGTTGACGTCTGGTGCCCAGGAGGGCGTCCTTCCTGACACGCCGACCCCAGCACTGCTGAGCGGACAGGCCGGTACCGCCGAAGCTCCCATGATCGCCGTGAGGCGGGGATGCGCCCGAAAGCACGCGGATGCCTCACCGTGATCACGAGCAATGATCACGGTGAGGCGATCATGCAGCCCACGGCGTACGAACGCCTCACGGCGATCACCACAGGCGACAGGGCTCACGGCGATCACCACAGGCGACCCCGGCCAATTCACCCGCGACACCCTGTCAGGAGGGCGTCCTTCCTAGGCAAAAGCCGTCAAGAGGGCGTCCTTGCTGCGCTGCATGTCAGGAAGGACGCCCTCCTAGGCAAAAACCGTCAACAGGGCGTCCTTCCTGACCCCCTGACACCGCCGACACCCCCACCCACCACTCAGCGTCGGGGGACGATCATGCGGAAGGCGAGCACGCCGAGGGTGATCGAGCCGATCAGGGTGTAGACGACGGCCACCCAGTGCCGGGACGAGAGGATGATGTCGCCTTCCGTGGTGGGCGCGGAGAACACCAGCGACAGGATGAGCCACAGGGCGCCCGGGATGAAGCTGAGCCCCGCCTTGCCGGTGACGGCGTACGCGTAGCGGGTGACGACGGCCAGCCCACCGATCACGACGAGCAGGGATACGGGCACCAGGATCGATCCGATCCGGAACGGCGTGAGGAATGCGCTGACGACGGCGACCACGAGGGCGCCGAGGCAGGCGACGCCCAGGCCGGCCAGGCGCAGCCACCGGGGCGCCGGCGGCTCCGAAGCAGCCGGGCCGGACCCCGTCGGCGCCCCGGATTCCGCCGGGCTGGGTGAGGTCGACATGGGCGCGGACATCAGGTCAGACCGGCGAAGAGGTCGGTTTCCAGCCCGTCCGGCCCGCCGGGTCCCCGCTGGCCGTGGACGAGCTCGTAGTACTCCACACCCAGGAACTGCTTGCCGAACCCGCCGGCGAGCGTGTACAGCCATGAGCCGGGCGGGATCTGCGTCGCGTGCGCCCGGACCGCCGCCATCTTGGCCTCCGCATACCGCGAGCCGTCGATGCGGGCCGCGATCCGCTCGTCCGGGACCGCGAACGGTACGTCGTCCACAGTGGTCACGTCGGCGAACGGGTTGTCGGTGCTGCCGGCGAACTGCTCCAGCCCGGCCGCCAGCACGCTGCGCGGAACCGCCGTCCAGTAGATCTTCGCGGGGGCGAACTCCCCGGCCTTCTGCGCGGCGAGCATTGCTACCCGGTGGGCGTTGATGTGGTCCGGGTGGCCGTACCCCCCGTTCGGGTCGTACGTGACCAGAACCTGGGGGCGTACCTCCCGCATGACCTCGACCAGGTGATTCGCCGCCTCGTCCAGGTCGGCCCGCCAGAAGGCGCGCGGATGGTCGTTGGCCGGCGTGCCCATCATGCCGGAGTCGCGGTAGCGCCCGGCCCCGCCGAGGAACCGGTGGTCGGTGACGCCCAGCGCCTGGCAGGCCCGCTCCAGCTCCACCAGCCGGTAGCCGCCGAGCTGGTCGGCCTGGTCGGCGGCGAGCCCGGCCAGCGCCGGCACGTGGATCTCACCCTCCTCACCGAGCGTGCACGTCACCAGCGTGACGTGGGCCCCGGTGGCCGCGTAGTACGCCATGGTGGCGCCCGTGCTGATCGTCTCGTCGTCGGGGTGCGCGTGGACGAACAGGATGCGCCGGTCTTGGGTCGGCGGCGCCGTGGGTGAGGACGACGAGGGCAACTCGGTCGGGTCCTGTGCGCTCACCCGGCCCACTCTACGCGCGCGTCCGTGCGACGATCACGACGTGACGTTGCCCGTCGACTATCCCGAACTGGCCGCCGCGACGTCGCGGTTCCGGGCCGGCGAGCCGCGCGCCGTCACGGTTGGCAGCGACGGCGCCCGGGTGGTGTTCCTCCGCTCGGCCGGACCCGAGTCACCCGCCGACGCGTTGTGGGTCTTCGATGTTGCAACCGGCGAGGAGCGGCTCGTCGCCGATCCGTCCCGACTCGGGGACGCCACCGACCTGCCCGAGGCCGAGCGGGCGCTGCGCGAGCGCCTGCGGCTGGCGGCCAAGGGAATCGCCTCGTACGCCACCGACCCGCAGGCCCGCCTCGCGGCGTTCGCGCTCGGCGGAGCCCTGGTGACGGTCGATCTGGTCACCCCCGGGGCGGAGCCGGTCGTACGGTCGGTGGCGCCCGGCGTCGTGGACCCGCGCCCCGATCCCACCGCCCGCAGGGTCGCCTACGTCAGCGAAGGCACCCTGCGCGTGCTCGATCTGGAGACTGGCGAGGACATCCTGCTCGCGGGTGAACCGGACGTCGATGCGGTGACCTGGGGACTGGCTGACTTCATCGCGGCCGAGGAGTTCCGCCGGTACCGCGGGTACTGGTGGTCGCCGGACGGGACGTCGGTGCTGGCCGCCCGGGTGGACAACTCCCGGGTCCAGCGGTGGCACCTGCACGACCCGGCCCATCCCAACCGGGAGCCGACCACGCTGCGCTACCCGTCGGCGGGCACGGCGAACGCCGAGGTCACGCTGCATCTGCTCGACCTCGACGGTGGCTGGGTGGACGTGCACTGGGACCGGGAGACCTACCCGTACCTGGTGTCGGTGGCCTGGTCCGAGACGGGCGGTCCGCTCGTGACCGTGCTGCGCCGCCTGCAGCAGCACGGGCTGGTGCTCGCGGTCGATCCGCGCACCGGTGAGACCCAGGTGCACGCGGAGCTGGCCGACCCTCGCTGGGTGGAGCCGGTGGCCGGCACACCGGCCTACCTGCCCGACGGTCGGGTGCTCATCGGCGGGGAGCTGGCTCACGACGGCTTCGATGCTCGCTGCCTGTTCGCCGACGGGGGTCTGCTGACCCCGGCCGGGCTGTACGTGCGGCGAGTCTGCGGCCGGATCGGGTCCGACGTACTCATCGAGGCGAGCGAGGGGGAGCCGGGGGAGCAGCACCTCTACCGGGTCGGCACCCGGATCGGCGCCCCATCGGTGGAGATCACCCGCATCACCACGGATCCGGGCTGGCACGTCGGGCACGCCGGCGGGGACACGCTGGTGGTCGGGGCCGACTCGTTGGACCACGCCGGTACGCGGTGGACGGTCTACTCCGGACAGAGGGTGGTGGGGACGCTCACCTCCCACGCGGCGATCCCGCCGTACGCTCCGCGCCCCGTCCTCGAGCGGGTGACCGACCGGGGCCTGCCCGCCGGGGTGCTCTACCCGCGTAACCACGTCGCGGGGCGCAAGCTGCCGGTCCTGGTGCACATCTACGGCGGGCCGGGCCACCAGGAGGTGGTGTCGGTGCGCGCCCGGTGGCTGGAGCGGCAGTGGTTCGCTGACGCCGGATACGCGGTCGTCACCATCGACAACCGCGGTACGCCCGGGGTGGCCCCGTCGTTCGAGAAGGTGATCCATCGGCGGCTGGCCGACGTCATCCTCACCGACCAGGTGGATGCCCTGCGGGCGCTCGGGGAGAAGCATCCCGACCTGGACCTGAGCCGGGTGGCGATCCGCGGGTGGTCGTTCGGTGGCTGGCTCTCCGCCCTGGCCGTGCTGCGCCGCCCGGACATCTACAAATGTGCCATCGTCGGCGCGCCTGTGACTGACTGGACGCTCTACGACACGGCCTACACCGAGCGCTACCTCGGCCTGCCGAGCGACGGCAACGACATCTACGCCCACAACTCGCTGCTGGAGGCCGCGGCCCAGCCGCCGCGGGGACCCGAGGACGCCCGCCCCATGCTCGTCGTGCACGGGCTCGCCGACGACAACGTGGTGGCGGCGCACACGCTGCGCCTGTCGGCCGCGCTGCTGGCCAGTGGGCGTCCGCACGCCGTGATTCCGCTGACCGGCGCCACCCACATGACCGGCGGCTCCCTCACCGCGCACCTGCTGCGCCTCGAGCTCGACTTCCTGCGCCGCAACCTGTGACCTGGGGCCCTGTCCGGTGTCAGGAAGGACGCCCTCCTGCGCTTTTTTGCCTAGGAGGGCGTCCTTCCTGACATCAGCAGCGGGCCTCCGACACCGGGTGGGCGGCCAGTGCCGGCCCAGGTAGATGACATACGATGCGTCATTCCCCGGACTCACGTCGTCGCTCGGTGCCGGTAAAGGAGGCGGACAAATGTGGCGTAACCGCTGGGTACGGGTGGGAGCGGTCGCGCTCGGCTTCTTCCTGATCAACGGGACCGCTCGGTTCATCAGCTGGCTGACGACTCCTGACAAGGAGGAGATCCCCACCTTCGAGACCCCGCAGAGTTCGACCGACGTCGTGATCTCGGTGACCGGGGCCCTGTCGATCGTGCTCCTGCTCGCCGTGGCCGCCGGCTTCTGGGCGGTGCGGCATCCGGCCGGACGGATGATCGCCGACCTGGGCCTGGCCACCGTCGTGGGCACCCTGCTGGCGCTGCTCGTCGCCCCGTTCCTCGGCGGGAACAAGCCCTTCGACGAGGGCCTGGAGATGTTCGTGCTGCAGTTCCTGCAGTTCCTCGGCCTCGGGGCGCTCGGCATCTTCCTCGGCTTCGTGACCATGGTCGTGCTCGGCAAGGACTGGAAGACCCGTGGGCTGGCCGCCTACGCCGAGCGCTACGGTCGGCGCCCCCGCCGGGTGAGCTGACAGGTCCGGGCCGGGTGAGCCTGACGGCGCCCGCGCCGAAGGGGGCCGTGCCGGGGGTGAGCCCTAAAAGGGGGGCCGTGCCGGGGTGAGCCCTCAAAGGGGGGCGTGCCGGGGGTGAGCCCTCAAAGTGGGGCGCGCCGGGGTGAGCCGGACGGGGTCGCTCACGGCGTGAGCCGGCGGAGACCGCCCGGAGGACCCCGATGGCGAGCCGGTCGGATGAGCGGGCCTCTCAGCGGCGGGTCCGCGAGGTCAGGCGGCCGGGTGGCGGTAGGTCACGTACGAGTGGTGGGTCCGCCAGCCCAGGCTCTCGTACAGGCGCCGCGCCGGCTCGTTGTGCGCCTCGACCTGGAGCACGCCCCGCGTGGCCCCGGCCTGGCGCGCCCACTCGGCCAGCGCCACCGACACGGCTCGGCCGAACCCGCGCCGGCGCGCGGGCGGCAACACCTCGACCAGCCCGAGGTGCAGCCAGCGCTGGGTCGGCGCGGCCCGGTCCGCTCCTCGCTCGGTGGCGGTGCTGTCGGTACCCGGGGCGGTGCTCCCGGTAGGCCGCTCTCCGGCGGTGCCCCTGGTACCCGGCGCGGGGCCCTCGACGATCGCGCCGCGGGCGTAGGCGAGCAGTCCGCCGTCCCCGTCACGGATGACCGCGAACCGTACGGGGTCGACCGCGGTGAGCACGTGCTCGGCGGCCGGCGGCAGGCCCTCCTTGCGCGCGGCGATCAGGGGAAGGATGTCGGGCGGCGGCCGATCGTGGAGGGTGACACCCGCCGACGCGCCGCCGGCTTCGGCGGTCTCGTTGGCCCGGGGGGTGGTCCCGACGGCCGCGGTGGCCCCGACGGTGCCGGCCAGGGCGGTGATGCGGTCCAGCTCGGCGGTCTGTACGAGGACTTCCGGCTGGGCGATCCAGCCCGCCGCCTCGAGGTGACGGGCCACGTCCCGGCGGACCGGCAGCGGCACGGTGATCTTCGGGGTCAGGCCGCGGGCGGTGTAGAAGGCGACGCACGCGCGGACGGCCTCGTCGAGGTCGCACCCCGCGTCGCCGAGCGGAAGGGCGGAGTTGGCCCGGTTTGTCCAGCCGCCGGCGGCCCGGAGCAGCCACTCGCCGAGGCGTTCCGTCTCCGGCGTGGGCCACGCCGCCGCCGCGACGCGCTCCAGCGCGAAGATCTCCGAGTAGCGGGCGGGGCGGGGCCCCACGCGCTTGCCGGCGACCACCGCGGCTCGGGCGATGCGCCGCTCGTCGCCCGCCTCGGTCCGCACCACGAGCCCGTGGTCGTCCATCGAGGTGAGCTCGCCGAGCACGTCGGTCGGTCCGGCGTCGGTCCGGTACCGCACCACGACCCGGTGACCCAGGTCACCCGAATCCAACATGCCCGACTCCCACAACAATGCCGGCGTCCCGGCTGAGCCGGCGGAGATACTAGGCTGATCGCCGCGAGCGTCGACAGCCCGCCACGGATTCTGTGGAGGCCACGTCAGCCCGCCAACCGGATTTCACGGCGCCGAGGAAGGGACCACCGGTGACCTACGTAATCGCCGAGCCATGCGTGGACGTGCTGGACAAGGCGTGCATCGAGGAGTGCCCCGTCGACTGCATCTACGAGGGCAACCGGATGCTTTACATCCACCCGGACGAGTGTGTCGACTGCGGTGCGTGCGAGCCGGTCTGCCCCGTCGAGGCGATCTTCTACGAGGACGACCTGCCGGAGCAGTGGAAGCCGTTCCAGGCCGCCAACGCCGAGTTCTTCGCCGACCTCGGCTCGCCGGGTGGGGCATCGAAGATCGGTAAGGTCGAGAAGGACGCCGAACTGGTCGCGGGGCTCCCCCCGAAGGAGAACGAGCACTGAGCGGCCCCGGGGCGGGCAGCCCGCCCGCCGCGACAGCCCCGACCCGGGTCTCGGCCGGGCTGCCGGACTTCCCGTGGGACCTGCTGGAGCCCGCCAAGATCCGGGCGGCGGCCCATCCGGACGGAATCGTCGACCTGTCGGTGGGTACGCCGGTGGACCCGGTGCCGCCCGCCGTACGCCAGGCGCTCGCCGACGCCGCCGACGCCCCCGGATACCCCGCGACCTGGGGCACCGCTCGCCTGCGGGCGGCGATCGTCGGCTACCTGACCCGCCGCTGCGGCGCGCAGCTCGGCGAGGAGTCGGTGCTGCCCACGATCGGTTCCAAGGAGCTGGTCGCCTCCCTGCCGTCGCAGCTCGGCGTCGGCCCCGGCGACGTCGTGGTCATCCCGACGATCTGCTACCCGACGTACGAGGTGGGGGCTCGGCTGGCCGGGGCGACGGTGGTGCGGGCCGACTCACCGGCTGACGTGCCGACGTCGGTTGGGCCGGTTCGCCTGATCTGGGTGAACTCGCCGGCCAACCCGCACGGCCGTGTGCTCACGCCGGAGGCGCTGCGCGAGTGGGTGGCCTGGGCCCGCGCGCAGGGGGCCGTGCTGGCCAGCGACGAGTGCTACCTGGAGTTGGGCTTCGACGCCTCGCCTACCTCGGTGCTGTCGGTGTGCGACGGCACGTACGACGGGGTGCTGGCCGTGCACTCCCTCTCGAAGCGCTCCAACCTCGCCGGCTACCGGGCGGCGTTCGTGGCCGGCGACCCGTCCCTCGTTCACGAACTGCTGGCCGTCCGGAAGCACTCGGGGCTGATCATGCCCGGGCCCGTGCAGGCGGCCATGGCGGTTGCGCTCGACGACACGGCCCACGCCGAGGCCCAGCGAGCCGTCTACGGAGCCCGGCGATCCGCGCTGAGGTCGGCGCTGGAGGGCGCGGGCTTCACCATCGACCACTCCGAGGCCGGGCTGTACCTGTGGGCGACCCGGGGTGAGGAGTGCTGGTCCACTGTGGAGTGGTTCGCGACGCGGGGCATCCTCGTGGCGCCGGGGGTGTTCTACGGGCCGACCGCGGACCGCCACGTCCGCATCGCCCTGACCGCCACCGACGAGCGCATCGCTGCCGCCGTCGCCCGGCTTTCCTGATCGCCTGACGACGGACCGGGCCTGACGGCCGGCGGCCCGAGGCGTACGCCGCCCGAGAATGCCCGACGTCAGGCCCCGGGCATCTCGAAAAGCAGGCAGGAGGACGAGGCGTACGCCAGCAACCGGCCGCGCTCGTCGAAGAGCCGGGCCTCGGCCAGGGCGGTCGTACGGCCCCGGTTGATGACGCTGCCCTCGCACCGCATCCGACCCGACTCCACAGTGGCCGGTCGCAGGTACTTGGTGGTCAGGTCGAGGGTCGTGTAGCCCCAACCCACCGGCAGCGTCGAGTGCACGGCGCACCCCGCGGCCGAGTCGAGCAGAGTGGCAATCACTCCACCGTGGACGCTCCCGATCGGGTTGTAGTGGAACTCCTGCGCGCGCATGAAGAAGGCGCACCGCCCCTCGCCGAGGAGTTCGAATCCCTCCATATCGAGAGTGTGTGTGATGGGCGGGGCCGGAAGCTCGCCGTTCGCGATGGCCAGCAGCGTCTCGGCGCCGGACCGACGCCCGAGCGCGGCGGCGGTGGCCTGCGGGTCGGACCAGGAGTACGTACGAGTCCGTACGGCGTCGACGGCTTCCTGCATCTGCGTCATGGACTCAGCCTTGGCATTGGTAGCTAAGTCTGTCAAGTAGACATAGCATGCTTCACATGGCGACGAGCGAGGTCCTGGCGCCGCCCGATCGGCCCGAGGCGCTGAACTGGTCGGCCGAGAACTGCACCCTCGGCCGGGCCATGGCAGTGCTGGGCGAGAAGTGGACGATCGTCGTGCTGCGCGAGATCTTCCTCGGCGTCCGCCGGTTCGAAGACATGCGCGAACGCACCGGCATCCCCCGCCAGGTGCTCACGAACCGGTTGGCCACCCTGGTCGGTCACGGCATCCTGCGGCGCCACCCGTACCAGGTGCCCGGAGAACGCGTCCGTGAGGAGTATCGCCTGACCGAGAAGGGCCTGGACCTGTACCCGGTGCTGGCGGCGATCCTCGCCTGGGGTGACCGTTACCTCGGCGATCCCGGCGGCCCGCCGGTCACCCTGGTGCACCGCGACTGTGGGGCGGCCGTGAGCGTCGAGATGCGCTGCGCCGACGGCCATACGGTGGGCCCGCGGGCCACCGCGCCTCGGCCCGGCCCGGGGGCCCGCCCACGCGAGTCGGAGCGCGCTGGGCGAACCCGCCGGATCCGGGCTGGTGGCTGACGCCGGCGGTTCAGGCCGGCCTCGGCGATGGCTTGTTGCGGCTGGGCGTGGTGTCTTGTCAGGAAGGACGCCTTCCTGCGGTTTTCTGCCCAAGAAGGACGCCTTCCTGCGCAGCCGGCGTCGCCGGGGCTGGTCAGTCGTTGGCGTGCAGGATGGCGTTGAGCTCCACGCCTGTACCGGTGCGGGGCACCGCCTCGACGGCCCCGGTCAGGGAGTTGCGGCGGAACAGCAGCCCGGATGCGCCGGACAGCTCGCGGGCCTTGACCACCCGGCCGTCGGGCAGGGTGACCTTCGTCCCAGCCGTGACGTAGGTCCCGGCCTCCACGACGCAGTCGTCGCCCAGGGAGATGCCCAGGCCGCCGTTGGCGCCGATCAGGCAGCGCTGGCCGACGCGGATGACCTCCTTGCCGCCACCGGAGAGGGTGCCCATGATGGACGCCCCGCCCCCGATGTCGGACCCGTCACCCACCACGACGCCGGCCGAGATGCGGCCCTCCACCATGGACGCTCCGAGCGTCCCGGCGTTGAAGTTGACGAAGCCCTCGTGCATGACCGTGGTGCCCGGCGCCAGGTGTGCGCCCAGCCGGACCCGGTCGGCATCGGCGATGCGCACCCCGCTCGGTACCACGTAGTCCACCATTCGGGGGAACTTGTCCACCCCGTAGACCGTGAGCACCCGACCGGCCGCCCGCTCGGCCAGGCGCAGCTCGTCCACCCGGTCCGGTGGGCAGGGGCCGGCCGAGGTCCAGGCCACGTTGGTGAGCAGCCCGAAGATGCCGTCGAGGTTGGCGCCGTGCGGCTGGATGGTGCGGGTTGAGAGCAGGTGCAGCCGGAGCCACACGTCGAAGGCGTCCTTCGGTGGGTCGGCCAGTGACGCGATGGTCACCAGCACCCCGGCGATGGTGAGGCCAGGGAGTGCCGGCCGGCCCGCGGATCCGGGCGGGAGGCCCAGCGCCGCCTCACCCTCGGCCGGGGGAAGCAGCGCCCCGGGCACGGGCGCCGGGTCCAGTGCGGGCGCCGGGCCGAGGCCGAGCTTCGGGAACCACACGTCGAGAACCTGATCACCGTTGAGCGTGGCGAGTCCGAGTCCCCAGGCCGGGTCGGTCACGGGTCGGCCTGGCGTGGGCGAGCTGGGCATGACCGTCATGGCTGCACACGCTACCCGGTAGCCTGCGGCCATGCGGTCGACACTCACCGACCTGGCGTCCGATCCGGTCGCGCTGACCCGGGCCCTGGTCGACATCGCGTCGGTATCCGGCGATGAAAAGGAGATCACCGATGCGGTCGAGGCGGCGCTGCGCAGCCGGCCGTACCTGACGGTGGAGCGGGTCGGCAACGTCGTGCGGGCCACCACCAACCTCGGCCGGCCGCGTCGGGTGATCCTGGCCGGGCACCTCGACACCGTGCCGCACAAGGACAACTTCCCGTCCACTCTGGAGGGTGACCGTCTCTACGGTTGCGGCACCTCGGACATGAAGAGCGGGGCGGCGCTGGCCCTGCACCTCGCGCTCACCCTGCCCGACCCGACCGACGATGTGACGTACCTGTTCTACGACTGCGAGGAGGTCGAGGCCGAACGCAACGGCCTGACCCACATCGGCCGCGACCATCCACAGTGGCTCATGGCTGACTTCGCCGTCCTGCTGGAGCCGACGTACGGTCGTGTGGAGGCGGGCTGCCAGGGCACCGCGCGAGCCGTGGTGCGCCTGCACGGCCGGCGCGCGCACTCGGCCCGCGCCTGGATGGGGATCAACGCCGTGCACGCGGCCGGTCCGGTGCTGGCGCGGCTCGCGGCGTACGAACCCCGTCGGCCTGTTATCGAGGGATGCGAGTACCACGAAGGACTGAACGCGACGTTCATTCGCGGCGGAGTCGCGGCCAACGTCATCCCGGACCTGTGCGAGATCACCGTCAACTACCGGTTCGCCCCCGACCGGACGCCCGAGCAGGCCGTCGCGCACCTGCGCGAGGTCTTCGCCGGGTACGACTGCGACGTCGTCGAGGTGGTGGCCGGCGCCCCGCCCGGCCTGTCCGCCCCGGCCGCCCGTGACTTCGTCGCCGCAGTCGGGGCGCCGCCGGTGGCGAAGCTCGGCTGGACCGACGTGGCGCGGTTCGCCGCCCTGGGCATCCCGGCCGTCAACTACGGCCCAGGCGACCCCAACCTGGCCCACGCCCCCGACGAGCACGTCGAGTTGCCGAAGATCCTCGAGGGCGCCCAGGTCCTGCGTCGCTGGCTGCACCGCTAACGCCAGTTTTGCCCTTTTGTCAGGAAGGACTCCCTCCTGGGCAAAAACCGTCAAGAGGGCGTCCTTCCTGCACCAAACGGGCAGGGCTACGGTGGGCGTCATGCAGCAGCAACCGCCGCGACCCGGGCGACGGGGCGCGGGGCCGGCGCCCCGTCTGGCCCGGGCTCCTGGTGCCACGGCCGACGAGCACCTGCTGACCCGGGGCCCCGAGGACTGGCGAACCCGGGAGTCCTGGCGCAGCCTTCGCATCCTGTCGGAGTTCGTCGACGCCTTCGACACCCTGTCGGAGCTCCCGCCCGCGGTGAGCGTCTTCGGCTCGGCGCGCGTCAAGCCGGGCAGCCAGGCGTACCTCCTGGGCGAGCGGCTCGGCGCGGCCCTGGCCACGGCGGGGTACGCGGTCATCACCGGGGGCGGCCCCGGGGTCATGGAGGCGGTCAACCGGGGAGCCACGCTCGCCGGTGGGCTGTCGGTCGGGCTGGGCATCGAGCTGCCGTTCGAGCAGGGGCTCAACGAGTACCTCGATATCGCCATGCACTTCCGGTACTTCTTCGTGCGCAAGATGATGTTCGTCAAGTACGCGCACGCGTTCTGCGTCCTGCCCGGGGGCTACGGGACGCTGGACGAGATGTTCGAGGCGCTCACCCTCGTGCAGACCCGTAAGGTCACCCGGTTCCCGGTGGTGCTGCTGGGTTCGTACTTCTGGCAGGGCCTGATCGACTGGCTCCGCCACTCCCTGCAGGAGGCCGGGCACATCGGTCCCGACGATCTCGATTTGATCTATCTCACCGACGATCCGGAGGATGCCGTGGCGTACATCCAGCAGGCCGCCGGCCGGGAGACGGTCGACTGATGGCCGCGATCTGTGTCTTCTGCGCGTCGTCCAACCGGATCGACTCCCGTTGGTTGGACCTGGCCCGTGAGGTGGGGGAGGAGCTGGCCAAGCGCGGACATCAGGTGGTCTCCGGCGGCGGCTGTGTGGGCATGATGGGCACGCTCGCCACGGGGGCCCGGGCCGCGGGCGGACACACCTTCGGGGTGATTCCCCAGAGCCTGGTCGACCTCGAGGTGGCCGACAACGACGCCGACGAACTGGTGATCACCGACGGGATGGCGGCCCGCAAGACCGTCATGATCGATCGGGCGGACGCATTCCTGGTGCTGCCAGGCGGGCTCGGCACCCTCGACGAGCTGTTCGAGGTCTGGACGACGGCGACGCTCGGCCTGCACGACAAGCGCATCGTGCTGCTGAACCAGGACGGTTTCTTCGCGGGACTGCTCGACTGGCTGGACGGTCTGGTCAAGGCCGGATTCGTGCCGCCGACGGCCCGTTCCACAGTCCGCGTCGTCTCGACCGTCCAGGATGCTCTCGACGCACTGGAAGACTTCGGATAGCGTTCGCTCCGTGACGGAGCGTGGCCTGCAAAAGCTTCTGGAGCGACACGTCGAACTCTTCAACGCCGCGGTGTCATCCGGCAACTACGGCCCGTTCCTCGCAACCTTCGCCGAGGACGCGGTCATGCGCTTCGACAACATCCCCATCGGACCGTTCATTGGTCGGAACGCGATCGCCGAGGCGTACGCCACCCAACCTCCGATGGACACGATGGCGCTGATCGGAATGCGGGTGCTCGGCGACAACGCGGTGATCGCGGCGTTCGAGTGGGACGCCGGCGGTACCGGGCACATGTACCTACGTTTCCGGGGTCGGCAGGTGGCGGAGCTGGCGATCGAGTTCGGACTGGTCCCCGAGCCGCGCCCCGGCGAGGCCACCGCATCGGGGCCGTGATCGGTCCCTTCGTCGCTGGCTGGCGTCCTCGGGTGGGTGGCCGGGCTGCGGCGGTCCGTCCAGTTCGTCCGGGTGGATCGCGCCGCCGTCGGCGGCCATGCCACGATCGGCATCATGACCGCGACGTTCCTGCTCGTGCTGGTGGTGGTGCTGGTCGTCGGCGGGCTGGTGTACGGCGTGGTGTCGCTGCTCTCCGGTGACGACCCGGGCCTGGTGCCGGCCGAGCCGGACGGGCGAGCTCGTCCGTTGCCGAACGACCGCTCCCTGCGCGAGGAGGACCTCAAGGAGATCCGCTTCGACATCGCCCTGCGGGGGTACCGCATGTCGCAGGTGGATCGGATGCTGCGCCGCGTGGCGTACGACCTCGGGTACAAGGACGAGATGATCGCCGTGCTCGAGGCCGAGGTGGCCGCCCTGCGGGAGGGTCGCCTGGAAGACGCCGAGCTGCTGCGCAAGGCCCGGGAGGCGGCCTCCACCCCGGAACGGGACGCCGCCACCGGCCCGGAAAGCCCGTCGGACCCGGTGATCGACCTGGGCGTGGTCGGGTCGGACGCGTCGGACCCGAGCTCGGAGGGCCGCACGAGCGGAGATGATCATGACCGTACGGTCGGAGCGGAGTCCGAGCGCGCGGCGGCCGCGGACCCGGGGCGTACGGTCGCGGGGCCGGAACGTACGGCCGCCGAGGCGTACGGCGGACTGACGGCGAAGGAGCCGCCCGAGGGGTCGCTGCGGCGCCCGGAGCCGGTGGCCTCGACCGCTTCGGTCGCGGCCGATGGTCCCGCGAGCGCCGACGTCGCCGCCGATGATCCGGTGAGCGCCGATGCCTCGGCGGGCGGCGACGGCCCGGAGTTCGCTGACAGCCCGGCCGCTCCCGTGGTCGACGGGGCCGACCGACCGGCCCATGCCTGAGGACGCGCCGCCGGGAACGCTCGGGGAGGCGGACCCGGCTCAGCCAGGTGCCGGCGAGGTGACCGCTTCCGTCGTGGTGGCCGCGCCGGTGGAGCGGGTCTTCGCAGCCTTTGTCAGCTGGGAACGCCAGGGTGAGTGGATTCCGCTGACCCGGGTCCGGCTGGTCGAGGGCGACGGTGGTCCGGGCAGCGTCATCGAGGCGGTAACCGGACTGGGGCCGGCCGCGGTCCGCGACGAGATCCGGGTCGAGCGGGTGGACGCGCCCTACGAGGTCCGGGTGGTGCACACCGGGCCGGTGTTGCGTGGTCCCGGCGTCATGCGGTGCACGCCGTTGCGCGGCGACCGAACCCACATGGTCTGGCACGAGTGGTTCCAGCTTCCGGCCGGGCTGGCCGGACAGGTCCTGCGACCTCTGCTGTGGCCCGGGTCGAAGGTGAGCTTCACCCTCGCCCTACGGCGGTTCGCCCGCCTCGTCGAGACAGGCGTCCTCCCCTGACCACGTCGCGTTGATCCGGGCCGGACCTCGCGTTGATCCCTGCCCGGCCTTGTCGTTGATCTAGGGCGTAGGGTGGTGAGTTGATCTCCAAGCACCACTCTAAGCCCTAGATCAACGGGCAGAGGGGCCTCTGGAGCGGCCGCGGAGGGTCCTCTGGGTCGGCGGCAGAGTCGTACGGCTGGGCTAGCCTGGCGGCATGGGCGATCTGTTGATAGGCGTCGATGGAAGGCCACGCTGTGCGTGGGTGGGGACGGCCCCCGACTACGTGGCGTACCACGACGAGGAGTGGGGACAGCCGGTCCGCGACGACGACGGGCTGTTCGAGCGGATCACGCTGGAGGCCTTCCAGTCCGGGCTGTCGTGGATCACGATCCTGCGCAAGCGGGAGGGCTTCCGGGCCGCCTTCGCCGGGTTCTCGATCGAGGCGGTGGCGCGTTTCGGGGAGCGGGACGTCGCCCGCCTGCTCGCCGACGAGCGCATCGTGCGGAACCGAGCCAAGATCGAGGCCACGATCGCCAACGCCCGGGCCGCCGCCGACTTGCCCGACGGTCTGGCCGCGCTGATCTGGTCCTTCGCCCCGCCCCCGCGCCCCCGGCGGCCGGCCGGGGCCGAGGTGCCGGCGTACACCCGGGAGTCGATCGCGCTGGCCAAGGAACTGAAGCGGCGGGGCTTCCGCTTCGTGGGTCCGACGACCGCCTACGCGACCATGCAGGCGGTCGGCCTGGTCGACGACCACGTCGACGGGTGTCACGTCCCGGTTCGCCCGCCGGCCACGGTGGCCGAGGGCACCAGGCCACCGGGGGCTGCATCGGCCCCTCGCCGGGCGTGATCTGATGAGGCCATGCGTCACTGGGTCGGCATAGTCAGCGAGGAGCAGTTCACCACCGAGCGCCTCTACGCGCGCGAGTCCGTGGTCGTCGACGCCGGTACTGCGGCGGGCGGGGCCGAGGCGGCGACCGGTCCTGACGGGCCGCCGGAGCTGGGTGACGCGGTGGCCCTGGTGGCGGCCGGTGAGCAGCCCGCGCTGTTCGGCCACGGGATCGTGCAGGACCGCGACGACGCCGGTCGGGTCGTGGTCGAGTACCGGGCCCGCGTGTTCGACGACCCGCCGCCGGTGCCGGCCGACGCGCTGCCGTCGCCGATCACGCCCGGCCTGCACCCCCTGCCGTCGGCGCAGTTCACGCGACTGTCCACCTTGGTCTCGGCGGCAGCCGAGGCCAACGCGGGACGCTCGGTCTGGTTCGTGAGCGTGGCCGTGCCGATCGAGGCGGCCACGCCGGCGGAGGCGGTCCGCGAGTTCTGGACGTACGTCGACAAGCTCGGCCCGCGGGAGCTGCCCGCCTATGTCTGGCCGCTGGGCGACGAGCTGGCCATGCAGGCGTTCGTGCTCGGCTCGGTGACCAACCTCGACCCGGAGGAGGACGACTAACCCGGCCTGCCGTCCAGCCCGGCGCGATACGCCGTTACTGGCGAGCCAGGCAGGACTCGACGAACCGCTCGGCGGCGGGGCGTAGCCGGGCCTCGTGGCGGTCGAAGAACTCCGCCGCCGCGGTGCCCGGCCAGGGCGCCGGCAGCAGGGCGGGCGGCAGGTGGGGGTCGCGGAACAGGAACGACCGCCACTCGTGCAGCAGGCGGAACCGGGCCGCGTACGCCACCTGGTCCGAGCTGTGCCGGGTGATGGCGGCCATCGACTCTTCCTGGCGGGCTACGAACTCCTCGTACGCCGCCGCCAGGGCGGACAGGTCCCAGGCGCGGCGGACCAGGGCGGCGGCCCCGGAGGTCCCGGCGGCGTGGGTGGCGGTGAACCGCTCGAACGCGATGCCCGCCTCCTTGAGCAGGGCGTCCACGTCGTCGCTGGCCCGCACCGACACCCACGTGGACGGGTCGATGCGGCCGTAGCCGAGCCAGGAGAGGGCCGAGGCGATGCGGTTACGGTCCGTACGTCGCTCGGGCGGCGTCATCACCACGAGGTCGAAGCGACCGTCCCAGCTCGTCAGGCCGACCCGGTAGATCCGCGCGGCCGCCTCGTCCAGCCGGTGCATCGCCCGGGCCGACAACTCATAGCCGGGACCGCCGTCCACCTGGACCGGCAGCAGCCAGCCCTGGCGGACCATCCGGGAGATGGCGGTACGTACGGCCGGCGCGGCGATGCCGAGCGGAGCGAGCAACCGGACCAGGGCAGCCACGGGCGCGCGACCGCCACGGGACCGCAGGTGGTCGCCGTAGAGATCGAAGAGCGCCGACCGGGCATGCATGGCGGCTCATTGTGACAGTGCGCACACGCGACTGACAACATCCGTTACATCATCGACCGGGGTCACCCGGAGTCCCGGGAGGTGCCGCCGCCGGGGTGCCCCGGTCCGTTCTGCGCGCACGCCGAAGGAGGCCAACCCCCATTTGGGTAGACGCGGCCCATCAGGGAAAATAGGAGACCCGGCCACGATTCGCTGGCCGGGAGGTAGATCGTGTGACACGGCCCGCACGTCCCGAGTGAGGGGAGAGGACATGGCGGCGATGAAGCCGCGGACCGGTGACGGCCCGCTGGAGGTCACCAAGGAAGGCCGCGGCATCGTCATGAGGGTGCCGCTCGAGGGTGGTGGCCGGCTGGTCGTGGAGATGACGCCGGACGAGGCAACCGCGCTCGGCGAAGCGCTGAAGTCCGCGGTCAGCTGAGCGCCCGAGGATACGGATGACGTCCCCGGCGCCCCGACGGCCGTCGTCCGGATACCGCCTGCCGGCGTCTCGGCGTGACCGACAGCGCCGTTCTGCCCGAGGTGACCCAGCGTCGGTGATCGCCGCTACGACAAGCCCGCCTATGGTGTCGGGCTTCCGGGCGGCGATCTAGTGTCTTCGGGCATGCGGCTGTCGCTCTCGGTCGTTGACGCTTCTTCGCTGCCGGTCGGACGGGGCCGGTCTACGGCGGCTCTGGTGGCCCTGCCCGTCGAACCGCTGGCGGACACCGCCACCTCGGCGGACGCCTCGGACGCATCGTCCGACGGGGCAGTCCTGCGGCCCATCGCGTGGACCCTGCCCGAGCCACTGGTCACCGAGGTGACGCACCTGCTGCGTGACCTGCGGGGGGCCGGAGGCGCGGAGACGGTCCGACACCTGCCTCGACCTACCCGCGATCCGGTGCACGTGTTGCTTTACGGCACCGGAGACGGTGGGTTGCGCGCGTGGCGCGAGGCGGGTGCGGCGCTGGTGCGGGCCGTCGATGAGCGGTTCACGACGCTCGCGGTGGCCCTTCCGGACGCCGCCGCCCTGGACCGGGCTGCGCTGGACGGCGCGGCGCCGGACCAGGAGGAAGGGTCGGCGCTGGACGGCCCGGACGCGGTCGCGAAGATCGCGGGCGAGCTGGCCCTCGGCGCGTGGCTCGCGGCCTACCGGTTCGAGCTACCCGGTCGTACGACCCGCCGCTCCGACGCCGAGGCGGACAAGCCTGGCCTGCGGCGCATCACCCTCGTCACCGCCGCCAGTGACGTGGCGGCGGCTCGGCAGGCCGTGGCCGAGGCCCGCGCGCTGGCCGAAGCCGTGGCGCTGGCCCGGGACCTCACCAACACGCCGAGCGCGCAGAAGTCGCCCAAGTGGTTCGCCGACCGGGTGGCACAGGCCGCCGCCCGCCGGCCCGGGGTCACCGTGACCGTTTTGGATGAGCACGACCTCGCCGCGGCCGGGTTCGGTGGGGTGCTGGCGGTGGGGCAGGGCTCGCGCCGGCCTCCGCGCTTCGTCGAGCTGAGCTGGCGGCCCCGGGGAGCCCGTACCCACGTGGTGCTCGCGGGCAAGGGTATCTGCTTTGACACCGGGGGTGTCTCGCTCAAGCCGCTCGACGGGATGCGGCTCATGCGCAAGGACATGGGCGCCGCCGCCGCGGTCTGCGCGACGGTGCTGGCCGCGGCTGACCTCAACCTGCCGGTGCGGGTGACCGCGCTGGCCCCGCTCGCCGAGAACCTGGTCTCCGGGTCCGCCATGCGTCCGGGTGACGTCATCCGGCACTACGGCGGGACTACCACCGAGGTGCTCGACACCGACGCCGAGGGGCGGCTCGTGCTCGGCGACGCCCTCGCGTACGCCACGAAGCGCCTGCGGCCGGACTGGCTCATCGATCTCGCCACGCTCACCGGCGCCTCGCACGTGGCCCTGGGCAAGCAGACCGCCGCCCTGTTCAGCGACTGCCGGGAACTGGCCGAGGCGCTGCGGAACGCGGGCACCGAGGCCGGCGAGCCGGTGTGGCCGCTGCCCCTGCCCGACGACTACGTCCGGCTGCTGCACAGCGATGTGGCCGACCTGGCCAACATCGCCCGGCCGGCGCAGGCCGGGGCCGTCGTGGCCGCCCTGTACCTGCGTGAGCTCGTCGGGGACCACCGCAGCCGGTGGGCGCACATCGACATGTCGGCGCCCGCCTGGAGCGACCGCGACAACGGGCCGCTGGTCAAGGGTGCGACCGGGTGGGGCGTACGTCTGCTGGTCGCCTTCCTCCGTGCGGTGGCCAGCGGCGCGGTGCCGCCCGCGTCGGAAGGCTGATCGCGGCTCAGACCTGAGCGGCCAGGACCTGCTCCGCGGCCTCAGAACCGATTGCGGCCTCAGAACTGCCTCGGGGCCCAGACCTTGCGGCGTCAGACCGGATTGCGGGTGGCGGCGAGCAGTTCGGGCCGCAGCTCGGCCGGTGTCCAGTGTGGAGCGGTCAGGCGAGCCCGGTCCTCATCGGTCGGTTCGTGTACGACGATGAGGCCACCCGGGCGGAGCAGCCGGGCTGCCGCGTCTGTCCAGAGCGGACGCTGTGCGGTGATGTCGATGAATACCAGGTCGTAGGCCGCGTCGGTGAGCCGGTTCAGGAGGACCTCGGCGCGGCCGGTGAGCAGGCGGTACCGCCCGGGCCGGTGTCCGGCCGCGGCGTACGCCTGCCGGGCCATCGCGTGCAGGTCGGGATCGATGTCGATGCTCGTGAGGACGGCCTCCGAGGGAAGACCGTCCAGCAGCCACAGACCGCTCACCCCCAGCCCGGTGCCGATCTCCACCGCGGCGCGAGGCCGGGTGGCTGCGGCGAGCAAGCGGAGGACGGCGCCGGTGTCGGGAGAGACGCAGGGGATGGCGAACTCCGCCGACCAGCGCATGGTGTGGGTGATGACCGGACGCAGGTAGTCGGTTCCCGTCCGCGGCGGCCCCTCCCAGTGGGCGCCGAGGTCCATCGGGTCGCCGTCGATGATCGCCTCCCCGGTCGGCCGCGCGAAGCCCGTCAGCCCGGGTCGCCCGTGACCGGGCGGCCCGATGACCTTCGTTCGGGGAGCCTATGCGGCGATGGCGGCCCCGGACAGGGACCGCACGTGCGATTCTGAGTCCGATGCGCCGTACTTGTCCCGGTTCTAGGGGCGAGAGAAGGGGTGCCGGGATGTCGGGCGTGACGGAGGTGAACGGGCGTGGCGGTCACTGCCAACGGTTCGCGGGGCTCCCGTCATGATGGCGAGAGCTCGCCGTGGTGGTCCGATGCTCTGAACGATCCGTGGCGAGACCCCGACTCGCCGGCGGTGATCGTGGCGCCGCCGGTGGAGCCCGCGGTGCCTCCGCCGGCCCCGCCGGCGCCGCCGAAGCCGGCGACCTTCGGCGCCCGTGCGGTCGTCGTCGTGGCGGTGTTCGCCGGCCTGCTCGCCGGGTTGCTCGGTGGTGGGGTCGGCTATCTGGTGGCGAGCTCGCGGCAGGAGCCCGTAGTGCTCGGCGCCGAGGGTGGCCCACCGCCCGGACTGCGGATGCCCGGCTCGCTGCCGGACCTCGTGCTCCGGGCCGAGCCCAGCGTGGTCACGGTCAGCGCGGCGACCGGCCGGGGCGAGAGCATCGGCTCCGGGTTCGTTATCGGTAAAGATGGCTATATTCTCACCAATGAGCACGTTATCCACGGGGCCCCGAACGACCGGGTGTCGGTGACGTTCTCCGACGGCACGCCCATCCCGGCCACAGTGGTGGGCCGGGACGCCGAGTCCGACATCGCGGTGCTGCGGGTGGAGAAGACGCTCCCTCCGGTCCTTGTCGGCGACTCCGACCGCGTGTCACCCGGCGACGGCGTCTTCGCGATCGGTACTCCACTCGGGCTACCCGGCACGGTCACCATGGGCATCGTCAGCGCCGTCGACCGCACCATCGAGGCCCGGGACGCCAGTGGCGTGGCCCGCTACTACGCCGCCATCCAGACCGACGCCGCGGTCAACCGGGGAAGCTCCGGCGGACCCCTGTTCGACCTGTCCGGCCGCGTGATCGGGGTCAACGCGGTGATCAAGTCGATCGCGGCCAACGGCAACGAGGCCGGCAACATCGGCATCGCCTTCGCCATCCCGATCAACCAGGCCATGCGCGTGGCCACCGACCTGATCGACACGGGCCGCGCCCGTCGGACGGTCGTGGGCGCCGAGGTCCACCCCTACGACGGCCCGGGTGGCGGCGTGCGCATCACGTCGGTGGACGAGGCCGGACCCGCCGCCGCAGCCGGCCTGCGGGCGGGCGACATCGTCATCCGGATCGACAAGCACCCCGTGGAACAGCCGCACGACCTCATCGCCATGGTGCGGCGCCACGACCCGGGCACGACGGTCACGATCGCCTACCGTCGGGGCGGCACCGTCCAGAACGCCACCGTGGTGCTCGCGGCGGACGCGCAGTAGCGGCCGTACGGGTCATCCAACGTGCCGTACGGGTCATCCGACCGGCCGCATCCTGCGGCCGTACCGGTCCGCCGGCCGCCCTCAGCACTCTCGCCTGGCCACACCCACCACGGACTGCCACACCGGTCACACTCAGCTGGCCATCCGCCGGGCTGTGGCGTGGGTCCGAGCCTGCGGGCATGTCCAACCGCCATCTCGGGCGCGTAGGCTAGTGCCGCGTGCCGAACGAGACTCGGTCTCGTCCCGGTCGCAACGCGATGGCCGGCAGGGCAGTGAGGAGGCGGCACGGTGGGCAACCTGAACGCCTGGGAAATCATCGTGCTGGTGCTGCTCGCCCTCTTCCTGCTCGGGCCGGAGCGGCTGCCCAGGCTGGTCGGTGACGCCGTACGCCTGCTGCGCCGGGTCCGGTCCATGGCCCGGGACGCGACCGAAGGGCTGAGCCGGGAGCTGGGTACCCAGGTCACCCTCGAGGACCTGCACCCGAAGACGTTCATCCGCAAGCACGTCTTCAGCGACGAGGAGCAGGCCGCGCTGCGTCGGCCGCTGGAGGACCTTTCGCGGAATCTGCGCGGTATCGAGTCGGACCTCCGCCGCGCCGGCTCGGACGTGCGCGGGGCGGTCGAGTCGGGCCCGCGGCGCGCGGGCGACCAGGGGACCGATCAGTCGCGTACTCCGCAGACGGACCCGGACGCCACCTGACGCCGCCGGCCCGCCCGTACGGTCACCGACGACGGGCGGGGGACAACCCGAGTGACTTGCCGGCGAGCGACTCGCGCCGGACGGCGAGGCGGTCCGCGATCGCGGTCAGCGCCACGGCGGCGGGGGAGTCGGGCTCGGCCAGCACGATCGGTACGCCCTCGTCACCGGACTCCCGGACGCGCGTGTCCAGCGGGACCTGCCCGAGCAGGGGCACCGGGGCACCTACCAGCCGGGAGAGCGACTCCGCGACGGCGGTGCCGCCACCCGACCCGAAGATCTCCATGCGCGAGCCGTCGGGTAGCTCGAGCCAGGACATGTTCTCCACCACCCCGACCAGGCGCTGGTGCGTCTGCGACACGACCGCGCCCGCGCGCTCGGCTACCTCGGCCGCCGCCGTCTGCGGGGTGGTGACCACGATGATCTCGGAGCTCGGGAGGAGCTGGGCCAACGAGATGGCCACGTCCCCGGTGCCCGGGGGGAGGTCGAGCAGCAGTACGTCGAGATCGCCCCAGAACACGTCGGCCAGGAACTGCTCCAGAGCCCGGTGCAGCATCGGACCCCGCCAGATCACGGCCGCGTTGCCCGGGGTGAACATCCCGATCGAGATCACCTTCACGCCGTGGGCCTGCGGCGGCATGATCATGTCCTCGACCTGGGTGGGGCGGCCGGTCACGCCCAGCATCCGCGGCACCGAGTGGCCGTAGATGTCGGCGTCGATGACGCCCACCGACAGCCCGCGGGCCGCGAGCGCGGCGGCGAGGTTCACCGTGACCGAGGACTTGCCCACTCCGCCCTTGCCGCTGGCCACCGCGTAGACCCGCGTGCGCGACGACGGCTGGGCGAAGGGGATCACCGCGCCTGAACCCGTGTCGCCCCGCAGGCTGCGCTGCAGGTCCTGGCGCTGCTGGGCCGTCATCACCCCGAAGTTCACGACGACGCGGGAGACGCCGTCGACCGTGCCGACGGCTGCCGTGATGTCCCGCTCGAGGGTGGCGCGCATGGGGCAGCCGGCGACGGTGAGCAGCACGCCGATCGTGGCGGTGCCGGCGTCGTCCACGGCTACCGACTCGACCATGCCCAGTTCGGTGATGGGACGACGGATCTCGGGATCGCTCACCCCGGCCAACGCGGCCCGGATGGCGTCCTCACGCGTACGAGGGGCCGAGCTTTCGGCATTGGTTGTTGGCGCCGCCATGCCACCAACCCTATGCCGGCGCACCCGGGCCGCCACGTCACGGTCGGCGTTGCGCTGGTCACCGACGCCTACGCCCCGCCGCCCGTACGCCCACCAGCGCATACGCCCACCGCCCGTACGCCCACCGGCGCGTACGCCCGCCGCCCGTACGCCCACCAGCGCATACGCCCACCGCAACGGATCGCGCACCGCACATCGGGTCGCATACCGCGTCGGATCGCGCCCCGCGTTGGACACGCATCGCGTCGGGCACGCATCGATCGGACACGCGCCGTGTGGACCGCGCCCGCGTCCGACGCCATGATCGCGGTGAGGCGATTGTGGGTGGTACGAGGTCCAGCCGTCTCACGGTGATCACGCGCCATGATCGCCGTGAGGCAGTCGTAGGCCGTACGGAGCGGAACCGCTTCACGGCGATCATGACTGGACCACCGTCTCGCGGTGATCATGCGCCTGGGCGTCGATCGAGGGCTTTCCGGCGTCTGGACCGGGGCGCCGACATTTGGGAGGATCACGGAAGTGCCGCGCGCCCTGCCCCTTGAGGCGCGCGGCGCAGTCGTTCCGGGCAGCCCCCGGCCCCGACCAGCCGTCGTCTCGGCGAGCCCGCACCTGTCCAGGCGGGGCGCAGATGGGTTCCTGTGTCTATGGCGGGCCCTGGACCTAGGCGGGGCCGGGACCGAGGCGTGCCCTGGGCCCAGCTGGGGCCTGGACCTAGGCGGGGCCTGTGTCGAGCGGCTCCTGGGCCTGGGCGGAGCCCTGTGCCGTGACGGGGCTCTGGGCCTAGGCGGGGCCCTGGCCGTTGGACCGGCGGCCCGACCGGCCCTGCCCGGAGCGGCGCGGTGGTTTGCCGGATTTGGCCGGCTGCGGCGGGCTCGGGGGTGCGGTCGCCGACTCGACGGTCTCGGCGATCTGTTCCCCCAGCCGGTTGAGCTCGCCCCGCAGGAAGTCCCGGGTCGCCACGTCGCCGAGCGCGATGCGGAGGGCGGCGATCTCCCGGGTCAGGTACTCGGTGTCCGCCTTCTGCATCGCGGCCCGCCGGCGATCCTCCTCCAGCGCCAGGCGGTCCCGGTCGGCCTGCCGGTTCTGGGCGAGCAGGATGAGCGGCGCCGCGTACGAGGCCTGGATGGAGAGCATCAGGGTCAAAAAGGTGAACGTGTAGGGGTCGAAGCGCCAGTTCGGCGGGGCGAGCGTGTTCCAGCCGATCCACAGCACGATCACCACGGTCATGTAGACGAGGAACCGGGCCGTCCCCATGAACCGGGCGATCCCCTCGGACCACCGGCCGAACGCCTCGGGGTCGTACCGCGGCAGGCGCAGCCGCGTCTCCCGCGGCTGGTCCAGCCGGACCGGTCCCCGCCGGCGTACGGACTCGCGCAGCCGCGCACGCTCCGCGCGGCTGTTCGAGGGCAGCGAGTGGTGCTCAGACATGGACCCGCCGCTCGCGCGTCATCCGCAGCCGCGGCTGGGCGTCCCGGTCCCGCCAGTCCCGCGGCAGCAGGTGGTCGAGCAGGTCGTCGACGGTCACGGCGCCCACCAGCCGGTCGGCCGAGTCGACCACGGCGATGGCCACCAGGTTGTACGTGGCCAACCGCTTGGTGATCTCCACGACGGTCGCCTCCGGGCGGAGCGGGTCGATGTCGGTGTCGATGAACTTGCCGAGCAGCGAGGACGGCGGCTCGCGCAACAAACGCTGGAAGTGGACCACGCCCAGGTAGCGACCGGTCGGCGTGGCCGCGGGCGCGCGGGCCACGAAGACCTGGGCCGCAACGGCGGGAGGCAGGTGGGGCTCGCGGATCCGGGCCAGCGCCTCGGCCACCGTGGCGTCGGGGGTCATGACCACCGGCTCGGAGGTCATGAGGCTGCCGGCGGTCCCGGGTTCGTAGTGCATGAGCGCCCGAACGGGTGACGCCTCCGCCGGCTCCATCAGCCCCAGCAGCTCGTCCCGGTCCCGCTTGGGCAGCTCGGCCAGCAGGTCGGCGGCGTCGTCGGGGGCCATCTCGGCCAGCACGTCGGCCGCCCGGTCCCGGTCCAGCGCGGCCAGGATCTCCACCTGGTCGCGCTCGGGCAGCTCGCCGAGCACGTCGGCCAGGCGCTCGTCGTCGAGGGCGACCGCGAGCTCGGTGCGGCGGGGCGCCGGCAGGTCCTGGAGCACGTTGGCCAGGTCGGGGGCTCGCATGCCTTCGACGAGGTCCAGCAGCGACGCCGTGCCCTGAACGCGGGCCACGCCCGACAGCCCGCGTACCTCCTCCCACTCCAGTTCCCGCAACGGTCCCCGTCGCCCCAGACGTCCCGTCACCTCGCGGACGGCCACCCGGCGCAGGTACCACTGGCCGGCGTGGTCCTGCTCCATCGCGACATCGACAACGGTCGCCTTCTGGCCGGTCTCGACGATGGTGACCTCGCGGTCGAGCAGGTCCTGCAGGACGAGCAGCTCGCCGGGGCGCTGCTCGAAGCGTCGGACCGACAGCTTGCCGGTGCCCAGGACCACCGCCTCGGCGTCGATGGCGTCGATGCGGCCGATCGGGAGGAAAATGCGCCTCAGCAGGGGCAGTTCGGCCACCAGGCCTACTACGTGTGGGGGACTGCTGATGCCTGGGCCCGCGGACGGTTCGGCCGGCCGTACCCGCGCCACGGCGTCCCGGACCCGCCCGACGAGATCCCGGTTGGGGTCGTAGACGGACAGGCCGGCGATGCGGGCGATGTAGATCCGGTTGACCGTCACGCCTTTCAGGGTAGTGGGGCCGTACGCCGCGGGTCCGCTCGTCGCCCGGCAAGTCGCGGGTGATCGCTCCGGCCCCCGCGACGGGCCGGCCCATTAGGCTGGGTGGGTGACGTCGCTCGCCTACGAAATCGTGGATGTCTTCACCGATCGCCCGTTTGCGGGTAACCCGCTCGCAGTGGTTTTCGGGGGCGAGCACCTGGACACCGACCAGATGCAGGCGCTGGCCCGGGAGTTCAACCTCTCCGAGACCGCCTTCGTTCTACCGCCCACAGTGGAGGGTGCCACCTATCGGCTGCGCATATTCACGCCCGGAGCCGAACTGCCCTTCGCCGGTCACCCCAGCGTCGGGGCGGCCGTGACCCAGTACCGGCGCGGGCTGCTGCCGGCCGGAGTCGTGTACCAGGAGTGCGGCGCGGGCGTGCTCCCCGTGCAGGTGCATGAGGACGGACGGGCCACGCTCACGGGCGGCCCGCCGTCGCTCGGCCCGGTGATCGAGCCGGAGCCGTACCTGGCCGCCGTCGGGCTGACCGCCGAGGACCTGGTGGCCCCGGGGGTTCGGATCGCCGGCTGCGGCATCGAGTTCGCCTACGTTCCGGTGCGGCCGACCGCGGTGGCGCGCGCGGTGGCCCATCCGAGCGAAGTGGCCGCCGAGCCGTACGTGTTCGCGTGGGACGAGACGGCCCGGGTCGCCCACGCCCGCCTGTTCGCCCCCGGTCTCGGCGTCCCGGAGGACCCGGCTACGGGGTCGGCCGCCCTCGGGCTGGGGGTGTACCTGGTCGGCTCCGGGCTGCTTCCCCCGAACGGCGACAGCGCCTACACCGTCCGTCAGGGCATCGAGATCCATCGTCCGTCCACGTTGGAGTGCAATGTGTCCGCTGTGGACGGCGCCGCCGTACGGACCACGGTGACCGGAACCGTCATGCCCGTGGCCCGCGGGGAGATCGCCGTTCCGCCGTTCGTGGGCTGACCGGAGCCGTGACGTTATTGCCCGTCGGGGACGCGTCACCGACGCGTGACCGGTATGCGTGACCGCCAGCCCGGGCGCGAGGCGGCCCCGCTGCTTACGTCGGCCGGCTTGGCGCTGGCGGTGGGGGTCGTGGCCGTCTCGGTCTCCGGTCCGCTCATCGCCTACGCCGCCGCGCCCGCGCTGGCAATTGCGTTCTGGCGTAACGCGTTGGCGTTGCCCCTGCTGGGGCCCGCGGCCCTGTGGCGCCGACGCCCGGAGTTGCGCGCGCTGGCCGGTCCGGCCCGGCGCGAAGGGCTGTTGTGCGTGCTCGCCGGGGTGGCCCTGGCCGGTCATCTCATGGCCTGGGTGCCCAGCACCAGGATGACCAGCGTCGCGACGTCGACGGCTCTGGTGACGACTCAACCGGTGTGGGTCGGCCTGATCGCGGTGGCGCTCGGGCGTCGGCTGTCGCGGTGGACCTGGTTCGGGATCGCCCTGGCCGTGCTGGGCGCGGTCTCGGTGACCGGGGTCGATGTCACCCTGTCCCGCACCGCCGTGCTCGGCGACCTGCTCGCCCTGCTCGGTGGTGTGCTGGCCGCCGTCTACACGCTGCTAGGTGAGCGGGCGCGGGCGACGCTGAGTACGACGACCTACACCCTGCTCTGTTACGGGGTCTGCGCGGCCGTGGTGCTCGCGGTGTGCCTCGGCTTTCGCGTGCCGCTGGCCGGCTATCCGCTCGCGGCCTGGGCCGCCATCGTCGGGGTCACCATCGGGCCCCAGCTGCTCGGGCATTCGCTGGTGAACTTCGCGCTGCGACGGGTGCCGGCCACCACGGTCTCGGTGGTGATCCTGCTCGAGGCGCCCGGGGCCGCGCTCGTCGCGTGGGCGTGGCTGGGGCAGGTGCCGCCGTTGCTCGCCCTGCCGGGTCTGCTGCTTCTGCTGGTCGGGGTCGCGGTCGTGGCGGCCAAGGACCGCAAGGTGACCCCGGAGGCGCCGGCCGCGCTCTAGTCCACTGTGGACCGCTTCAGAGGCCGACCGCCTTCTCACTGGCCACCCACAGGCGGGCCGCCAGGTCGGCGTCGGTGGCCCGGGCCGCGGCTCGACGAGGGCGACCGTCCTCGTAGTACCCGCCGGGCACGAGGGTGGCGCGATCCGCGGTGGCGAGCATGACCAGCGTGCTGGCCGCCTGCTCGGGGCTGCTCAGCCCGGGTGCGTACCGGAAGAAGAACTCCTGGATGGCGCTGTCGCGCCCGAACCGGGTGCGCACCACGCCCGGGCTGAAGCAGACCGTCGTGATCTCCGGCCACCGCCGGACCGCCTCGACCGTGAACAGGACGGTGGCCTGCTTGGCCGTCGAGTACACCCCGAACGCCCGGTACCGGCGGCGTTCGCTGTTGAGGTCGGCCGGGTCGAGCCGGCCGAACCGGTGCATGAGCGACGTGGTGTTGATGACCCGCCCGCCGGCCAGACGGTCGCGCAGCAGGTGGCTGAGCAGGAAGTGACCGAGGTGGTTGGCCTGGATGGTCTCCTCGAAGCCGTCCTCGGTGAGGCGACGGGCGCCGATCCGACCACCGGCGTTGTTGGCGAGCACGTCGATGCGCTCGTGGTCGTGGCGGATCTGGGCGGCGACCTGCCGGATCTGGGCGAACGAGTTGAGGTCGCACCGGTACGCCGTCGGGGCCTGGCCGGCCACCTCGGTGACCCGGCGTTCGGCCGCCGCCAACCGGTCCGGGTCTCGGCCCAGCAGGACCACCCTCCAGCCGCGGCGGCCCAGCTCGACCGCCGCGGCGAGGCCGATGCCGGAACTGGCCCCGGTGACGACCGCCACCGGCGCGCGGCCCGGCGACGTCATCAGGAGACCGGTGCCGTCGCGGCGAGGGCCACGAAGAAGACGATGTAGCCGATGCAGCCGAGCAGGGTGAGCCCGGTGCCGATCCAGCCGACGATGATGCCGACCTTGGCGTACGTCTCGCCCTCCTGCCCGTTCTCGCGGACCTGCTTGAGCGCGACGTGGCCGAGGATGGCACCGATCGGGAAGCTGATGCAGGTGATGATGCCGGCCAGCGCCACGATCATCGAGGCCAGGGCCAACCCGTTGGTGGGCCGGGACACGGGGTACGGGGCGCCGTAGCCGGCGGCGCCGTACGGGGCGGCCGGCGTCTGGTAGGCGGGGTAGGTCTGCGGCCCGGGCTGGACCGTGGGCGGCGTGGTGGGTGGCTGGGAGGGGTCAGGCCACTGGCCGGGGGAATCGGTCATGACGATGCTCTCCGGGTCGGTGTCGTTCTCCACTGGGTGGTGGTGGTCGCTGGCAGCGTAGCGGGTGAATGCACCTCCGGGCGTAAGGGCACGCTCGCCGGCATCGGACGATGGGTGTGCACCCGGTCGATTCGGACAAGATCATCGTATAGATATTGACCGTTTGGGTGGCTGTCCGTCCGCATATCGGCCTGGCCAGCCGACCGACCCGAGCGGCTGACCGGCCAACGCCCGCGACCGAGCTCGCGCAGGCAGCCCGGACGGGACGAGTTCTTCGGCGGAGCCCCCTTTGGCCGGGAGCCCTTCCAGCGAGGAGCCCTTCCAGCGAGGAGCCCTTCTGGCGGGAGCCTGTCTAGCGGGGAGCGAAGTCGGTACTGGTCTGGTTGGCCACGAGCGCCACGACCAGCAGGGCACAGCAGGCGGCCACGATCAGTCCGGTGATGATCCAGCCGACCCAGATGGCGGCTTTAGCCAGTGACCCACCCTCTTCGCCGGTCTGCCCGATCTGGCGCAGGGCGATGTGCCCGAGCACCGCGCCGATCGGGGCCGATATCGCGGTGATCAGGCCAGCGAGCGAACAGATCAGCGCGATGATCGCCAGCGCATTGGTCCGTTGGCCGGGCGGCGGCGCGCCGACGGGCGGTCCGGCCGCCGGTTGACCTGGGTAGGGCGGCGGCGGTGGGTACGCCGACGACGGGGGATAGGTCGGGGCGCCCGGATAGCCCCCGGCCGGGTAACCCGCCGGTCCCGGCTCCCCCGGGGTACTCTGCGCGGCCGCCGCCGGTGGCCACGGTGGCGGCGGTTGGCCGTACGGCTCGGACGGCGGCGACCCGGCGTCGGTCGGCCGCGACCAGATGCTCTCCGGTCGAGTGGGGTCGGTCCACGGCTCGCCCGAGCCCGCCGTACCACCCGCCTCCGGGTTCCGCTCCGGATCGTTGGTCATCGACGTCCCCCTCCGTCGACCACACCATCCTCGTCCCGATTGCGGCGTCCTCGCCCTCATTGTGGTCGTCGGCCCGGCCGATGGCGGGCGTTCGCGCGAGGGGTGGCCGATTGAGCGGTCACCACGGCGGGCACCGCTCGCCGGCGGCCGGGGAGGTCGCTGGATCAGGGCTGGCGGCTGAGGCGCTCGATCGCTCGGACCACCGAGATGCACAGGTCCTCGACGTAGTCGATGCCGGCCTCAACGGCGATCCGGCGCGCCTCGGGCGAGACGATGCCCTGCTGGAGCCACACCGCCTTCGCTCCGATCGCCACGGCGTCGCGCACCACGGCGGGGGCCTGGTCGGCGGGACGGAACACGTTCACGAGGTCGACCGGTTCCGGGATGTCGGCCAGCCGCGCGTAGCAGGGCTGGCCCCAGATCTCGTCGGCGTACGGGTTGACCGGAATCACCCGCCACCCGTGGCGCAGGAGTTGCAGCGGTACCGCGTGCGCCGACTTGTCGCTGTCCCGAGAGGCGCCGACGACGGCGATCGTGGCCGAATCCTCGAGGATCTGTCGGGGGGTTCGCACGGCCGAACAGTACGCCGATCACCAACGAAACGACCACCGGCCGACGCGCCGGGACCGGTGATGGGACTGGACAGCGCATCGTACGTGTGTTTGGATTCGTACGTGCGTTGGAGTAACCTGCTCCTCGACGCCCCGGGTCCGATCGCGGCGCCGCCCCTGCCGATCCCGGGGGCGGTGGTCCGCACCTTCGATGCGCCGGGCTTCGCCGGCATGACGTTCTACGAGGTCCAGGCGCGCTCGATCATCAGCCGGGTGCCGGCCGCCTCGCGGATGCCGTTCGAGTACACCATCAATCCCTACCGTGGTTGCAGCCACGCGTGCGTCTACTGCTTCGCCCGCAACACCCACACCTACCTCGACCTCGACGCGGGGCACGACTTTGACACCAAGGTGGTGGTGAAGGTCAACGCGCCGCAGCTCCTGCGCCGGGAGCTGGCGTCTCCACAGTGGACGGGCGCGCACATCGCCATGGGGACCAATGTGGACTGCTACCAGCGGGCCGAGGGGCGCTACCGGCTCATGCGGGGCATCATCGAGGCGCTGCGCGACTTTGCGAACCCGTTCTCCATCCTGACCAAGGGCACACTCATCACCCGGGACCTCGATCTGCTGCAGCAGGCGGCCAGCCAGACGAGCGTGAGCGTGAGCTTCTCGGTCGGCTTCATCGACGAGGCCCTCTGGCGTCGGGTGGAGCCCGGTACCCCGAGCCCGCGTCGACGGCTCGACGCCGTGCGCCGGTTCGCCGACGCCGGGTTCGCCGTGCACGTCCTGATGGCGCCGATCCTGCCCGGCATCACCGACACCGAGGAGTCGATCGACGCCACGGTGGCCGCCATCGCCGCGTCGGGCGCGGCCGGGGTCACGCCGCTCTCGCTGCACCTGCGCCCCGGCGCCCGCGAGTGGTACGCAGCCTGGCTGGCCCGCACCTACCCGCACCTGGTCGGCCGGTACCGGGCGCTGTACGGCCGCTCGTCGTACGCCCCGAAGGCCTACCAGCGTCTGATCAGCGCCCGGGTGGCCCAAGCCGCTCGACGGTACGGTCTCGTCCGGGTCGCCGCCCCCGAGCACCGGAACATCACCGAGCCACGCACCCGGCCAGCGGTCGGCGGGGCGTTGACCCGGGTGGGTCCGCCGGCTGTGGCCGGCCGCGAGGTCGAGCAGTTGCGACTGCTGTGAAGAATCGCCGGTCGCCTACCGCCGGTCGGCGGGCTCAGCGGCCCGCCGACGGTGGTCGGGCGTCGGCATCAGTGCCTGAGCGCGTCAGCTCGCCGAGGCGCGCACCTCGTCCATGTTCAGGCCGCGCACCTGCTCGATGAGGTTCTCCAGCACCTGCTCGGGCAGCGCGCCGGCCTGCTGGAACACGATGACCCCGTCGCGGATCGCCATGATCGTAGGGATCGAGGAGATGCCGAACTGGATGGCGAGCTCCTGCTCGGCCTCGGTGTCGACCTTGGCGAAGGTGATGTCGGGGTGCCGCTCCGAGACCCGCTCGTAGACGGGCGCGAACCGATGGCACGGGCCGCACCAGTCAGCCCAAAAGTCGACGAGCGTAATGCCCTGTGCCTCGCTGAGCTGGTCGAACTCGGCCTTGGTCAGATTCTTGGTCGCCATCGTTGCTCCCGGATGTCAGGGACGGTCAGCCGTGTACGCGTCACCAACCGCCACGCTTGTCCGTTCGTTCCCAACCGAGCGCACCCGCCCCGCATTCCACGCGACCGCCGGTGACGTTTCCGGTCGGCCGTGACGGGCGCGGTACCGGTTGACGACCCGCATAGGTTCGTTCGCTTGTTCGCGGATGAGCAAGTGCTTCTTTTCGTGAGCAGGTGTTCTTAACCGACAAGTAGGTTTGGGACGCGAGGCCTCGGGGTAACTCACAGGGGGACCAGTGGGCCCTCTGTGAGCAAAGTCTCAAACCCGTCGTCTTCCGTGCACGTGCATCTGACCGGCACAATGAACGACACGAAGCGTGGGCGGCGGGAGCCGGGGAGGGCCCCGCCGCTCATTGCTATTCAGTTCTGGGTGACAGTTCCCCAGGCGATCCGGCTCTGAAGTCCGTTCCTGGGCGATTTCTGTCGTTTGGCCGTTTGGCGGACCCTTCTGTGGCCACGCTACGCCGGTGGTGGGCCCGCGTGCTGGCGAATCCAGGTGTGCATCGCGATTCCGCTCGCCACGCCGGCGTTGATCGAGCGGGTCGAGCCGTACTGGGCGATGGAGCAGACCAGCGACACGTGCATGCGGGCCGCCTCGGAGAGGCCGGGTCCCTCCTGACCGAAGAGCAGCACACACCGTCGCGGCAGCCGTACGGTCTCGATGGGCACGGAGCCGGGCAGGTTGTCGACGCCGATCACGACGAGGCCCTCGGATCGGGCCCACTCGGCCAGCGCGGCCACGTCGGGGTGGTAGTGGATGTGCTGGTACCGGTCGGTCACCATCGCCCCGCGGCGGTTCCACCGGCGTCGGCCGACGATGTGCACGGCGGCGGCGAGGAACGCGTTGGCCGTGCGGACGACGGTTCCGATGTTCAGGTCGTGCCGCCAGTTCTCGATGGCCACATGGAAGTCGTGTCGCCGGGTGTCCAGGTCGGCCACGATCGCCGATACCCGCCAGTAGCGGTAGCGATCGACGACGTTGCGGCGGTCGCCCCTGGCGAGCAGCGCCGGGTCGTACCGAGGGTCGTCCGGCCAGGGCCCCTCCCAGGGGCCGACCCCGACCTCGACCGTGGCCTCGTCCTCCTCGGGGCGTTCCTCCCCGGTCCCCCCGGTCGAGGAGTGACCCGCCGGTGGCTGCGCGGCCGGTGGCTGGTGGGCCAGTGCGGGGTCGGCCGGCGCGGGGTCGGTCGGTGCGGGGTCGGTCGGTGGTTGGTCGGCCGGTGGGTGTCCGGCCGCGGGGCGTCCGGCCACCGCCTGCTCCGTCCCAGGGAGTCCCGTCGTGGGGTGATCAGCCCCGGGGGTTCCCGTTGCGAGGTGACCAATCCCGGGGTGCCTCGACACGGGATGATCATCTCCGGGGTGTTCGGTCGCGGATGCACCGGCCACGGGTTCCCCGGCCACCCCGCCGCGCCCCTCACGCTCATCGGCCACACGGGAAGTTTGGCGTACCGGCGATCCCGCCGGGCAACCCTGTAAAAACGGGCGAATCGCCCACGCTGCGGCGGCTGCGCGGCCAGAATGGGCTGGTGGGTGACTCGGTAAGCTGCCCGTGGTCGGGCGAGGTACGACGACCGGATTCCTTCGGGCCCGGCTGAGCGCGAGTGGTGTGTGGATGGTGGTCTGACTCCACTGTGGCCTGGCTCCACTGGTGCCCGGTTCAGAGCGACGGCCTGGTCCAGGGCGACTCAGTTCCACTGTGGTCGGTCCTGGTCGGTGGCGGGTCAAGGTCAGCACCATGACACACGTCCGGCGCCGGTGGGTCGGGATCACGGCTGTGTCCGCCCAACGGATTAACCGCGCCGGATGGAACTGATACCGTGGTGAGAGACTCTGCCCACCCGAGGCTTGCGGTACCGAACGACCGGACGCCAGACCGATGGAGGCGAGCGACCAAGGAGGAACACCGATATGGTCAAGAAGGTCTTCACCTGGGGCGGTGTGGCGTTCCTGATCTTCTTCATCGCCTTCCGTCCTGCATCGGCGGCTGAAGTGTTCAAGTCGATCGGTGCCGGAATCATGGACATCGCCACTGGCTTTGGCGACTTCTTCACCAACCTCGTCGCCTAGCGAGGACCGATGTCGGAGGACCCCCGGCCCGGAGCGGAGGATGACGAGCGTCGCCGGCCGCCGTCGGAGCGCAAGACCGAGCCCATCCCGACGGTGTCCGGGACGGTCATTGAGTTCGAAGAGGATGAGTACGGGCCGCTCATCGAGCCGCACCAGAAGCCCACGCCGGTCGATCTCATCGCGACCCGCGAACCGAGCGACCTGGTGCGGCGTTACCTGTTCCCGACCGAGAAGTTCCGGGGCGAGTGGCGGCGGCACTGGATCCACTTGGTGAAGCGCCTGAGCCTCGGGGTCCTCATTACTTTCATACTTGGCTATATTGCGGGCTTTTTGGCCAAGGAGGGCTACCAGGACGCCCTGACGATCCTCGTGGTCATCTGGCTGGGCGTTCTGGGCTGGGTCCTCTGGGACGTCGCCGAGTGGTACTACGACCGCTTCATCCTCACCAACAAGCGGGTCATGGTGATCTCGGGGATCATCGCGCGTAAGGTCGCGATGCTTCCCCTGGCCCGCGTCACCGACATGAAGTACACCCAGTCTCCGCTGGGCCGCATCCTCGGATACGGCACCTTCGAGATCGAGTCGGCCGGCCAGGACCAGGCCCTGCGAAAGGTGTCGAACCTGCCGAACCCGACCGACCTCTACCTGCAGGTCGTCGAGGAGATGTACGAGCCCGAAGCCTCCGAGGCGCGGCGTCGCCCGGCCAAGGTCGACGACGGTCTGTAGGTCGGTCTCGCGCTGGCGAGGCGCTGGCCGTTCGGCTGACGGTGTAGTCAGTCATTCGCCCGACAACCATTTCTGTCCGCCACCGCGTCCCTCCGGCGTGACCGAGCTGGGCGTGACCGGGCTGGACCTTGGCGGACCAGGCCCGACCGGGCTGGGCGTAACCAGACGGGGCTCTACCGGACTGGGCCCGACCAGACTGGGCCCCACCGGGCCGGGCCTCATCAGGCTGGGGATGCGGCGTGACGGACGAGGCTGCGTTCCGGCAGTTCGTCGGGCGACTACGTCTCGGCGGGGTATCCGACCATGCACGCCGCCCATGCCGTCGCTGTGGACGGCGAACGGCTCATCGGCCAGTACCGACCGGACCCCAGTTCGAAGAATCGCTGTCTGGGTGAGCTCGACCCCGACGGCTTCATCCCGTTCCGGTCCGTCTGCCCATCCCCCGTGCAGGACTGGGACAGCGTCCTGCCCTCGCCGGATGGCCGCTGGTGGGTCGTCACGAGCCGGGACGGCATCGCCCTCTATGAGGCCGAGACGGTGTGGCACGGCGCAGTCCCGGCGCGAACCCTGCTCCGGCCGGACGAAGGGTGTGGGGTCGCGTGGATCGACGGCGAGACGTTCGTCGTGGCGACGGCATTCAGTTCGACCATCGTCCACACCGACGGCCGGCCCGACGAGGTGGTGCCGTTGGGCGTGGGCCTCGGGGGCGAGGTGGCCCAGTCCGGTGTGGTGGTGGACCTCCGGTAGCGTCGGCCTCGATGCGGATTGACCTGCACACCCACTCGACGGTCTCCGACGGCACGCTCACCCCGGCCGAGGTGATCGCGGCGGCCGCTGCCGCCGACCTGGACGTCGTCGCGCTGACCGACCACGACAACCTGGCCGGCTGGTCCGAGGCCGCTGAGGCGGCGCGGTCGTACGGTTTGGAGTTCGTGCCCGGCGTGGAGCTCTCCTGCCGGTGGTACGGCGTCGAACCGTCGATCTCGCTGCACCTGCTCGGCTACTGGGTCGATCCCGACCACGCCGGGCTGCGGGAGGAGCTGGCCCGGCTGCGCGGGGGCCGGGAGCAGCGGGCCCGGCAGATCGTCGAGCTCATGCGCGCCGACGGCATCGACGTGACCTGGGAGGAGGTGCAGGCGTACGCGGCCGGGGGTACGGTCGGGCGCCCGCACCTGGCGCAGGCGCTGATCCGGCGTGGCCTGGTCGCGACCGTGTCGGAGGCGTTCGCCCCCTCGATGCTCGGCTCCCGGTGGCGGGTGCCCAAGCCGGATATCGATGTGTTTCGAGGGCTGGAGCTGATCCGGGCCGCTGGCGGAGTGTCGGTCTTCGCCCATCCCCAGGCGAGCAGCCGGGGCCGGATCGTGCCGGAGTCGCTCATCGTCGAGATGGCCGCCCACGGTCTGGACGGGCTCGAGGCCGACCACGAGGACCACACGCCCGAGCAGCGGGCGCGGGTCCGGGCCCTGGCCGACGAGCTCGGCCTGGTGGCGACGGGATCGAGCGATTTCCACGGGACCAACAAGACCACGCCGATCGGGGCGAACCTGACCGACCCCGACGTCTACACGGCCCTCCGCGCTGCCGCCCAGGCCCGCGCCGGCGACGACCTCTCCCGTTGATCTAGGGCCAGGAGTGGTGAGTTGATCTCCAATCACCACTCTACGCCCTAGATCGACACGGCAGGGTGGCCTGGATCAACACGGCGGCCGGGCCGCGTCGTTGATGGGTGACGTCCGGCGGGGGTGGCAGGATCGACGCGTGACCGAGCTTGGCGTGGCCCGCGACCCCGCGGAGCAACAGGGGCTGTTCCCCGAGCCGCCGCGGCTGTTCACCTGCACGCCGAGCAAGCTGGCGGCGTACGAGGAGTGCCCCCGCCGCTACCGGTACACCTACGTCGACCGGCCGACGCCGCCCAAGGGACCGCCGTGGGCGCACAACTCCCTCGGCGCCAGCGTGCACACGGCATTGCGGGCCTGGTTCAACCTGCCCCCCGAGCGGCGGACGCCGACCGTGGTGAGTTCGCTGCTGCGGGCGACCTGGGTGCGGGACGGGTACCGCGACGAGGAGCAGGAGCGGCAGGCGTTCGACCGTGCCTGCCAGTGGCTGCTGTCCTACGTGGAGAGCCTCGATCCGACGTTCGAGCCGCTCGCCGTGGAGCGTACGGTGGCTGCCAAGACCACCACGCTGGCGCTCTCCGGCCGGGTCGACCGCATCGACGAGGTCGACGGCGAGCTGGTCATCGTCGACTACAAGACCGGCCGGACCGGGCTGGGGCCGGACGACGCTCGGGCCTCCCGGGCGCTCGCGCTCTACGCGTACGCGGCCGCCCGCCTGTTCCGCCGCCCGTGCCGCCGGGTCGAGCTGCACCACCTGCCCACCGGTACGGTCGCGGCTCACGAGCACACCGACGAGTCGATCGCCCGGCACGTCCGCCGGGCCGAGCAGACCGCGGCCGACGCCATGGCCGCCGAGCGCGCGGTCGCGGCCGGGGCCGACCCCGACGAGGCGTTCCCCGCCCAGCCGGGGGCCATCTGCGGCTGGTGTGACTTCCGGCGCGTCTGCCCGGTCGGCGCGACCCGGCCGGGGCGCGAGTCCTGGGCCGGGCTCGAACGGGGCTTGGAACCCGCCGAGCCGTAACCGCCCGGCTCACCCCACCACGGCCGAGGCTCGGGCCATGGCCTCCCGATAGTGCGGGCCCTGCGCCTGCCGAGGCAGGGCGGCCCGCAGGGTCGTCTGGATCGCCCGGCTGCTCAGTGTCGCAGCGAGGTCGGTGGTCGGCAGGCCGGGCAGGCGTAGAGACGCCCGCCCCAAACGTATGGCGGGCCCAAACAACGTACGGCCGGCCCGGACGCGGGACGGACGTACGTCACTCCTCCGGGCCGGCGGCCTGGCAGGCGGCGCAGAGGCCCCAGAACGTCACCTCGGCCTCGTCGATGACAAAACCGCTCGGCGGCCGCGACGGGTCGAGGCAGGGGGCGTGGCCGACGGCGCAGTCCACGTCGGCGATGGCGCCGCAGCTGCGGCAGACGACGTGGTGGTGGTTGTCGCCGGTCCGGCGTTCGTACAGGGCCGGGCTGCCGGCCGGCTCGATGCGGCGGGCCAGGCCCACCCGCGCGAGCGCGCCGAGGACGTCGTAGATCGCCTGGGTCGACACCGAGTCCAGTCGGGACCGTACCCGCCTGGTGATCTCCTCCACGTCGAAGTGACCGCCCTCGGCCAGCACCTCGAGCACCGCCAGGCGCGGTCGGGTCACCCGCAGCCCGTGCGCGCGCAGCAACTCCTGCGGGCTGGGCTCCGTCGGGGTGATCGGTGCGTCAGCGTTCACGGGTCGGCCAAGGTGCAGAGTCGGTCGGGTCCAAACCTATACATCAGACCACGGGGCCAAGAATTGCTCAAGATTGCGCCTTTGGCCGGCTTGCCCCGGCGTGGGGGGAATCACCGAAAACCGGGGTCGCGGGGCGGGCGATGAGGTGGAGCGGTGAACCGCGACCGGCGCGGGGTGCGTGTGCACGGGTGGACGCCCCGCAGCGCCGCGGGCGTTAGAGTGCCCCGCAGGTCCGCCTACCGAAGGAGCGAACACCGATGTTCCGCGAGCTGTTCAACCTCCCCGCGCACGCGTTGATCGTGCATGCCGCGGTCGTGTTCGTCCCGTTGGCCGCCCTGGCCGCGATCCTCTACGCGATCTGGCCCGGCGTTCGTAAGCACATCTGGTGGGCCGTGCTCGGGCTGGGCGTCGTGGCGCCGGTCTCCGCGTGGGCGGCGGTCCTGTCCGGCCAGGAGTACGAGCGGATCTGGATCGACCGGATCGGCCCCGACCCGCAGGGGCCGTCGCTCGACCTGCTCAACGAGATCAACCAACACCAGTCCCTGGGCAACGTCACGGCGTACCTGTCGACCGCGCTCGGCGTGGTCATGCTCGCCCTGGTGCTGTGGGCGATGCCGGGGCCGCTGGTCAAGGCCAGCGCGAGCCCCAAGGTCGTGCGGCTCGTCCTCGCCGTGCTCTCGGTCGGGCTCGCCGTGGCGACGCTCTACTACGCCATCCGGACCGGCGACGCCGGTGCCCGCGCCTCGCACGAGGAGATCTAGCCTCGCGGGCGCCTGGGGGCACCGGCATACAGCCGTGGCGTAGCCTTCGGCCATGAACATCGCCCGGTCGCTGTGGCAGGAGAACGCCGACCTCGCGGAGGCGGCGCTGCGGCATCCTTTCGTGCGCGGGATCGCCGACGGAACGCTTGAGCGGGACCGGTACGTGGGCTACCTGGCCCAGGACGCGATCTACCTGGAGGCGTTCGCCCGGGCGTACGCCCTCGCGTTGGCCGCCGCCCCGGACCGGGCCGGGGTCGAGGCGTTCGCGGCGCTCATCCATGGAGTCCAGGAGGAGCTGCGCCTGCACGACGGGGTGGCTGGGCGGTGGGGCATCGACATGGCGGCGGTGCAGCCGGCGGCGGCCACGCTGGCCTACACCGAGTTCCTGCTGGCCACCGCGGCCACCCGCGACGTCGGCACCATCTGCGCTGCCATGACGCCGTGCATGCGTCTGTATGCGTACCTGGGTCAGTCGCTGGCCGAGACCGCCGGACCGGGGCCGTACCGTGAGTGGATCGACACGTACGCAACCCCGGAGTTCGAGGAGCTGGCGCGCACCTTGGAGGAGTTGCTCGACCGCTACGTCCGCGACCGCGCTGCCGCCGCTCGGGCCTACCGCCGGGCGATGCAGCTCGAGGTCGCGTTCTTCGACGCTGCGGCCGCCGCCTAGTTGACCGCCACGACTGCGCTGCCCGTCAGGCGGGCGCCCGCGAGGGGCGGCTGAGGCCTGCGCGGCCTGACCCCTCGCGCCGCTGACTGCGCGTGTGGGCCGCCGGCCACCTGTCCACAGAGGACAGACAGCGGCCCGCGGAGGAATTCCGGCAACCTGCAGAGGACGCCAACCCGCCGAAGCGGGCCGGCAACCTCGGTCAGGGTGAGCCAGGCGGCTGCACCACCCGCGCAGTGGGCTACGCGATCAACTGTCCATAGAGGACGGCCAACAGGACGGTCATCGTCAGCATGGCGACGACCGCGACCGCCACGGTGAATCGCCGCGCGGCGCTCTCGTCCGCGTCGATGGCGGCGTGGTCCTGCGGCGGCAGGGACCGCGGCGGGGCCGTGGCCACCACGACGACGGGCCGCCACCCGACCGGCGGTGGCGCGGTCGGGGGCGGTGGTGTGTACCTGGATGGCTGCACCGGCTACTCCTCTCCGGGGCCGGGGGCGGCATCTGGCGGGGTGGCTCCATTGGCGCCGGCCCCACCGCCGCTCCGGCGGCGACGGCGCCGCCCGCGACGCTTGGGCGAGGCCTCGGCCTCGACGGTGGCCGGCTCCGCGGTGTCCGTAACCGTCGCGGACCCGGCCTCCGCCGACGGCGTGCCCACCGACGCGGTGTCCGCCGTGTCTGCCGCGAACGGCGGCTCGGTGACGATCCGGCGGGTCCGGCGACGCCGACGCTTGGTGGGCGGCCGCTCCTCGCCGCTGGCGTCCCGACGGCGGGGCCGCCGGCCGCCGCCGAGATCCTCCTCGGCTTCGGCGTCCAGCCCGGTCCGGGTGCGGCTGCTGCGGGGCAGCGTGCCGGTCACGGACGGGTCGATGTCCAGGTCGGTGTACAGGTGCGCGGAGGTGTGGTACGTCTCCGGCGGGTCGGGGATGTCGAGCCCAAGGGACTTGTCGATGATCCGCCAGCGCGGCAGGTCTTCCCAGTCGACGAACGTCACCGCCACGCCGGTGGCGCCCGCGCGCCCGGTGCGGCCGATCCGGTGGGTGTAGGTGTCGGCGTCCTCGGGGCAGTCGTAGTTGATCACGTGGGTGACGCCGCTGACGTCCAGGCCCCGGGCTGCCACGTCGGTGGCGACGAGCACGTCGACCTTGCCCGTGCGGAAGGCGCGCAGGGCGCGCTCGCGGGCGCCCTGGCCGAGGTCACCGTGGACCGCGGCCACCGCGAAGCCCCGGAAGTCGAGCTCCTCGGCGCAGCGGTCGGCCGACCGCTTGGTCCGGCAGAAGATCATCGTGAGGCCACGGTCGCGGGCCTGAAGGATGCGCGCCACCACTTCGATCTTGTTGAGCGGGTGGGTCCGGTAGACGACCTGCTTGGTCAGCGGCGCCGCCGTCACCTCGTGCTGGGCGTGCACCGTCACCGGGTGGCGCAGGAACCGCCGGGCGAGCGCGACGATCGGGTCCGGCATGGTCGCCGAGAAGAGCATCGTCTGCCGGTCCTCCGGCAGCATCTTCAGGATCTTCTCGACGTCGTCCAGGAAGCCCAGGTCGAGCATCCGGTCGGCCTCGTCCAGCACCAGGGCCCGGACCCGGTCCAGGCGCAGCGGCGGCTGGTGTCGACCCTTCGCCGGCGTGGCCAGGTCCAGCAGCCGGCCCGGTGTGCCGACGATGATCTCGACTCCTCGCCGGAGCGCCTCGATCTGCGGCTCGTAGGCCACGCCGCCGTAGACCGGGAGGACCCGGATGCCCCGGGTCGATCCGGCGGTCTGGATGTCGTGGGCGACCTGCAGGCCCAGCTCCCGCGTGGGCACCACTACCAGCGCCTGCGGGCTGCCGTCGGCCCCCTCACTCGGGGCGAGCACGCGCTCCAGCAGCGGCACCCCGAAGCTCAGCGTCTTGCCGGTCCCCGTGGGCGCCTGCCCGATCAGGTCCTCCCCGCGCATCGCGATCGGGAGCGCGTACTCCTGGATCGCGAACGCCTGGTGGATGCCGACCGCGGCCAGCGCGGCCACGGTCTCGGGCCGGACCCCGAGCTGAGCGAAGGTCGGGGAATCGGGCCGGACCGGCGCTCGGCCCGGCAGCACCGCCGACTCGACCCCGGCGGGGGCCGGCTCGGCCTCGGTCACCTCGATCGTCTCGGTGGCCGCGACCCCCGTGATGCTCGGCGGGGCGGAGGAGACGGGCTCGGCCACGGCCGGTTGGGCCGCGGGCTCGGTCGCCGCGGTGGAGCGCCGGCTGCGGGTTCCCGTACGTCGGGTTCCCGCGCGCTTGCTGGTGCCCGTGCGCTCTCCGGTTTCCGTCGGAGTGATCGGCGTGGCAGCGGTCCCGACCGTGTCGGCGGCGTCCGCTGGCGGGATGTCCGTTTGGTCGGTGTCCGTCTGGGCAGCGTTCTTCTGGGCAGCGCTCTTCTGGGCAGCGCTCTCTTCGGCGGCGTCCGTCCGGGCGGCGTCGGTCTGGGCGGTCTTCGTCCGTGTGGTCGTGCGCGTTCGCGTCCGCCGCCGGGTCGGAGTCGTGGACTCCGAGCTGTCAGCGGATTGGGTAATCGTCTGCTCGTTCGGTTCTGACGTCGTGCTGTTCGACAACGGGTGTCCCTCGATCGGGAGCGCCCCGCGCGGGTCCGGCCGGGGCGCTCGGAATGTCTCCGAGGTTCGGTCGTCGATCCTCGGTTCGCCTCGCGGGCCGCTCACAACGTCGGGTAGACGATCGTTCCTCGCGATCGAGCCGCCGGCCATCGACGTTGCGGGCCACACGCGGGCCGGGTGCGTCAGGTGCACCCCCGGCTACCCGTCCATCCTACGGGATGCTCACGGGTGTCGAGGGGATGCTCCGGCGGTGGGCCCCGGTCCGGGCGAGTCCCGTGGTGACGCAGGCCGAGTCGCCCAGTGACCCGGCGCGGCCCGCAGCCGGCGGTACGGCCGCCCAACGGAGCCGTCCCGTGGGGCCACCCGCGGGGCGTCCGGTCGCCGCCAGAGCCGCCCGGTGGAACCCACCCGGTGCAGCGCCGAGTGGGTCTGGCCGGCGTCGTCGCTCGGTGGAGCCGCCCCGGGCAGCCGGGTGGTGGTGGCCGCTCGAGGGGTGCCGCTCGAATGGTGGCGAGTTGTCGTGGTTCAGTTCGGCGCGAAGCCCACCCGCCGCGGGGCTACACGGTCGATCTCGACGTAGGCGATCTTCGCCACCGGCACAATGACGCGTCGACCCTTCTCGTCCATGAGCGTCAGCACCCCGCCCGGGTCGTTGAGTGCCTTCGTCACAGCGTCGGCAACCTCGTCCGGCGTCTGCGCGCTCTCCAGCGTCAGTTCCCGGGGGGCGTGCTGAACGCCGATCTTGACCTCCAAGGGATGTTCCTTCCTCGATAGCTGGCGGCTTGGTGATCGATACGTGGTGGCTCGTGGCGCCGATACCGGCGGCCGGTGCCGGAGGCCGGGCGGCCGGGGCTCGGTACCGAGGGGCTCGGTGACGGCCTGCCTCGAAGGCTAGCCGATCTCAGGTGTCCGCTGCGGCTTGGCAGGCGGCTGATCCTGCAGAGGAAAGCTCGAGATGCCTCGCCAGGACAGGGCGGACAGCAGCGCCTCGGCCTCCTCCTTGGGCACCCGGCGACCGCCGCCCAGCCAGAACCGGGCCGCGACCTCGGCGGCCCCGCAGAGGCCGGCGGCGAGCAGCTCGGCCCGTTCCCGGCCGAGGCCGGTGTCCGCCATGATCGTCTCGGTGATGGCCTCGATGCAGCTCCGCTCCATGCGCTCGAACCGTTCCCGGACTGCCGGCTCGTGGCGCAGGTCGGATTCGTAGACCAGGCGGAACGCCTCGCTCTCGTGGTCGATGAAGTCGAAGTACGCCTTGGTCGCGGCCGCCACCCGCACCTTGTTGTCGGTGCTGGACGACATGGCCGCCCGCATGCGCTCGATGATCGCGTCGCAGTGGGTGTCCAGGAGAGCGAGGTAGAGGTCGAGCTTGCCGGGGAAGTGCTGGTAGAGCACGGGCTTGGATACCCCGGCTCGCTCGGCGATGTCGTCCATGGCGGCCGCGTGGTACCCCTGAGCGACGAAGACCTCCTGGGCCGCTTCCAGCAGCTGTTTGCGCCGCGCCGACCGGGGCAGGCGCGTCGGCCGCACGGTCTGCGTGTCGCTCGCCGATGCCATGACTCACCCCTGCGTGTGCCTCAATGTCTGCGCGCGCACGATCGTCCACGTCGACTCCGTGCCCGTACGCATTGTCGGTTCGAGACCGGTAGGGCAACCGTTCGACAGTACTTCGTCCGACTGCACCACGCCGATTACTCCGCACACACGGTAACCTCACCTGAGGCTACCGAGGAGCGCGCGGTATGGGTGAACGCAGCAACCCCGACCGGGGGGAGACGACCCTGGCGGCGGCGACCGCCGCCATCATTACCGCCCGCTGGCAGCAGACGTCCGCGCCGGCCGCTGACCCGCTGGCCAACGGCCACGCCTCGGCGAACGGTCACGGGTCGCCCGGCGGGACGGCCGAGTCGCCGTGGGCGCCACCCGTCCCGGCCCAGGACGCCGGGCTGCCGCCCGTCTCACCGGCCGCGTTCCCGTTCGCCTCGCCGGATCCGTTCGCGCCGGTCTCCCCGGCGCCGGCGCCCCCCGTGACGTCCGCTCCGCCGGTTTCTCCGGCCCCGCCCGTCTCGCCGGCTCCGCCGGTTTCGCTGGCCGGGTCGGGGTTCGGGCCTCAGCCCGGGGCCGCGGGCTCCTTCTTCAGTAGTGCCGAGCCCGAGCCCGTACCGGAGGTCTTTGGCCCGCGGGTGCCGACCCAGCGCGATGGCGGCCTGCCCCGGCGGGAGCCCTTCGCCTCCCGGGACTTCGCCGCGCCGCCGGAGGAGGCCCGGACCCAGGCGCCCCCCGGTTTTGAACGGCGTACCTTCGGACCCTTCCCGGACGAGGGACCCGCGCCATCACCCGATGTCGAGCCCGGGGCGGCGTACACCGAGGCCCCCGGCGACCCGACCGACCCGGAGTCACCGGCCGCGGCCCTGCTCGGCACCGTTCCTCCGTCGGCTTGGGCGGACTCCACCATGACGCCGACGCTCGCCCCGCCGGAGCCCGCGCCCTGGGTCGATCCGGGCTGGACGGACTTCGACAGGCTGACGAGCCAGACACCCGGGACCGACGGTGGAGCCGGCGAGGCGCCCTCGGCGGTAGGCGAGCCCGGCCCGGCCGGGGACGGCCCGGAGCCGATGGACGCGTCGGCCGGTGCGGCCACGGGGTCCGTCGCCACCGACGCGGCGGCCGGTAGCCCCCCGGGTGACGGGGTCGTGGCGGCCGGAGGAAGCGCCGCCGCCGCGGGCTTGGTGGCCTCGGGCGACCGCCCACCGCTGCCCCGTCGGGTGCCGCGTCCGCCCGATGTGGACTTTCCGCTCTTCGCCAGCGACCCGGGCGAGCCGGCCCCCGATCCGGCGACCCAGCGCGAGGAGCTGAACCGGATCGCCGACTACCTGCGCGACGAGGCCGAGGCGCCGGCCAAGCGCCCGGACGGCATCGACCTGGGGGCGGTGCTCGCCGCCGTCCGGCAGGTGCCGGAGGTGCGCGACGCCCACCTACGGTGGAATGCACAGGCCGGACACACGCTGCGGATCGAGTTCGTCGACGGCGTCGACGAGCGCGAGGTCACCAGGCAGATCGTCCGGCTGCTACGGAACAAGTTGGGGCTCGGCGCCCAGCCCAGCTCGGAAGAGCCCACAGTGGACGGTCCGTTCCGGGGCCGGGCCGCGGTGGCCACCGCCCGCGTGCCGAGTCGACCGGCGGCTCCGGCCAGCCGGGGACGGCCCCTGCCGCGACCGGCCGGGACCGAGGCGCCGCGGCTGGTCGTCGAGAACGTCACGGTGAAGCGGCTCGGGCCCGAGGCCACGGTCGAGGTACGCCTGCGCGGACCGGGCGGGGCGACCGCGGTCGGCGAGGGGCAGGGCCCCGGGGTGGATGCCTACCTCAGCCGTCTCGCTGCGACCGCCGCCAGCCACGCGGTGAACCAGGTGCTGGCCTCCGGCAACCGCGGCAAGGTCTTCATCGAGCACGTGTCGGTGGTCCCGTTCGGGGTGACCGAGGTCGCCGTGGTCGTGCTGCTGTTCTCGTACGACGGTGTGGCCGAGCAGCTCTCGGGCTCGGCGATCGTGGGCGACGACCCACACCAGGCGGTGGTCCGCGCCACCCTCGCGGCGCTCAACCGACGCCTGGAGGCCCTGCTCTAGACGACGCCCCCTCTCGGCGAGGCCCTGCCCCCGACCGAGACCCTGCTTACGCCGGGGCCCTGGTTCAGGCTGACCCCGGACGCCCTGATCCGCGGCCCCGACGCCAGCGGCGGCGGGGCGGGCGGGAGTGACGCAGGCGACCCTGCGGACGGGTGCGCGGGTGCGTGCAGTCCGATCACAGGGTGGTTTTCCCGAGGCAGAATGGCTGAGTGAAGCGCGCGCGACTGGTGCCAGCACAACAGCTGCCTGAGCTTCCTGGTGTGCTGCCGCCGTGGCCGGGGGAGGCGGTCACCCTCGACGGCACCGTCACGTACGTGCGGCGGACTCCGGCGAGGAGCGCGGACGCCGAGCCGGCCCTCTACGTGCACGGCCTGGGCGGGTCCGGGACGAACTGGACGGATCTCGCCTACCTGCTCGCGGACCGGCTCGACGGTGAGGCGATCGACCTGCCCGGCTTCGGGCGCAGCGACCCGGCGACGAACTACAGCGTGGGCGCCATCGCCGAGCGGGTGGTGCGCTGGATCGAGCATTCGGGCCGGGGGCCGGTGCACCTGTTCGGCAACTCGCTGGGCGGCGCCGTGACGGTCCGGGTCGCCGGTACCCGGCCGGACCTGGTCCGCTCGCTCACCCTGATCTCGCCGGCGATGCCCTTCATGGACCCGCGGCGGTCGGTGCAGGCGCGCCTGCTGCCGCTGTTGCTGATTCCGCGGGCCGAGCGTCTGGCCGCCCGGCGGCTCGCCACGATCGCCCCGGAAGACCTGGCCAAGCAGGTGATCGAGGCCTGCTTCGCCAACCCCTCGGTGCTGCCCCCGGAGCGCATCGCCGAGGCGGTCGAGGAGGTGCGTCGGCGCTATGAGACGCCGTGGTACGTCGATGCGTACATCCGTACCCTCCGAGGCCTGGTGGGCAGCTTCCTGCGCTCGTACCTGCCCGGCCGGGACTCGATGTGGCGGATCGCCGAGCGGATCACCGCCCCCACGCTGGTGGTGACCGGTCGGCAGGACCGTCTGGTCGACGTTCGGGTGGCGCCCGCCGTCGCCCGCCTGATCCCCGACAGCCGGCTCATGGTGCTCGATCAGGTCGGTCACGTGGCCCAGATGGAGCGACCGGATCTGGTCGCCCGGGCCGTGCTCGCCATGCTCGACGAGGCGGCTCGGAAGGCTGCCCCGGCGTCGGCCAGGAGGGACGCCCCGGCAACGCGGAAGGACCCCTCGGCGACGGACCGCCCGGCGGCTCTCGTCCGGCCGTCGGCCTCCCCGGAGGACGCGTCCGCCCCGGCCCGGTCCGCGGCCACGACCTGACCCGCCCGTGCCTGCGCAGCAGATCACCCGTCGGCGCGCCGCCGTCGCCACCCCGGCGGCGCCCCGGCCGCGGCGGCGGCGAGGGCGTAGCGTCCTGCTGCTCGTCCTGCTGCTCACGCTCGGCCTGTTCGCGGTTGACCTGAGCCGGCGCGGGGTGGTCCCGCCCCTGCCGTTCGGCCTGCGCCCGCCCGAGGAGGCGACGCCGGCCGGCGACGTCGTGGTGGTCCCGTCCGGGGCGGGCACGTTCCAGTACGCCTCGGTCGACGGGCCGGTGGTCGGTTCCGGCGGACCGGTGCTGCGCTACCGGGTCGGGGTCGAGGACGGGCTCGGCGTGCCGGTGGAGCAGTTCGCGGAGGCGGTCGAGGCGATCCTCTCCGACCACCGCAGCTGGACCGCCGACGGATCGTTGCGGTTCCAGCGGGTCTCCGGGGCAGCGGGGCAGGACTTCACGATCTACCTGGCGTCGCCGGTGGTGTCGGAGGCGATGTGCCGCGAGGACGGCCTGGAGACGGGGCAGTTCACCAACTGTCGGCTCATCGACGGTCGCGTGGTGATCAACTCGGCCCGGTGGCTCACCGGCGTGCCCGACTACGGTGCTCCGCTGGGCGAGTACCGGGCGTACGTCATCAACCATGAGGTGGGGCACCAGCTCGGGTACGACCACGAGCTGTGCCCGGGCCCGGGTCTGCCCGCACCGGTCATGCAGCAGCAGACGCTGGGCCTGCAGGGGTGTGTGGCGTACGGGTGGCCGTTCCGGGACGGCGTGCGCTACACCGGCCCGCGGGCCTGACCGCGTCCGCGCTGCGACTCGCCACACCCTGGGACCGGGGTCCGGAATATGGACCGCGCCACGGGAGTTGGCGCCTGATGCGGCCACCAGACGACAATGGTGGCCAGTCAGTCGTCAGCAGGGAGAGCCGCCGTGTCGTTGCCACCGCTCGTCGAGCCCGCCGACAGTCTCACCACGGACGAGGTCCGCCGGTACTCGCGTCACCTGATCATCCCGGACATCGCGATGGACGGGCAGAAGCGGCTCAAGAACGCCAAGGTGCTCGTGGTCGGCGCCGGCGGTCTCGGGTCGCCCGCGCTCATGTACCTCGCCGCGGCTGGCGTGGGCACGCTGGGCATCGTGGAGTTCGACTCCGTCGATGAGTCGAACCTGCAGCGGCAGGTCATCCACGGCCAGAGCGACATCGGCCGGCCCAAGGCCGAGTCGGCCGCCGACAGCATCCGTGAGATCAACCCGTACGTGAACGTGGTCATCCACAACACGGCGCTGTCCAACGACAACGTATTGGAGATCTTCTCCCAGTACGACCTGATCGTCGACGGCACCGACAACTTCGCCACCCGGTACATGGTCAACGACGCGGCCGTCCTGCTCGACAAGCCGTACGTCTGGGGGTCCATCTACCGGTTCGACGGCCAGGCCTCGGTGTTCTGGTCGAAGTACGGTCCGTGCTACCGGTGCCTCTACCCGGAGCCGCCCCCGCCGGGCATGGTGCCCTCCTGCGCCGAGGGCGGGGTGCTCGGCGTGCTGTGCGCCTCGATCGGGTCGATTCAGGTCACTGAGGCGATCAAGGTGCTGACCGGCGTCGGGGAGCCGCTCGTGGGCGCGCTCATGGTCTACGACGCGCTGGAGATGACGTACCGAAAGATCAAGGTGCGTAAGGATCCGAATTGCGCGATCTGCGGCGAGAACCCCACGATCACCGGCCTCATCGACTACGAGGACTTCTGCGGCACGGTGTCGGCGGCCGCGCAGGAGGCGGCGACCGGCTCGACGATCACGGTGACCGAGCTGAAGGACTGGCTCACCTCCGGCAAGCCGATCCACCTGGTCGACGTCCGCGAGCCGGCCGAGTACGAGATCGTGCGCATCCCGGGCTCCGTTCTGATCCCGAAGGGCGACATCATCTCGGGGCAGGCGCTGTCCCAGCTGCCGCAGGACAAACAGATCGTCCTCTACTGCAAGTCGGGGGTCCGCAGTGCCGAGGCGCTGGCCGCGGTCAAGGCGGCCGGCTTCAAGGACGCCGTGCACGTCCACGGCGGGGTGACCGCCTGGGTCCGCCAGATCGACCCGTCCCTGCCGTCGTACTGACCCTGCCGTCGTACTGACCCGTCCGTCGTCCTGACCTGGGGCCCGCCCGCCGTCACCGTTGGCGTCCGCGTCGACCAGAGCCCGCGGACGACCTGCGGCAGCCGTGGGCGGGCTCAGGTGAGCGGCACGGGCTCGGAGCAGAAGACGTGCTGCGCCGGGGTCACCGGGGGGTCGTGGACGAAGAGCAGTCTCTCGCGGTAGTCGGGGTAGTCGTCGGGCGGAATGTCCACGACCCCGAGGCAGAAGACCACGGCGCGGATCGGGTCGGGCAGGGTGACCACGCCCTCCATCACCTTGTCCCCGTACGGGTGGCGTCGCTCCAGCGGTAGCGGCACCGAGAACGACTCGGCCACGCTGTGGCCCGGCGCCAGCCGTGTGCCCCCGAGCACCGCGGCCGCGTCGTAGTCGAAGCCCGGCGGCTTGTCGAAGGCCCGCTTGGCGATCTCGACGACGCCGCCTCGCCGCCCAACGATGTACACCTCGTCCGGCTCCGACGCGAAACGGAACGGGTCGTTGTCGCGGAAGACACGGTTGAGCGCGTACAGGACACGGTCGTCGCGATTGACGAGCCGGTAGCTGATGTCGATGGCGGTCGCCCTGGGCTCGACCGACGCGGTGAACTCGACCGCGGGCGCCGGACCGGTCGGCTTGCTCGTCGGAGGTTCGCTCGGCTTCTTGGTGCACGCGCTGGCCACCAGGGCGAGGCTGACCAGGATGATCAGTCCACACCGGACAGTCGCGCTGCGCCCGGGGGCGAGTCGACGACCGACCGCGAAACCACGCCAGGTCACTGCTCCACGCCCGACAGCCCGTTGACCCGATTGTGCGCGCATCAGTACCACCTCCGGTCGGGCCAGCCCATCTCCCGGCGCAGCGCGTTCTCGGTGAGGGCGGCGGGATGGTCGGGATAGAGACCTTCGGGCAACCCGTCCTCGTTGAGGTCGACCGGCAACCCGACCGCCACCCGTTCCCGGTTCGGCTTCCCCGGATTGTCCGTGCCCTGGTACGTGCCCGGAGCGACGGTGTCGTTGCCGTCGTCGTAGACGTGGGCGAACTCGTGGAACAGGCCTGCCACCGGCGGCCGTTCGTCCACGGACCTGAGCCCGTCGGGTCGGTACTCGACCGTGTAGTTCTCCTGGGGGTTGAGCCACAGGAACCCCTCCCGCCACGAGTTCGGCGTCGCTCGGTTCCGGTCGCTTTCGACGATGGTCACGGACCGGTCGTTCCCACCATCGCCGCGGTCGTAGATCGCGTCGAGCTCGGCCAGCATCTGCTGCCCGACGGGCGACGCGCGCAGCATGTCGAGATCGGCCTGCACCCGCTCGCGGAACTCGTCCGAGCCTTCGATGCGGATGTGCATACCCAGATCCTTGATCTCGACGGTGACGACCTGCTCGGTTCCGGTGGTGCGGTCGCCAACCTCGGCGTAGCCGGTGTCGTGGCCGCTGCCGCCCGAGATCCGGTCGGCCCCATGGCCGGCGTAGATGCGGTCGTTGCCGCTCCCGCCGCGGAGTCGGTCGGCGTCGCGGCCACCGGACAGGATGTCGGCGCCCGCGCCTCCGTCGAGGACGTCACGGCCGGTGCCGCCCTCCAGGTAGTCCCGGCCGGCGCCTCCGCTGATCACGTCGTCTCCGGACAGGCCGTAGATGACGTCGTCGCCCTCGCCGCCGACGAGGGTGTCATTTCCTCGGTAACCGTCGATATAGTCGCGGCCGGACCCGCCATAGACACGGTCGTTGCCGTCGCCAGCGTAGATCTTGTCGTCGCCGGCGTGACCGAAGATCCGTTCGTCGCCATGCCCGCCGCGAATGATGTCGTTACCGAAGCCGCCCAGCAGGGTGAGGCGCACCGTCGTGCCGGGGGCGACGGTGATGGTGTCGTCGCCGGCGCCGGTGCGTACCACGATCGCCGTGTTCGCCGGGAACCGGTAGACGGTGCCGTTGACCTCGACGATCGGCTGGCCGGTCGCCGGGTCGACCCGGATGTGAACGGTGTCGTTGCCCCGGCCGGTGCTGACGACGGCGGTGTCCCCGGCCTGCAGGACGACGGTGCCGTCCACTTCGGACGGGGTCGAGAACGGGCTCGCACCGGAGGCCGCCCCGCCCCAGGTCTTCGCGATCGCCGACCACTCATCGCGCAGGGCCGACAGCGTCGTCGTCGCGCTGGCGAGATCCCGGTCGATCTCGCGTCGGAGTTGGCGCGCGTGGGCGGCGGCGTCGTGTACGAGCCGGGCCTGGGAGTCGTCCTGAGGATAGAAGGTTATCTGTGTTTGCGAAAACTCGGCCCGAACCGTGCTGGTGACCTGGGTCAATGCGCTACCCAGGGCGCGTTCGCCCATCCGGAGGGCTCCGGCCGTGACCTCGACCTGTTCGGCTTGACGACGAGCCAGAGCCGCGGTCTGCCGCAGGTCGGCCGTGAACCGGCTCCGGTGCTGGTTGAACTCGTCGGCGGTCAGACCCGCCCACGGGCCCTCGTACACGGCGCCGGCCTGCGTGTCGATGGCGGCGGCGACGCGTTCGGCGAGGTCGGCGTATGCCCGCCAGGTCGTGGCGGTCCGCTCCAGGCCGGCCGGATTGGCGCCCAGCGTCCACAGGTTCCCGTAGGTGACTGGTGCGGTCACGGGACCAGGCCTTTCGGTCGTGACCGGGCCGCGGCCTGCTGGTTCGCCTCGTGGTAGACCGCCGCGAGGTGGTACAGCCGGTCCGCATCACCATTGAGGACCTCGACCAGGCGGCCCACGGCCAACTCGGCCTCCTCGACCACCGCGTCACTGACCTGATGAAGGAGCGCCGCCGTCGCGGTGGTGCCGAAGTCCGTCCCCATCGGAGTCGCCATGGCGGCGCTGTGCAGGGCGTCGGTCAGCCCAGCGGACTGGTCGAGGTACGTCGCGGCGAGGCGAGTCAGCTCGATCGGATCGGCGGCGATCTCGCCACCAGCGGCTGGTGGTACGGGTCCCGTCATCGCCATCCCTTCCCCGTGTTGCTGGGACCAGCGTCCGGGCGGCGATGGTGGGTTGTCGAGACCCGTCTTCCGGCCTGTGGAAAACTACCGACAATTCGGACCAGGAGCCCGGCTCGACTGGGCCTGACTGGGGCAGGCGAGCCCTGTCGGTCGGCACGGGGACGGCGTCCTAAGTGGACGCTTTCGACGGTGAGACAAACCGTCGGTCGGCCTGAAGAGACGTCGACACCGCCGCGACGCCGAGCGGGCGTTCGCGGCGGGGACGATCAGACGACGGCGACGATCAGACGGAGGCGGTTGCCTTGCTGGAGGAGCCGGAGGAGCTGGACGAGCTCGACGAGGAGCCGTCGTTCGACTTGCTGCTGGACGACGACGAGTCCGACGACTTGGCGCTCGCGCCGTCAGACGACGAGGAGCTGGAGCGGGAGTCGGTCCGGTAGAAGCCGGAGCCCTTGAACACGATGCCGACGGACGAGAACAGCTTGCGCAGGCGACCGTTGCACTCGGGGCACTCCGTCAGCGGATCGTCCGAGAAGGACTGCACTGCCTCGAGGTGATGACCACACGCCGTGCAGGTGTACTGGTAGGTGGGCACGTGGGAGCCTCCTGCCTTGTTCCATGGTCCACGGCGAGCGCCGTCGGGTTGGCACTCTCCCGCCGCGAGTGCCAATACTAGCGGTGCTGGCGGAGATCCACGAAACCATCCGGGGTCAAGACCCCCGTGACGGGCCGGTCGTGTGGCTCGGTCGGCACCGCTGGTATCAACTCGTCCGCGTAGAGCAACGCGATCACCGGGACGCCCGGCCGGACCCGGGCCAGCGCGCGGTCGTACGAGCCTCCGCCACGCCCGAGGCGGGCGCCCGTGCCGTCCACCGCCAGCGCTGGCACGAGGACGATCTCCGCCGTGGTGATCGCCTCGATCCCCAGTCGGGGGCCCGGCGGCTCCCGTAGGGCCCGGATCGTGCCGCCCGGGGCGAGCGTGCCGGCGTAGGCGACCCAGTCGAGGTCGCGGTCGGGACGGAGCGCCGGCAACAGGAGTCCGCCCGGTGGCAGCGCTGACGCGAGCGCGTCGGGCAGCGTCGGCCCGCCCGGTTCGCCGGGCATGGGGGCGTAGGCGGCCACGCGGGCGGCCCCCGCCACGAGGCGCCGGGCGGCGGCGACGAGGGCGGCGTCGGCCGCGGTCCGCTCGAGCTCCGACCGGGCCGCGCGGGCCGCGAGCAGCGACTCCCGGAGCACGCGCTTGCCGGACGGAGGTTCGGTCATCACCTGATTCCTTTCACCTTGCGCTTTTCCTCCACATTCGCCGCATCCCGAGGGCCGGTCGCGCGGTTGAGATATACGGAAAGTCATCGCCGCGATACGTTGCGCAGTGCGCCCGGGGTGGGGGAGGGAGCAGTGACACTACGCGGACGGTTGGCCGTGGCCTTCACCACGATCCTTCTCGCGCCAATGGTGCTCGGGGCGGCGGCCCTGGCCGGCCTGTCCAGATCGGATGGGTCGTCCCTGCTTCGCGGACGGTCCGGCGACGACGGGCGGGCCGAGGCGGCGGTGCGAGCCGTGATCGTGGCCCGATGTCAGCACCTGACGGCCACGGCGGCCGGGCTGGCCGCCACCGCCGCCGTGGCCGGCCAGTCCTGGGCGGTGGTTCCAGCCGGGGCGACCGGGCCGTGGGCCGTGTGCGGGGTGGACCCCGGCGCGATGCGCGGCACCGTCCCGGCCGGCGCCGGCCCGACCGGGACCGTCGCCACCGGCAGCGTCCCCACGGGCACCGTCCCCACTGGTTTGGCCGCGCGGGCCGAGATCCGGACCGTCGCCGGCGAGGTGACCGGGTACGCCTACGCGGTGCAGCCGCTCGACGAGGCGTTGTTCGCCGAGCTCTCCGCGGCGGCCAACCGACGGGTGAGCCTGGTGAGCGCGGGTGGGACGGGTCCGCCGGACGGGGGGTCGTACGACCTCCTCGGCCCGGACGCCGAGGTGCCGCTCGCCCTGCGGCTGGACCCTGCTCCGCCGGCCCGCGACCCACTGCCACTGCTGCTGGTGGCAGTCGGCGTGGCCGTGCTCGCGTCGGCCCTGCTCGGCTTCTGGTTCGCCGACATGGCCACCCGACCGCTCCGGCGCCTGCTCACGACCGCCGAGCGGGCCTCGGGCGGCGACCTGACGGCCCGCACGGACGTGGACGGCCGGGATGAGACGGGTCGGCTCGGGCGACGTCTCGACGAGCTGATCGTGGCGCTGCAGGAGGTCCAGCAGCTGTCGGTCACGGACGCGCTGACCGGCCTGGGCAACCGGCGTCACCTGATCGAGACGCTGCGGGTGGAGATCGAGCGGGCCAACCGGTTCCGGCGCTCGCTCGGTGTCCTCGCCCTGGATCTTGACCACTTTAAGACGATCAATGACCGGTACGGGCACGGGGCCGGTGACGCCGTCCTGGTGGAGTTCGCCCGGCGGGTCCGGCGGGTCATCCGGGAGGTGGATCTGGCCTTTCGACCGGGCGGGGAGGAGTTCGTCATCCTCCTCCCGGAGACCGACATATCGGGCAGCACGGCGGTTGCCCGTCGGCTAGGGGATGCGGTCCGTCACGCTCCGTTCTCACTGAGTGGACACGGCATAGAAAGAGAGACGCACGTCACGGTCTCCATCGGCATCGCGGTCTTCCCGGCGCACGCCCGTACCGCATCGGAGCTCCTCAACGCCGCTGACCAGGCACTTTACGCCGCCAAGGCGGCCGGGCGGGACACGTTCACGGTCTTCGGCGCACCCCCGACTCCGGCCCCGACCCCAACCCCCGGGGACGTGACCGTACCTCTGTGAGTAACCGCGCCCCCACGCAGCGCTGCGGAGCACTAGCCTGATTCCATGCCGGATGACGCCATCTCGCGCAGCGAGCCTGCCGTATCTACTCGCCCCAAGCGGACTCGCGCGGCCAAAGCGGTGATCCCCGCAGCCGGACTGGCCACCCGCTTCCTGCCGGCCACCAAGGCCGTGCCCAAGGAACTCCTACCCGTGGTGGACCGGCCCGTGCTCCAGTACATCGTCGAAGAGGCCGCCGCGGCCGGCATCCGGGACATCCTGCTGGTCACCGGGCGGGGCAAGACAAGCATGGTCGAGCACTTCGACCGCCAGCCGTACCTGGAGTCACGCCTGGAGGCCAAAGGCGACCTCGAGCGGCTCGCCGCGGTCCGCCGCCCCGCCGAGCTGGCCGAGATCTACGCCTGCCGGCAGGGGGAGCCGCTCGGCCTCGGACACGCGGTTTCGTACGGTGAATCCCACGTGGGCCAGGAGCCGTTCGTCGTCATGCTCGGCGACGAGTTCCTGCGTGAGGACCAGCCGCTGCTGCCCGCCATGCTCGACCTGCAGGAGCGCACGGGCGGCATCGTGCTCGCCCTGATCGAGGTCGACTGGACCGAGACGAAGCGGTACGGCATCGCCTCGGTCTCGCCCGCGCCGGAGCTGCGCGAGGCGATCGGCAACCCGCCCGGGCTGGGCGAGGTGTACCAGGTCACCGGTCTGGTCGAGAAGCCGTCGCGTGAGGACGCCCCCAGCAACCTGGCCGTGGTCGGGCGCTACGTCCTGCCGCCGGAGATCTTCGGCGCCATCCGCCGCATCGGCCCCGGCGCCGGTGGGGAAATCCAGCTCACCGACGCGATGGCGTTGCTGCTGTCCGAGGGCATGCCGGTGCACGGCATCGTCTACCGCGGCGTCCGGTTCGACACCGGCCTTCCGCTGGGCTACCTCCAGGCGGTGGTGCAGGTCGCGGCCCGGCGTCCGGACCTCGGGCCGGCGTTCCGGGCCTGGCTCACCGACTACGTCAAGAACGAGCTCAACAACGCCGAGTTCGCCGGGTCGGGCGGAGACTGACGTACGCCGGGGCGGGTGCGCGTTCACACGGGGCGAGCGCTCGCCCTCGCCGGGTTCACGCTTATCGCCCTCGCCGGAGATGTCGGATTGTCGCCGTCGACCTGGGCTTCGCGTGGCGCTAGGCTGCCTCCGGTTGAGGCGCGGCGATGGAGCCGGGCCGAACGCGCGGGTCCGGGGCCGGGGGTCCCCGACGGGATCTGGGCCCGGCCGTAGGAACTGGCGTCGGCGAAGGGGCGGTGGCGCGAAATGGCGGCGCCCGGGTGGCCCGTGGTGCTGTACGACCCGCGTTCCGGCGTGCTGCTGCGTCCCTATCGGCGGCGCGACGCCCGGGCGTGGTCGCAGTGCCGGCTGGCCAATGAGGCTTGGTTGTCGATGTGGGAGCCCACCTCCCCGCGGGGGACGTGGGCCGAGCTCAACTCCCCGGCAGCGTTCCGGGTGATCTACCGCGACCTGCGCAAGTCGGCCGCGGCCGGCACGGCCATGCCGTTCGCGATCTGCCTGCGCGAGCCGGGTTCGAAGCAGGAGCGGCTGGTCGGCCAGCTGACGTTGGGCAACATCGTGCGCCGGGCCTTCTGCTCGGCGTACGCCGGCTACTGGGTCGACCAGGCGGTCGCCGGCCGGGGCATCATGCCCACGGCCCTGGCTCTCGCGGTTGACCACGCCTTCACCGCGGGTGGGCTGCACCGGATCGAGGTGAACATCCGCCCCGAGAACCGGCCGAGCCGACGCGTCGTGGAAAAGCTGGGCTTCCGGGAGGAGTCCTACCACGCCCGCTACCTGCACATCGACGGCGCCTGGCGGGACCACGTGGGGTACGCGATCACGGTGGAGGACGTGCAGGCCGAGGGCGGGCTGATGGCCCGCTGGAACCGCGTCCGCGCCGGCCAGGTGCACGCCTGACGCGTCTCGCGGTGGTGCGCCACGCCGGTTGTCCCCGGCTTGTCTGGTTTTCGCCGGGATGAGCGTACTCTGCTTGCGAAGATCTGCCCGTCCGTCCGGTTCCGGTGGGAGGTGCGGTGCCCACCTCGGTGCTGCTCGCCGTCCTCACCGCGGCCGGCCTGCTCGCACTCGCCCCGGCGCTGACCCGCCGGCACGATCCTCCTCCACCGGCGCCCCCCGTTCCGGTCACCGGCCGGCTGCTGTCCCGGCATCGCCGCCGCCGGACCGTGCCGGGTAGATACCCGGTTCGGCCCCCTCGTCACCTTCGGTCGGTTTCGTCGGGCTGGGCGGTCGCGACGGGGTCGGCCGGCACCGCCGGCTCGGCGACCTCGGGCGTCACCGCCGGCTCGCCGGCGTCGACAGTCACCGAGGCCCCCGCCGCCGGCCGTACGGCGTCGCGGTCGGCCCGCCGCCCCGGTCCCCGGTCCGGGCGACGGTCAGCGGCCGCGCGTCGCCGTACGCCCGTCCGCCGGGTGCGCTGGCGCCGGTCGCCGCCCACCGCCCTGCACCGGCGCCGCCGGGTGTTCGTGGCGCTGGTGCTGCTGAACCTCGTCGAGCTCGCCGGAGTGGTGCTCGTGGGGCCGGGCTTCTGGATCGGCTTCTCGGTGGCCTTCGTGGTGCTGCTGGCCGACCTGGTGTACCTGCGTCGCCGCGCCGTCGCCGCCGCCCGCCGCCGTCGTATCGAGCGCCGCCGGGCCGCCTGGATCGCCGCCCAGCAGGCCGCCATTCGGCGCGAGCACGAGCGCCGGGCCGCCGAGCGAGCCGCCATGGCCCGTCGGATCGCCGAGTCCCGGCGCGACGCCATGCGCCTGGCCGTGCCCCGCACCGAGCGCTACCCTCGCCGCACCGGCACCGCCTGACGCGATCCCCCGGGCAAGCCGATGGCGGCTGTGGGCGGCGGACCGACCGCCTCCCGCGCGGCGGTCGACCGCTGTGGCCCGGGCCCGGCGGGTGGCCGCCTGCGGCCTTCGCCACGGCCCGGGGGATCTGGTTCGCGTTCGGCCCCGGGGGCCTGTTAGCCTTATGATGCGTGCGAGCCCACCCGGGACGCATGGCATGGGGCTGTAGCGCAGCCTGGTAGCGCACCTCGTTCGCATCGAGGGGGTCAGGGGTTCAAATCCCCTCAGCTCCACCAATCAACGCCATGACCAGGGCAAACGCCCTGGTCATGATTTTCGGTCTGGTTACTGGTCGGAGTCATCCTCGACGCGATGCCACCCGTCGGTGGGGGCATACGCTCCGACGACCATGCAGCCGCGTTCGCAGCGGTACAGGCGTTCCGCCATGGGCGCCCACGGTGGCTTTCCGTCTATTCGGCGTAGCACGTGTACGCCCATTGGTGGCACGCCCGGTGGCTCCGGGGGCAGGACGACGGTGGGTGACTCGCGAGCCGCGGGCTGACGTGGTGCCAGCGCTCGCTGCCGCGCGGCAGCCAGCCGCTCCAGCAGGCGTGAGGGCCGGAGTCCCGTGGGGGATAGTTCGATCTGGGTAAACGGGAACCACATGATCCGTACGTCGTCGCCCGGGCAGGGCGGGTAGTGCTCAGCAACCCCGACGCCGTTGGCGTTGCGTTGGCGGTGGGGTTCGGCAACAGGAACGCCAATGCGATCGAGCTGTTCGTTGAGTTGCCAGTGGCACTGTGGCTCGATGAGAGCAATACCGGGAGCCCCGATACCGGGGTGCCAAAGCCACACGTCCAGCACACCCAGCCTGGCGTAGTCCTCGTGCCGGGCGAGCCACGCATCGTCGGTGAGCGGTTGCTGCTGGATTTCGATCGCAAGGCGGGTGCCGTCAGTGAACAGAACGGCGACGTCGCTGCGGCGTCGCCCGTCTGCCGTCCAGTGCTCTACGTTTACATCTGCTACATGAGGCTGCCGGCGTGCCCAAGCCGCAATTCTGCTCTTGGCGTCGGCGTGCCAGCGTGTCTCGGGCCGGTGGCCGCCGATGGGCCCCTGACCCGGCGGATGAGCAAAGTGCGCGCGCCGCTTTCCGTAAACCTTTCCCCGGTAGACCAAGGGAACGCGGGTGCCGGTTGGGACACCGTCACCCCAGAGACAGTCACGACACACCAGGGTGCCGTCGCCTCCGTACCCCTTTGCCTTCAAGACGTTCCTGGGGAAGTCGTCGACGTGAACAATGCGGCGGGTGACCAGGTCCACGCCGACCACCAGGAGGTCATCCATGGTGGGCTCCTTTGCGACGGAACTCGCCACACACACGCGTGACGTGCGTGTGTCGCGGGAGGTGTTGACAGCAGAGACGATGAGCCGCCCGTCATCGCAAGGGAGACATAAATATGCGAAGCAAGAAACCGAAGTGGTCCCTGGTAGCCGCCGCTCGGGGCCCGCCCCTCAACACGTAACGGCTAGTCGCTCATCCACAAATACGTTCTTATTCGTTTGTCGACGGGCACTGTGATGTTACCTCGATGCACGGCCCGACGGTAGGTCGACTGACGGCGTTCCACAGGGCGGCGGCGTAGGCACTGGCCAGAGCGAGGCCGGCCCACCAGGGGAGTGGAAAGTACCCGGTGGACGGCGCGTAGTGGGCGGTCACCTGGGGGTAGGCCACTGACGTCTGCTGGACGGCGAAGCCGCCGGCCGGGGTGAGTCGCAGGAGCCACTCGGACACCGCGTCGGGCAGTAGCGGGACCGCAGTGATCGCGTAGGGGAGGACGGTCAGGGCCAGACCAAGGAGGCCGGCGAGCCAAGCGCGGCGCAGCCGCGTACGGGGCCGCGACGACCACGATGATCGTCAGCGCGACCACGAGGCCGAGCAGCCGTACGTCCAGCGTCGGCCCGTCCTCGCCGATACTGCCCTCCCGAAGGTCTGGGACGAGAACGCCAACCCGTTCACCAACACCGTCACCGTCACGGTGAGCCGCCTGCGGCGCAAGCTCGGCGACCCGGTCATCGAGACGCTGCCAGGTGTCGGCTACCGGATCGCCGGACCGCCCCCAACTGACGCCGCAGACCCGTCCTGACGACGACGTCCCCGCCGTAGCCCCGCCCTCGACCGGGCGCCACACCCGACTCGGCCCCGATTCACGACACGTCGGCGAACGGCTCGGGGAGTATTCCCTGACCGAGCGGCCGATGGCTGGCCCGACGAAACGCTTCGTGTAGCGCTGCGTCGGGCCAAACCACGCCGGTCTTGAACACCGCGTTCGGCCCCGAGCCACCGCTCTCGGCGATGGCGATGCTCCTAGGCGGTGCCGGACAGGCTCTTCCTATGCGATGTAGTGCAGGATCACGTTGTGCACGTGGTGGCTCTTCTCGTGCCCACGGAACTCCACCACGTATGTCTGGGCGCCGACATGGATTGCGATGGATCCCGTCGAGAAGAACGAGCCGGCCCAGGACTTGTTGCTTACGACGCTCACGCTCGTGATCCGCGAGTAGGGGATGCTGGTGATGGCGACCTTGTTGCCGATGAAGGACTTGTCCTGGACGATGACGCGCCGATTGGTCAGGCCTAGAAAGCCCGTGCCGGCGCCGATCGCATCATAGACGGCAATAATTTGCTCGTTGGGCATCAGGCCACTTTGGATCTGCTGCAGCTGATCGGGGCGATCGAAAATGATGCCCGGTTGCGCCATGACGTCATTCCTCCCCAATAGACGCCACCTGGACAAGTCACGAGGTGGCGATTGGACTACGGCGACTCGTACGCCTTCCGACCACCGGGCCCGCCGACTCTCACCGGTGGTCACTATTCGCATCGAGATCTTACCGAGCAAATGATCGGCATTCCGTGTCGTTCAGTTGTCACATGTCCTGGTCCCGGGTTCTCCGTCCAGACCAGACACACCACCATCATCGGTCAGGGCGCCGGTGCCTCGGCCAACCCGATCGTCCAGCATCAACAGGCGCGCACGTGTCTGGCTGACCGTCACGATTCCAGTAGTCGCAGGAGCCGGCGGACCTAGGCGCTGCGGTCGGCCGGGCTCTCATGCCGCTCGTCTACGGCATGTCGCTCCTCCGCGAAGTCCACCATGGGAGGTCAACCTCCGCGCTGTCACGCCTGATGGCACGCCGTTCCGCCACGTACGTCACGCCTCACGGCACGTCACTCCTCCACAGCGAGGTTGATGTCTTTGTCGGGTGGGACGGGGTAGGTGCGGCCGTTGCGGGTGGTCCAGGTGGTGGTGTGGCCGTGTTGGGTGATGGTGAAGCCGGTGCGGTGGCGGAGGGTGTGGTGTCGTTTGCAGCGGC